>QQTW01000567.1_pt1 | contig 23472 bp, 14 predicted proteins | sample 1904831 | NCBI WGS metagenome assembly QQTW01 (sample SAMN09435610, study PRJNA476489) | Subsurface metagenome, whole genome shotgun sequencing project. | reverse complement strand
CCGGCCGAGGTCTTCCCGCTCCGCAGTCGCAGCAAAGGCATGGCGCTGGCCACCTGCACCAACCGGATCAACATTTGACATACTTGATGGTTGAGCCTTATATCAATATTTTAATTCGAAATAACCGCTCTAAGCCCCTGCTTTGCTCTCACATCACTTGAGCCACTTACTCCATCTTCTTCTACGCTATGATGCCAAGTCAGAGATCCGCCGGTTCCGGATCCTGGTAAATGAATGACCCAACCTCTATATGGAAATCGTCAAGCCTGCAAGGAAATCCGAACTGTTGTATTCATCACAGAGGCTGCTGCTGCTGCTACTCCTCCTCCTCCTCCTCCTTCTTCATCAAGATATAGAGACAGTGTACAACGAACCGAGCAGTGTAAGCAAGCTACAGACACAGAGCTACTCCACGCATCATACCTCCAACCCCCTCACCCAGCGCGCCGCAAGGCATGGCATACATATCCACAGTATCTACAGGCGGGGAACTCCACTTAGACCGCGGCGGCCGAATTCTTGCGTGACTCGTTGTAACCGACTACGCTCAAGCGCGCGGCGGCGATGATCTCGTCGTCGTTCTCCACGAAGGCCTTGTCGCCGAAGGCGATGGCGATCTCCTCGAGCGTGTGGTTGGCCGTCTCCACGTAGTAGAAGTAGGCCAGCCCGGTCGAGAAGAGACAGAAGCCGGAGATGATGAGGTAGTAGTAGCCGCCGATGCCGGCGAAGGCGTCGGGAGACGACATGCCGATGGCAAAGTTGAAGATCCAGTTGCTGCAGGTGGCCAGCGCCATGCCTTTGCTGCGACTGCGGAGCGGGAAGACCTCGGCCGGCAGGAGCCAGGGCATCGGACCCCAGGTGAAGCCGTAGGTGGCGTTGTAAAGGACCACGAACGCGTAGATGCCGTTGGCTTTGGTTTGGATGTCGAGGGTGGCTTCGGTGAAGGCGCACATGATGGCCAGCGCGATGGCCATGGCGATACCTCCCAAGATGAGGAGGGGACGTCGACCCCATCGGTCAGCGAGCCACCAGACAATCGTCGTGGCTGCCGTGTAAGGCAGGGCATTGGCTGCCGTGTACAGAAGCGACTTCTCCGTGCTGAATCCAGCCGCTGCGAGTGTGCTTGGTAGGTAGAACGAGATGATATTGATTCCGTTGAGCTGGGCAAACATTTGAGCTGTGATGCCGACGATGGTCCGCTTGCGATAGCGTGTGAACATCTCCTGCAAAGGATTATTAGCAATCGATCGGAAGATGATGTGTTGGAAGTCAACATACCCCCCAGCCGGATTGACCCAGAGTCTGCTCATAACGAACAGCCTGTTGGATTTCCATAAAGACGTGTTGGACATGTGGAGCGTGGATATCGCCCTTGGAGTGGAGGTCGGCCACCGTCTGCAAGCTTTCCTTCATGAAGCCGTTTCGAGCCAACCAACGTGGGGTCTCTGGCAACACGAAGGACATGGCCAGGAGAATGAAAGACAGACCCATCTGCACGAAATACGGACCTTGCCAAGATACGTTGTCAGGGATGAGGAAGTAAAAGCCATAGTCGACCCAAGTCGAGAGCATATAACCACCAATGAGGAAGGTATACTCGACCCCGACCATCAAACCTCTCCTATGAGGAGCAGCAATCTCGGTTTGTATAACAGGCACTGTCATGGAGAGGAAACCAACACCCAAGCCTTGGATTGTTCGACCGGCGATGAAAGTTCCAAGATCGGGAGCGAAGGCTTGAATGAAGGCGGTGATGAAGTAGATGAGTCCACCAATTGCAACACATCTTTTTCTGCCGATAACATCACCCATGTGTCCTGCAGTTATGGAGCCCACGGCGGCTGACAGTTGCAGACATGCAACGGTGATACCAGTAATGGTTGGGTTAACATCATCAATGATGCCTTCCTCGCCACCATGGTCATGGAAGAATCGTTTGACAAACACCTCATTCACCAACAGCCCAGAGACGATACCTTAATGCCACCAGTTAGCCCTCTTGCGCTTGACCCGTCGGGGGATTGTATTGTACCTTGATCATAACCAAAAAGTGCATCTCCCAAGCTCCCGAAAAAGCAGGTCATCCATAAAAGTGGCTTCCCGACGAATAGATATCGAGCCTTATATGTTCTCGGTTTGAGTGTCTTGTCCAACCAGGAAGACTCGCTGGTTACTGCGTCGAAGTTCTCGACATGATTGTTGGTGACACGAACGTCTCCAAAGGTGCCTTTCTCCATATCTAGATCGTTCCTCCCGTACAAGGAAAGGCGACTCGAAGGTGACTTTCAGTGAGGTGGTTTCGCAGTGACTCCACAGATCCTTGGACTTCACTCCCAACTCTGAAAGTCTTTATATGCCATGGTCGACCGAGCAAACCCCCCGCAGTCCGCACTATCAAATTGCTCAGCCCTGTTTCATCCAGGGTATTGAGCCATTTTCATGGGTATGCTGGCGGAAGGATGACTCTGGAGTAAGCCAGGGGCGATCTCGGTTCCGATGTTGGGCCAGAAGATAGAGATAAGCCTACTGAACAGACTCAAGCTCACAGGGCTGGGCGGCGTACGCGTGTTCTTATGCCTCACGCTTGTCACGGGTGTGTCTGCCGACTTTGGTCTGTCGAAGTTGGACGAACTGGTGTATAGTTTTCCCATTAAGGTGTCATCCCCTGCGCAAGGCTGAGTGAGGGTAGCGTCCACTACTACCACTCAATGCCAAAGCTCGCTACCTCATTGAGTAGGGTAAGTGACCCGTCGGGAAAGCGACTAGTCTTAGACTCCAGTTTCGAATTGAAGACTGTGGTTTACCATAGCGGTAGAAGGAAGAATTCTCCAAGGATCTGTGGAGGAAGGGAACCAACGACCTCATTCTCGGGGTTCGGTTCTTGCGAGACACAACACAACTTCAAGTTGTGCGGCTGATCTTTGCCAAAGGTCAATGGCGTCAGACATAACCATAGTAATGCTACTAAGCACTGCAACTAGGTGAGGCGAATGGAAGCATGAATAGCTGTTTGGCGATCCCTGGAGAGATGAGAAATTCGCTCTCCCCAGTGACAGCAGTTGGTTGATGAGGGCCGGGGCTCGGGGCTAGGCAGTGACCAGTGGGGAGTCCCTCGAGGATGGCAAACCTAGATGACTGTTAGTGTGGCTCGGATCCGAAATCAAATGAGCAAGAACGATGCCCCAGAAATCTCCATCCTTCTTCAATAGGAATAATAATAGCGAGATGTGGAATTCCATCTCCAAGCCGCTGATGCTACCCTGCCAGTGCCCGAGGCTAGCGGCGCCAAGAGCGGCGATGTGCAGCCTGCAGGAGCTGAGGCGAAACGGAGAAACTTCTAGCGCATGATATGGAACATTCTAGCGTCCGAACTATTCGCATCATCGTTTCGTCCGCTCCGGATCAACTGTTCATGTGCGGCTCCTACATTAAGGTCCACACTAAGGCCCCCACTAAAAACCCCCACTAAAACCCCCCACTAAAGGCCCCCATGGGGCTAAAGGTCCCCTAACATATTGAGGCTGATCATCATCCTAGGATTGCTCAATTGTTGCGTCCAGTGTTTGAGTGATAACTTCTGGCACTGTGCTGCACGGCACCGGCCAAATTAGCATGACCCAATCGCGGCACACGGCTGCTCATCCGAGCCAGGCAACTGGTATGGGTGGTGCCCAGCCAGTGCCAAACAAGCTGGCAACAAAGTTGCAAGATCATGCGCCTAAAGTCCCGTCATACGTAGTAGGCCACTAACTCGAAATGATTCCGTGATCTTTCTCCGAAAGGAGACAACCGGAGGCTATCGCCTCTCCTCGTCGCCTTAGGCGCTCGTCTCGTGCTTGAGGATGGCAGTCGTAACCAGACCAGGGCCCTGAACTCCTGGAACCGTCTATGAAATCTCAGTCCCCGGCTACTACTATACTAGGACTGGAAGAGCCAGGATCGCAGCGCCAAGATATTTACTACGTAGTATATTAGACATTGTGCATGCATACATCCGGCAGGAACCACCCACAACGCGCTAACGATATAGAAGAGCCGAGCAAGCGCCTAGTGCCCCTTTTAGCTACACAGTAGGCATTCGAGACGTTAGAAAGACGATTTATAGGGAGCGGCATTTCAAGAGAGATGTAAGGATATCTCTTCACCCTATCGTCTGGTCAAGGACTCTAGGATAATGCGCGTCACAAGTCCTGAACCTGCAGTAACGTACCATTTATGCGAGCTTGAATCTAGTCTTGGATTTGTGCCTATCCATATCCCCGGGTACTACTACAAGATGAGCCATTTTTTGGTGCCAAGCGAAGCCAAGATAGACGAAAGCCATGATGAACCACTCATTCATTCTTGCTACGATTCTCCGATACTCGCACGACAGGCTGTCAATGTCTTCTTTTTACCATACTAGCACGATAGGTTTCGGTACCCAATCAGACATAGCCGTGCTATCTGAGCAGGGAGGCTTCTCACATTCGATGCCCCTAGTGATCCGCGGGTTGTTTTTTTGCACGAGCTTTCGATTTGCTCCCCGAAACGAACAGTCATAAGACTTGCCGGGTTTGATATTAAGCCGCATACGGCATCTCTTCTGAGACGACCAGCTCATAGATTTCGACGGAGGGTTTTGCTAAAGGTCTTCGAGATCATCTTATCGCTGAAGAGCACAGGGTCAACGAGTACCTCAGCGGAGAGGGCAGCCAACACTTCACATTCCAAGCCATACTCTTCCTCTAACAGAACTTCTTGCTAGAACGCCCAACTTCTGCCTTCCGGCCTTGGTTTCTTGTCTCTTATGTAGGGGAAAGCTGCTGCACAGTGTGGATGGATGAGTTCCCGCATCTTCGCTGCTCTGACGATGCTGAAGAATTCTTCAGCGATTTTCGGCTTGAAACCCTTGCAGTGAGCCCTCTTCACCTTACATCTCGATCTTCGCGCTTCCCCATGGCAAGAGCCTAGAGGAGCTGTGCCACCCGCCCACGTTCGATTGCTACGCTCGATGTGGGATGTTCAGGACCGTGAGAGATCCTGGTAGCCTTCTCTTTTCCGGGAAAAATGCACCTTGAACCAGAAAGATAAAGAAATGCTATCGCCAGGACTTTGCAATTCCTCTAGACAGATTGCGTTCGGACGGAGATTGATGGCGAAAGATGGTATATGCACACCAACTCGTGTCCTCTGGGAAATTGCAAACAACACTTGACGATCCAGATGTGCCGCCAATACTATTAACCCAGCCTTTCATCAGCACCTAGGAAGTACGACCGAGCTTTCACGAAAATAGTCAGACCTCAGGCATACTTCAGAACAACCTAGATGCAGCCTTCAAAGCCACAGAGACCCGCCAACTCCTCGCGCACATGACATTGTTTAGTTTTGTGTCTTTACGGCTCTCCAAAGCACTGACACGGAGAGCTTAGTGGTGCCTCAACCACTTTCAATTCAGCCACAGCAGCTAGGAGACTTCGTTGAAAAATCATGTCGCAAACTCAAATCAGCCCAAGGAAAGACGAAGAAAAAGAAAGTCACTCACATACGGTGATCCGGACCCTCTCCTGCCTCTTATTATGCCTCTTCCTCCATCTAACAGGAAGCAATAACCTGACCGGTCCAAGCTACCACATCTCTCTCAACGCGAAGGGAGAATGATGATAAGTCTTTGCGCGCGAGGTAAAACCCGAGGCACAATGGGGTTGATTTCTCTTAAACAACTGCGAGTTGACGGCTGCTCATCAGAGTAACGCAATAAAGCAGTATGCTGACTTCTGAAGCATCTTCTCTAAAGTGACAGATATGTGTTTCTTTCATCAAATATGAGGACTCAGGAGTACAGCAACACTTATCAGGAGAAGTGGGTTCTAAAAATGACGCCATATTAATCCTTAGTGGATTTGCTGATGATTTGTTATTATAAGAACCGTCAAAAGACGATGAGAAGACCATGATTTGACAGTCATACAACCATAAAATCCAGAAAATATATTCAAAATGACATACTAGTACTAGTAGTTTTAATGTATTTGCGATTTCTTGGCTCTGTATCTCTATGCAAAAAGCCAAGCTGTCATAGCTGTCAAGAGCAAGCCCCAATCATAGTCCGCGCCGCCATAGTAGGCCCCTAAATATTGCATCATCCGTCATCTGCCCCTGCCCCTGCGGCGCTCCCGGCACCCGTTCTCCGGTATCTTATTCATACATACTTACTAGTAGTACTAGGACTAGTGAGTATTTGCTTTCAGCTGCCCAGGAAGTGGCATCCGTAGTACTAAGTAGTACTAGTAGTAGAGCTGGCTATCATCACATGGGGATATACTAGTAGGTATGGCTAGATTGATAGGAGAGTCTGGTTCGTGAAAAGTTGTATCGCATCGCATCGCATCACATTGCATCGCATCACATTGCATCGCATCGCATTCTGGAGGGGATAGAGAAGAGATAAATGACCGGCTCCAGCCTTTCGGGCTTGAGCTGGATCCTCACACTGAGCCTCTCATTATTCACGTCGAAAAATATCTCTCAGCGGCGTACAACAACGGCTTGGCTTCCAGGAGCAAGGGTGTCATTGAGCTCACAATGATGTCTATGTCCTATCATGTGACGACAGTGTCGGGTCGGGAATAGAAACATGATGAAAGCAAATTTGTTGGTGTAAGCTAGTATCCTGATGTTTGCATCTGAGAATCGAAGGCTGCCCTACTGGCCACATTAACCATCGCTCTTCGCTTGTGAACGATTCAGCCACCGCTCACGGGCTCACCGTCTGTCATCATGACTTGGCCACTTCTTCGCTTCGGCCCTCACTTGAATTCACCAACTTGGGCCACTTGTCAGCCACTTCAGTGACTTCTTGACCCTTTCTTGCGCAACCAAAATCACCAACTTTCATCATTCATCACCCTTCGCCAGTGAACGTCTCATTTTCCCACTCCTCACCCAATCTCAAACGCAATTTCAAAAGCGTGGGAAGTACCAGAACCCCTGTGCATCGATCTGCGGCCGGGCATATCGCGCGTAGATATCCTGCACTTCGACTTGAAACTGCACACTCGTCTCCATTTCCATTTCCAATACGGGCATCTGCGCGTTGGAGTACTGCTGATAAGCCTCTGCGACAGGGGCGCCGTGTTGCAGAATCGGGATCGGGTACGCGTGCTGTGGTTGTGGTGCTTGCATGGGCTGGTTCACGTAGCGGTACGTACCCATTCCGCTGAGCATAGGGTTGTACATGGGCGCAGGGGCGGGAGCGGGAGCAGATGCGGTGATGCTCTGGTAGACTCCAGTACTCTGGTGAACGGTGGTGGTCGTGCTATTATCGTAGTACACGTTGGGCAGGTAAGGTGGGTAAGAGTGTGGTGTCATTCTGGTTTGCATGTTGGGAATGATGACAGAGCTTCGAACAGGAGCGCCACGAGTAGTATAACCGCCTGGTGGACGAGGTGGCAGCCCCTTGGATGGATCTTCTCGCCCAGCGGTCGGTAGCGGAACGCCACCACCTGTACCTCCGCTACCGCCAGTTCCAGTATCGGTCCTGCTCTGAGCAGTGTGCTTGCGACGGTGTTGTGCATGGCTCGTGACATCCTCCTGGAGTTTGACTTCTTGTTGAAGCTTCTCTGCTGCAACACGTTCGTGTTCCAGAACTTTAGTGTCCTCTCTCTCCTTCATCAACATGCAGTTGTGGCATTCACCTGTGACCTTTTTCTCTTTGACAACTAAGCCACAGAGAACGTCTTGGGGATTAACTACGGTGGGATTTGCTTCAACCTGAGTCTTTTTGGGGGAAAGCAGGAACTTCGGCGGAGGCAGCGGGCTTGAGCTGAACTGGCCGTGAGGAGGATGTTGATCTTTGATGGCTTTCGTGTTGGTCGTGGTAGGCTTGGTATTCGAGTCAACAAAGGGATCATCTTCCACATCGTTGATGGTGCTTGCAACCTCCATGTCAGGCTCAGTGATCAAGCAGGTTTTGTAGTCTTGACACTCGATCTTCGACGGATGCCCACAGCTGAATTCCCAGATCACGCACATTTTGATGTCCTAGGGATATGACGGTTTAGTAACGTTCTGGTGAAAACTGGGGAAAAAGGCATCTTGCAAGCCGGCCTTTGCGGCACGATGCAGAGCCAGGCGGAAGCATATAGTAGTAGAAAGGAAGAGGAGAATATAATGCTTACCGACTTCTGTTCTTGTAGAGACTATGTTGTGGTGTGGGTGTTGAGATCGGTTGGGTGGAGTGGAGCTTGCCTGAAGTAGCAGTTGAAACGTGGCGTCCAGAGAAACTACTGAGGCTGTAGAACACAAGGAAGCACAACGAAAGCAAAAAAACCGTGATGCGAAGTGTTTGTGTTAGGGTACTTCAGTCTCCCTGGCCCGATTATTGACAAACACCCAACAAGGTTGCAGACCCAAAAACTCGACCCCGTGCTTAGACAACTGTACGCTCGTGATTCAGAAACCCTTTTGTAGTCCTCAGGCAAGTCGCTGTCGTTTTCATTCTTCATTCCGCCTCTGTTGCCCATGCTTCAGTCTCTCCCTTCTCCGTCTTAAACTTCTGCATCAATTTCTCTTGCTCCACCACCATCCTCTTCTTCTTCTCTGTCTCCTTTACCCATCTTTCATACTCCCCCAGATACACATCAAGGAATTCCTTCCTCTGACGGTCATTCCTCGGTTCTGTCTTCCCTTCAATACAGTTGTTGCAGTACCCCTTGTACCCTAAGGCAATTTCTGCCTTCCAGTCACCAGGTGTGGAAGTCTCGTGGTGGTTAAGAAAGCGTTGAGTACGGGTGTCTTCGACGATGAAAATGTAGTCTTTGAAGGTCAGACCTATTTCGTTGAGACAGGTGCGGCCATTGACAACCCAAGACGGACAGTGGTAGATGATGCCCATGGAGGATTTGGCATGGCCACACCGGGGATAGATGAGCAATGTCTCACGGCACATTGGGTCACAGTTCTTTGTGTCGAGCAAAGGAATGGCTGTAACTCTGGGCTAAGTGTTTGAGGTAGACGCGAGTGGAACGATGATGATGATGATGAAGATGAAGATGAAGATGAAGATGAAGACAGTGCAGTTGCAAGGCGTGAAAAGACTTTGGTGAAGCAGGTCAATCAATGCCAGGGAAGGAGTGAATGAGATATTCAATATACAATGAGACCTTTGATGGAACCTTTTTGAAGGACTTGTGCACAGTACGGCACCCACCCTGTTGTGACTGCACGTGAACGTTAAAATATCATATATGCGAGAAGGAGAGTCTGGTGTCCTGCACTACAGCTTACCAGATCATCTATGGCAACCTGTGCTTTCAGCATTAAAAACACCCCAGACATTGCTAGCAGCTGATCTATTCTGACAGACTGCTTTTCGTCCAATCCAGCAACCTGACGAAGAAGAGACCTCGCGGCTATTTCACTAGGTTCATGCAGTTTTCTTCTTTGAGTTGCATATTGATGGTGTTTGAGAGTGAATAAGGAGGATCAGTGGTAGAGCCTGTGGAGAACAACATTTGCCCACCGCGCATATCAGCCAAGATGTGGCTTAAACGAATGAACAGCTCACCTTCCATGCGCATAATACACATTGTTCATCTGGTACGACAAGATGAGCCCGCCTACTACTTTTCAAATGGCACAACATTATATATCTCAATGTGTGGAGTACAATTACCTGTAGCCGCTAGATCTTTGCATGTCTGCACCCACGCTGCTAGCAATATCCTCCGGACCGTTGAAAACTCGGGCATTTTCTCATCGGTCACTCCAGCTGCAATCACACCCTAAACAGACACCATCAAATGAGAAGCCTACATCAGAACCTAAAGACATTTTGAGTGGGCGCTAGCGGTTATCTTGCAAAGTTTACAATAGTCCGGACGATATTGCTTACTAACATTCGACTCAATTTGACAAATGAACCAAATCAAACAATCAAATCGGTATTGACCTCTGGGATTGGAGAATCAAATCAACTTGTGCATCTGCGTTCGTCTTTCTTGGAGAGAACAACGCTGCTCTTTCCTGGTTTCGCAACCAGCAGATTTCATCATCCAAACATTTGCACCTGATTTGCACCCTCCACCTCTTTGGCAAATGAAACCCTATCCTTGACGTAGAATTCGACTCCCACATCCCCCAGATCCGCCTTCCCATTATCCAGTCCGCCGGCCTTGATCACAGTCATCCCCTCCATCACATCCAGCTTATTGAAGACGCTGCTGCCACAGTTCCCACAAAAGAAGTGTTTGTTCACTTTCCCAGAATCGCCCACAGCGTCATAGGATTTAGGAGTGCCAGAGGTCAGTTTGAACTGCTCGTCCTTGACAACGACGTTGGTTGAGTAGGCGCTTCCGGCATGTTTTTGACAGTCTCGGCAATGACATACGGCTTTCACCGCAGGTTCTCCTGCAGATTGGAGGTGATATGTAAGTCTTTGCAGCAGTAATCGGAAAGGATGGGTTGCAGATTTTGAACTTGATGCTGAATGGTGACGCCAGAACTCCTTGACATGCCAAGGTTTGAATTCTAGCGAGACCAATGATCGTAACATTGCATCGAGTATCGAAAGTTGCGCATACCTTCGAATTCATACTTGATCTCACCACATAAGCAGCTTCCTTGCGTAGTCATTGTGCTCGTTCAGCCGAGTCTTATGCAAGGATGCGTCTAAGACGTATTTGTGGGATGCGTACACAGGAGGACAATTGAATTCGAAAAACGGAGAAAGGAAAAAGGAAAATATGGAAGTATTGTGAAATTGTAATGCCATCATGGATACCAAGTGTGAGCGCGCGGGGTATACCGAAAGCCTCCGGGTGAATTCGATTTGGAATTTGGAATCCTCTTGGAGAGCTAGTACTATCACGCTGTGATGTTGAGAGCTGAATTTAGGAGCTCTGTCATCAAGGTCGGGGAGGGGTATTTTAGCCTATCCCCGATGTCACTGTATTGGTATCATCATTTTAAGTGATTACTAATGCTTCCCAAATTTAGCGTACTGCTAGGTTTGCTACAGCCTTGGCAGAAGGAACGCCAACTGTTCAAGGAGGGCCCTACATACAAGGAGGTACCCCCTGTATGGGCCCTGTAAGTGGGCTTGAAAAAGCTCTACCCATTAGGCCATGGATAGGGTTGTTCTCCAAATTTTTGGGATAGCGGGATTTCCGCAGACCAGATCCGAAGTTAAATTGTGAAATGATGACACCAGTGTGCATGTTTTCGCGTTGACGTTTGATGTCATATCTACCTACCCCAGCACGCACAAAATAGACAGTTTGAAAGGTGATGACTGAGCGGAAAGCCAGGGAAGTAGCCAGGGAAGTCTGGTGGTTGAAGCGGAAATAAGGCGGGTCGAACGATGAGGATTTTGGACCAGGCAATCGCTTCTTGCCCGCTTATAAACTCATCCCTCCTGACAGATATTTCGATGAATAGAGGTCAATGCTTCCCTCCTGTAGAACGGACGTGCATGACGCGAATCGCATTGGCTGTCAAATAAGGAGGACATCTTGATGAGTACAACCACGGCGTCTCCACCGCCACGCCTCAACGGTAAGTGTAGAAATTGTGAAACGGTGAAGCAGCTTTGCCTCAAATATGGCTGTAGAAAATCTCCCCAACTTCAAAATGCTTCGATCCCACCCTGCCCATTAAGGCCTTGGATTCGAGCATGAAGGTCTCGTCAATTCCTTCATGAACTCCAACCAGGGCTCACCAGGACGGCCACAGTATCGTGTTATATCGCGCGGGCAGCTGCGGCGAAGCTGTGCAACGCATCCTTGCGAGTGTCTTGTATGCCTCCAAGGACCTTGCCAGTGCGCTGCTTTGAGCAGCTCAGCATTTCATCAATCCTCGCCATTTCGATATGTAGCCAGATAGCCCCTGCCCATTTTTTGTGCCTTCTTCCACAGACTAGCGAAATCGTTGTCCTGATCTGGATATTTGGTGAGCTGTTCTCGTCGGATACGGATTGCGGCGGCAGTGATTCCAATAGATATTGCGAATAGTGGGTCGAAGAATCTGCTTCATTGTAATTAGTGACGATAGGTATGACGGCCATCCAATGGGGCCGAGAAACACGAGCTGGATGCTGTGGAGCATACTTGGAGATAAGCCAGGGCTGAGCAATTGAGGACATGACAGCACAGATTGTTCAGAGCGCTGAGTACAGGAGGCACCGGAGGCGGACTTAGTAGTACAAAGATATGAGTCGGAGGTCAAGCCGTCAAATTAATTTTTCTAGAATAGACCGGAGGACCAAAGCCCATATTAAGCTCGCATGACTGCCAAGAGTCTCCCAGATCTTTCAAGTCATCTCGGACAAGAGTACAACAGTATTTTCCGTGCTGCGCGGAATGTGAGCAGGAAGCTCTTCACGATGCTTTCCATTTCTATTGTCGAGTTGCCCCGTCCAGAGGGCAGATCATGGAGCGCAGCTCACTTCCTACAAGCTCGAGCAAGGTGACAGGTACGAAGCATTGTTCTGCCATTCTGTAGAACTCGAAATATTGACAAAGCTCATGGGACAGTCCAATGCGTAGATCCTTCAAATATTTTCTTGACCTTCAAACCACTTTTACTCCAATACCTGCCTTTGCGTAACCTACATTGGAAATCTCCAAACCGTCCTCTGAGAGCGATTAACACCTTACATGTCGAGCTTACTAAAGCGGAAAATGAGAGCGCTTCTGTGCCCGAAAGGCGGCATCAGATACCAGGCCTGCGTCAAACACCTTACTTGAAGATATATTTGATCAGATGCGACGACAATGAGACTTACAAAGCAACCTGCCGAAAGCAAATAAGGGAATGGATTAAGAGCAATGTACAGCAGACAGATAATAAAACGGCAGCAAATAACCAGGAGAACCACGATGCTTTTGAATGGCTCATTGTTCACGTGGTCTTCTCAGAAACACCTGCTGCAACCCAGTCGCGGACGTCGAAAGACGCTCGATTTGGCACTACAGATAGCACAGACAGCATCACCAATAAGTCGAAATGGCCAGGCAAGGGTTCCTCGAATGTGTTTGAGAAACTTCGTGCGGATTTCAATGGGTCTTCGAAGTCAGCTGTCGAGCGTGTCGCTCAAGTGAGCGTCCCAAATGCGGGTCAGCAGATCTCCACTGAGGTGCAGGATCAGTTCCATGATCTTGTAGAAAAACTCAAGCTGGCCATCCTTTCGTCGTTCGACCTTCGAGTCAGGCAGTATGAGGAAGACATCCGGGAAAAAGACAGTCAGCGTATCTTACCTGGCTGGAATTTCAATACCTTCTTCGTACTAAAAGAGGGTCTCGCCAGGGGATTTGAGAATGTGGGTCTTTTCGAGGATGCACTTATCGTTTATGATGAGCTGGCCCTTGGCCTGGACATCATGATCCACGAACAATTGCAAGGGAAAGGCTCTGGCCATGGCGGTAGATTTCTTCCGTACAATGACGAACTGAAGGATAAGATCCGAGCATGTTTAAAAGATACGAACGAAGGTACTGAGGTGACTGCTCACCCAGAGCTCGATCTGGATGCTGATCCGACGGCGCGGTTGCAACGCCGAGATTATCCCCTAGACGCAAGCAGAAGTCCATTTCGGGAGCTTATTCTTGCAAACGACATTTCCGTCTTCGACTTCCGGTTGTACCTTTTTTCTCGGCAGCTGGGTTTGCTGCTAAGGAGTGCCAATGCACGTTCTATTGCAGACGAACCATCAGCATCGCAAGTAGAACATTCAGAGCTTGAGGAACAATTTTTACCTTTGGCTGAAGTGTGTCACCGAAGTCTGAAGTTCGTTACGGACGGAGCACGTACCTTACGCCATGACCTTGGATTGGCACTGGAAATGACCGAGGTCATGTCAACAGATGAAAGGAGCTTTCGAGACTCAGTCATCTCAAATTTTATCCTTTCCTGGATGTACGTTTCATCATTACAAGTATTGGCACAAACAAGTAGTCCTGGCTTGATCCTACCACCAGCTGAAGCCATGCCTTCTCGGACGATGAATAGGCCGAGCTCTCATATGCCCGTGTCACATCCTAATCTATTTACCATCGAGCATTCGCCCTGGTCTCTGTCCCGGACACCAAGTCCCACGAAGTTGGATTTGACGGTGCGTTCGGCCCGGTCTGGAGGTGGACTTGTACAACCGAGCAGCACGTTGATGAGCAGGACCGGTGCGGAGGAACTTGCAGGTGCAAGAGCAGAGCTGTACCTGCTTGCAAGAGCAGCTGTGCAGCAAATTGGTGACCAGCAAGGTTGGACAAACCGATGGAATATTGCTGGCCTGGCCGACATGCAGGATGTGACACTGGAGACAGAGCATCTTTCGAATGGAGAATCTGCTGAGAAAGCAAGACGCCCCGTCATCAATGGCCTTCAACATCTCGATCTCAGGATCGTCTTCCATTCTGAGCAGTCTTTCAAGATGCTCTTTGGATGTCTAACCACGTTCAGTTACCGTCATCTGTTGGCTGCTAAAAGGGCGAATTCTGCAGAGAAGGCCATCGCCGAACTTGCGATTTTGAAATATGAAGCTGGCGATTACGAATCAGCAGCAACTTACCTAGGTTGTCTAGCATCCTACTATAGCGACGCTCAATGGCCGGCCTTGGAAACAACGTTTTTGGAACTTTATGCCAATTGCATGAAGGAGCTTGGTCGTCATGGTGAGTATATCAGCTGTCTCCTTAGACTCCTGGGCCAAGTACGAGGCTCTCAGCGGACGTATTCTTTATCTTCCGTCGATAGATATCTAGCCGATCTCTGGTCGTTCTCGGAGAATCTGACGACTTCTGTCTCGGCAAAGTTTAGTGATTTCTTTTCCATAAAGACACTAGCCCCATATGTTCATCATCATCAAGATCGCGATGGTTTCTTCATCTCCATGGACTTATCTTTCATTGGCGCCGGTGTTGAGGTAGCCGATGGCCTTCAGATGACACTTTGGTCAACCCACGAGTCGAGTCCACCAATGATCAACTTGCACAGCCAGCCCATCAAAATGGGTCACTCCACCAGTCGAATTGAGCTCAATTCAAATCTATCTATCTGTGGCTGGTATGCTCTCGATAAATTAGAATTGAAGATCGGCAATATTGTCTTCCTTGAGGACTACAAAGACATGGTTTCAGCTCTGGTCAATCAGTCCAAGCTCAGCCATTATCGATCATTGCGATTCTTCATCTATCCTCCATTTCGTTCTCTGCAAGCAACTGCCTGCCCTGCGCCATATTTACATCTCGCACAGCCTCGAACGATACAAATTGAGCTGAATACTGGATGGAATGAGATCCAAGCTTGTACACTATCGATGAAATCAGGCACAGCTGGTCTCAGACTTCATCTGCATGACGCTAAAGTTCAGGCACTGGATGGCCTCGAACGGGCGTTCTTAACAGGTCCCAAGGAGAGCACGCAGGCGATTCAATTAGCAGACTGTCCCGCGGACTCAGAGTACAAAATTTTGATCCCTTACACGGTTGAAAATGCAGACATACCTGTTATTAGCGCCAAATTGGATATCGAGTACTCAACAGCTAAGGGCAACTTTCTGTACTCCAGTGTGATTACTATGAACACGATTCTTCCTGTGAGCGTCAACGTCCAAGACATCTTCAAGGAAAGCGTGTTGTTGTCACGCTTCACCATCACTCCTGCAACGCTTGTTCCGCTACGGCTTTGGAGGTACGAGATGAAGTGCTCTGAAGAAATTTACAGCGTAGAATCGCATGCGGATAGTCAGGACGCAATGGATGTATTTCCTAAGCAACCTGCAAGCCTGATGTACAAGTTTACACGCTTACAACCTACTCTTGTACCGAGGAGCAAAGAGAGTCCTGTGACTCTCTTTATCAAATTCAGCTGTCTCGATGAAGTTGTCCTCAAAGTGATCGAACAGCATTTCATGGCGTCGGTCGCGGTGAGTACTGTTGCAAATCTCGCCCAACCGTTATGTGCGCATCTCTTGTCGACATTTCGCTCGCAATGGTCGGCCCTGGATCTCGAAGTTATCGGTCTGTGCCATGAAATCGAGATCTGGCCGTTCGGAGATCTTGGTTGGGAGGCCGTGCTGAAGGGTTTCGATGTTAAAACACGCGATCTGGCAAAGACTTGGCTTCGAACATGGCATCGTAATAATGCTATTATACCTATTTATGGAGACTTGAATGAAAATGGCCTGCCGTCGCGCCAGATTATGATTCCAGTCGACCTTCCCAAACCACCAGTTGTCGTTACCGCATCGCTCAGTGTTGGCACAAGGCATACTGAAGCTGTGACAATCGGCGAGGCTCTGTTAGCTGACTTACAGATTTCAGTCACGCGGAACTGGGCGGGAGCTGAAACTTTGACTGAAAAGGATGAACAGCTGCAGATATCCTTTGAGGTTCAGGCACCGCCCGAGAATTGGATAATTGGTGGTACAAGGAAAGGGCGCTTACCTACGCAAGAGGCAGCGCAATCGGTGCCCATCGTTCTCCTACCTCAGCGGACAGGCCATCTGCTATTACCGTCCGTTGAGGTAAAGTGTTATAAAGTGGAGACCTTGAAAGGGGGTGATCGTCCTTCGGAGGGCGCGGTGGTGCCATGCGAGGTCGACCTCAGAAGTCTGGCTCAAAGCGTGCATGTTGTCAGTGGTATGGAGGAGACTGTTGTTGAGATAGCAGGTGATGCTGCTGAGACCACGAACCAGACCAATAGCGAGACAAGAACTTGGCTGGTCGCCAGCAAAGTCAGGGGGCCCGCTACAACCAATACTGATAGAATACAAGTGTACGAGTAAGACAATTCATTCAAATGTGTCCTAATCAGTAAAGAAGCATGATACGAAAGATGGCACCCTAAACATCATTTACTTTCTACCTGCCGGCCTTGGACTTTGCGCGTCAATAAGAAGTCCTTGGGATCTTTGCAAGAAATTTGAGGTTGTCACGGCTGCGTACAAAGTACAGCTAAACTAGAGGATCCCTTCATTTAAATCATTACGTCCTGATCATCTTATCCTCTGTAGTCGTGTTCGTATCGTGCATTCTTTCAATGATATACTCAGCTCAGTCACCAAAACCCATACGCCATCGATCAAGTCCGGGCCTCAGGCACTGCCCAATCCAGCCGTGCTAGAATGTCATTTAAGGAATGACTCTTCATGGATCCTCCTTCATAACATCATCACACCAGTCTTTTCATGTACCAGTGGTACACGAAATTTGCCCACAGTCATACCCAGTCCTCCCAAGGTAAGTTCGGCGGTTTGATCAAAGCTTACGAGACGAGTTTGAAACGTGGGCTAAGTACTGGGTTAATGATGACCCTCGCATGCAATCGTCAGCTATGAAGACTCGCGCACCCTACACTTCAAGTAAATTTGTGCCTATTCAACTATGAGGGAAGCCTAAGCAAATATTTCAGGAAAAAGGGCAACCCAGAATTTGGATTTCCTTGACGCACTCAATCAGCCATGCTATCAGCTGAGGAGGAAGCGGACGTGCGCCACGCAGGTATCTATGAACCTGGGTTTCTACCATATGTGTCCAATCCACAAGATATCGCGGAACTACTTGTCGAATATATTGCCAAACTCCTTGGAGCATCGATTGATCGCGTCCGCCACAGCTACGAAAGACTTGAGCCGGGCTTCCATCAGGTGTTCAAGAGAGAGCTGTCGCTGAAACACGACGATCTCACCTGTAACGATCATAGAGGCAAGCGTCCGCAACAACTCCTTGGGCATGAAAAGCTGGTGCAGGCTGTTGCAGATCCTACAGATGCGCTGAAGCTCCTCGCACGACTGCTCGAGAAGGGTCGAGTCGAAGCCGTCAGAGCGGCGAACATGGCCGAGAAGGGCCAGCATGCTATACATCCACTTGAGATAGACGTCTCAAATCTCATTACGCAAGCCGAAGTGAGTTCTCGGCAAGATGTTGAGCTCCGCCACAGTGGCCAGGGAATGGCGGCCTCGTGGAAAGATCCTCTGCACATCTGCTTGAAAAACGTGCAAGAAATCACGTCTTTGAAGGACCTTCACTACCACCCAAATCTGGGTCTGCGTCAACCTTTGGAATCTTGTACCTTCCTTGGTGGCGGTGGTGGCAGCGATGTTATCCAAGCTGCAGCCGTGGCGAAGCTATTCCTGAGAGCTAATCCAAAGACGAAAGTACCTGCAGTCATCTCCCTCAGAGCCCTACTCTCCAAATCAACGTCAGCTGGCGAGAAGCGAAGCGTCTGGCACAAAGATGATCCGAAACACAACTTACTCGATAGCTCGAACGGGGATCTGAAGATAGAACCCCATCATCGAGGAAATGCACGTTTCGTTGAAGACGCCATTGTAGACCACTTCGACAATGTCCGTCTCGTAGTTGACGACAAGTCGCAAGACGAGCAGCGGCGCAAGCGTTACGAGGGCGCAATCGGAGAGGACGTGGACAGCATCGTCGTCGTCGACACGGGTGGTGACGTCCTCGGCGGCATGGATGCATATTCTATCAAGAAGACTCCCGATCAAGACCGTCGCACTCAGCTGGCCACTGCGCAGATAGCCGCGGCAAAGAATCTCAATGCCATAGTTGCTATCGCCGCCATCGGAGTCGACGCCCCACCGGACGCACAGCGCAAACTCGAGGCAAGCGATGCCGTACACTACAGGTTCACCGAGGAAGATAAGAAATATTTGAAGGATTTGTATTCCAAGTGGCATTTCGATGGCGCGCCAGAGAATCTGAAACGCTACCCAGAGCACTATGGCAAGACACCGTTCGCAATGCTCGCTTCTTTCGATCTGCAACCAGGTCAGAGGGGCGCTTTCCGTGCGCTGCCCTTGCCAGCGTCCGTCATCAATGACTTCGACAACCCGTGGGCCTGCATCACTTGGATAGCGCCCGAGATGGGCTGCATGATCCTGGTCAACCAAGCCAAATTGCTGTCGGTCATCGCGCCACCGGAGAATGACTGACAAGCTGGAATCAGAATGGAGGCTCGAGTTGTACAGAAACAAGATCCTATTTATTCAAGAATGGTAGGCAATCTAGCTTGACCCTACAAACGCGTTCCAATTAACCAATCCATTCTCGCATGCATCTGTGATGTCTGGACCAACGGCGGAGGCGATCTCCTGCCCTTTTCTCTGAATTCTGAACTTGACTGCACCGGTGCGTCCATCTAAGGGGACGGAGAAGTGATTGATGCCACTGTGTGTGGCCCGAAGATTGGTATCAGTACCACCAACGGAAACAACGATGTCAGACGGTTCAGCGACAAGGACAGAGACGAATATTTTGTCTTGCGAGACCAATTCTGGCGCTATGGCAGACTGACCCTGAGACGGGTTGTTGCCGGTCGTACCGCCGTTGTCTCCGCTGTTGCCAGGATTACGTTTGTACCAGAATGTTATCCCCTCTTCGGGGCCGGGACCAAGACGTTCGAAGGGAGAAGTGCTGCTGCTGCTGATGTTGCCTGATTTATAGGCGTCGATGTAGTAGGGCAAGAATTTCAGCCAGGCTTCGTGGGGCATGTTGGCCACATAGTGCGCACCTTCTGGAACAGAGCTTTTGTGGATAGGGCTGATATAGTTGGACTCACCAAAGTCGTTCCAGCACAGAATCTCCACCATCGCAGGTTGTAAGTGGATGACTTGTTGCCAACGGTCATGCCAGAGATTGTCGCCGCGCCAGAGCCAGTTCTTGTTCCAATTTGGCATGTTGGTGTAGAACCAGGGCGACACTGGCATCATGAATGGCTTGTCGCATAAAATGTTCATCCATTGCTCGTCGGCGTCGATGGTTTTGTCTTCGGCGCCCTCGGGCCATGCGTCCCAGGAGAAGGCACCGTCGGCGATGTCGAGGTGAGATTTGAAACCCGCAGAACCCAAAGAGCACCAGTCAGGGATGAAGAAGCACCCGGTGGCGCTTTTGATGCCGAACCAGTCGCCGATGTTGCCGACACCTTCGAAGGTGGAGACGAGTGGCTTGCCGTGGTATCTGAATTGTGCGGGAGAGGACTTGTACTGGTTGATCTTGTTGATGACTTGATCCATACCCCAAGCGCCGCCCATGCTGAGATAGTCGAAAGAGAGGAACATCTTGAAATCACCGACCGCTTCGGCGGCAGAATAAGCGGCGGCAAGGACCGTGTCGGTATTGGGATCACCTGAGGCGATGTTCATGGCAAATCCATCGATCTTGGCAGCTTTCGCCATCGCGAGGTCAGATGCCCAGTCCTCGGAAGACATGTGTGCGCCATTGCCAGCCTAAAGCAAGTATTAGCTGAGTATTCTTGGAATAGAGGTAAGGAATACTGGCGATGAAGTGGGCAAAGACAAATTTGTCTTCGGCAGCGGCGACGGCAGCGGAGATTACTGCAAGAGCCAGTGAGAAGAAGGTCTTGAAGAGCATGGTGTGTGCCAGGGGGTAAGGCAAGGGTGGATTATGTGGTGGCCAGGCAGGATAGAGAGAAGGATATGGGCCTGCTCTCTTTCCAGCCCATATGACGATGGACAGTGTCGGCTTCTCAGCATGGTATTCACTCCTCGCATAGAGTGAAGTGGTGCAGGCTTGAGAAGGCAGGCGTCGCGAACACATCCTTCCCTCTTGCACCTCTTTCACTGTCCTCGAACTTGGCGAGACTTGCACCAGAACCGTCATTCTTCTTACTGTCCCCAAATGCGCACGTCGGCAACGACGACGACGACTCTTTGAGAGCGCCATCGTGACACGTTATGTACTTTTGATCTGCATTTCCCTTCTCCCCTGAACATCAATTCTTCCGGCCGCTCATTCTTTCCCCCCCAGAGTCCACAAGAGTGCATGCACACTGCAACATGCCAGGGTCAATTATTCCTCTTCTTCATTTTGAACAGATCTTGAAAACCCGTCGTCTACCGTGCCCAAATGAGAATGACTTACCATGCTGACGCTCCCTCTGGTGGTGTTCCTCCTTACTCCCCAATCGAGAAAACAGGTTCCACTTCTTCATCCTCGAACAACAACGAGGGAACAGAATCCCGGGAAGATATACCAGTTTCGATCTCAAGGACTCCACATCTCAAGATGAGCCGCGCTGAGTAAATGCTGCGGGGTGGGGGGTTCCAATTGAGATGGGAAGAAGTGATCCTGTTTCTGTCTATCACGAGAAGTCAGATGCAGAGAGTAACCGGAAGCAGCGCTAACTATCTCGATCTTAGTTGCACGGAAGTTGCAGACTTAGTCAGCATGTATCCACCATTGTCCATTGACGTCAAACCCTCAAAAGAAACTGCAAGGACTGCTCGGTCCGTCTACCTGCCGCCTCTTAGGGATCATAGGCCGTTTCTAAAAGAAGTGGGTCGGGCGTTCTACGCGAAAGCTCAAGGGGTAGACCTGACCTCTTACATATTCGATACTGCTCCCTACTGGACAGAGCAGAAGATTCGTCCCTCAGGACATCGTCGGTTCGTGTACGACGCCGCTACTATACAGATCCAGGCAGAGGTGCCAATCTATCTCGGCTGAAGAGCGAGATCTCGTACACAACCCTGCTTCGCAGCTCGATTTGTCAGCTCGGCAAACTGTAGAACTTTCGGGATGTCATTTCTGAGTTTGCGTCGGTTTTGAGTGCGTTGGTAGGGGTGCTGGGTCTGGAGGATAGCCTTTTCCCTTCAGCGCGTCAGTCGTAGCTCTTGGAGCATTTTCCTCTATGAGTTTTGGAAGTACCAGCAGAGCTCCTGGCGATTTTTGTATCTGGGTCTTAGCTGATTTTGGCTCGGATCGCTGGTTGGGTTCATCATCAAAGACAAGTGGGGCGTGGCATCAGTCGAGTCGATACGAGACTCACGAAAGCAATCTATAGCTGGCTGGTCGCGGTAAATGCTAAGATTGATCGTTCCACCCGTAGGATCGAGTTTCTAGACTTCGTTCCAACTGATGGCGATCTGGAAAAGTCCGGCTGTCAAGCAGTCAAGCTGAGGTGCTCACCTCTTAGCCTCGGATCCTGTGCGAATTCTTGGACCATTCTGAGTAGACGGGTGCTTGCTTGTCGAGGATGGCACAGGTGATTGAGGCAATACTTGTGGCCGAGACTCACCAGCTGGATTCACAGACAATGATTTTTGAGTAGTAATTCGGCAAAGAACTGTATACTTTTCGTAACCATGGTCCCGATGATCTTCAGCTGAGGTCTACCAGTATCAGCACGCAAATCATAGGTGTAAGTATTCGTCGATCAATACTGATATATCGATAGAGAGGAAGTGGATGCTGATGGACCGCCGAGCCTCAAGTGTTGGGTAGTAGGTCAATGATGCCGAACACCTCGCGCCCTTTACCACAACTCTAGGAATATGGCATGGGAACCTGTATCAAAGTTCTTGATCTCTTTACCATTGTAAATTAGAGATCATGTTGATGTCTTCAGCAAGGCATCCAATCGTTGAGCTCGCGTACCCTACCGGTTTCTGGAGCGCTGCAGAACCATTGCGAGGAAGTCTCAGATAGCTCATCATACCTGATACGCAGCCTTGATGCGCTCCGCTTCCGCGTTCACGTGCAGTTGGCTCTCCTCTGAGGTCTACCCAGCTTACTGCCAGTGGGATAAGCTCACTCGTGGAAAAACGGGCTGGTTGTCGATAAGTACTTGGAAGCTGGGATTGTTCATGTCGCCGAGGCTGTTGCAACTTGATCGCCCAATTGGAAGACGAAAAGAGGACTAGTAGTGCCTCGTATAATCATACTTACCAGGAGTGTGTAGACTGTCTCTGATGCTTCTCCTTCATTCTCCAACAATCTTCGTAAAGGGTCTGGATTATGATACTCGGCTGACTGGGCTGTCTCGTGAAGAACTATCCCCTGTTCGGACAGCTCCGAGGCATACCAGCATAGCAGCCGACGCATCCTGGATCCCTATTGCATAAGGAGTCCTGTGGCAGTGCGCTCTCAGGTCGATGGGACTCTTTATCCCTTAGCCTGAATGCAGAAGAGACGTTCAAGGGGTAATAGTTTTCGACGATCGCTCAGAGGTAAGACGTAGGACGTAGGTAACACTCTTCCAGGAGTTAGAGATCACGATAGACCTTTCCACCTACCTGATTGAGCGAACCTCGGCAATGGTGGCAGGCCGTTATCTGTTGCCCCCACAGTATTGCACCAAGGAAGCAAGCCGAAGTCTGCAGGGTTGCATTGGAGCTTAGAAGGAAAAGCTTCGCCGCCAACCTTCCATTGTTATCGGTCAATTATGCATATCAATCTCCCGCTGATCGGGCTTGGGGCATCAGTACTAAGTCGTAGTATGCTACTACTACGTAGAACTAGCTAGGTAGTATATCTCGACAGAACTAATGCCATACAAAGCGAAGATAAGCGTTCTTGGCCCGAAAGGATAGGGCAGAAAAGGTGAGACACAGCACCGGTCCTCCGCACTGCAAACAGTGTCACCATCAATGTCACTATGCCCTAGTCAGCTGTCGTCATGCGCGGCCAAGAGACGCCTTCCGGCCTGGTGCTGCTGCTCTCCAACCTCCCAGCT
>QQTW01000566.1_pt1 | contig 23475 bp, 13 predicted proteins | sample 1904831 | NCBI WGS metagenome assembly QQTW01 (sample SAMN09435610, study PRJNA476489) | Subsurface metagenome, whole genome shotgun sequencing project. | reverse complement strand
TTTGCAACACGCCAAAATTTTTGTCAGCGTCTACGGTAGCGAAGAAGCAAAAATCGAAACAATGGCAGGGCTAAAATCTGCTACAGGCTTCGTGCGTACCGAATTAGGGCAAAGAGTACGGCTGCGTCGCACTCCAGAAGTTATCTTTCAAGAAGATCCCTCAATCGAACGGGGAACTAAAGTATTGTCGTTACTCAATCAACTAAACCACGATCGCCCCGCCGATGAAAATTTAGATGTAGATGATTATGAAGACGAATACTTAGACGACGAGGAAAAATAAGTTTTGCAGTAAAATACCGGAGTTTGATTATTTAGGTAAGTTTCAATTATGACTGCATCCTTGCCGGATATAGACACGCTCACCTTAACAGAACTTGTCGCCCAAATGGTTGTAGTTCGTACTTGCGGCTACTTGTTCGATCATCAAATTCCTTATCCAGATTGGGAAGCAACTAATTCAACCATGCAGCGCTTGGTTGAATTGGGTATTGGAGGAGTAATTTTTTTAGGAGGGAGTGCGGCAGAATTAGCTTTAAGAACCCAGCAAATGCAAGCTTGGGCAAAAATTCCGCTACTAATTGCGGCGGATATAGAAGAAGGAGTTGGGCAAAGATTCCCCGGCGCTACTTGGTTTGCGCCGCCTATGGCAATTAGTCAAATCGCTAAAACGAGTCCCCAACTTGCAGCGCAATACGCCGAACAAATGGGCGCTATTACCGCCGCCGAAGCTTTAGCAATAGGTATTAATTGGATACTTGCGCCCGTAGTTGATGTCAACAACAACTCCGATAACCCTGTAATTAACGTCCGCGCTTTTGGCGAAACTCCTGCCGTTGTAAGCCCTTTAGCCAATGCTTTTATTAAAGGGGCAAAAGCTTACCCCGTACTTACCGCCGTCAAACATTTTCCTGGTCATGGCGATACTACCACCGATTCTCACGTCGATTTACCCGTTATTCCTCATTCCCCCAGCCGCCTTGCAGAAATTGAATTAGCGCCCTTTACCAGCGCGATCGCCTTGGGAGTAGATGCGGTGATGAGCGCCCACCTACTTATAGAGTGTTGGGACTCACAGTACCCTGCAACCCTATCTGCGCCTATCTTAAAAGGGCAACTGCGAGAACAAATGGGCTTTACGGGCTTAATTGTCACCGATGCTTTAATGATGGATGCGATCGCTAAACGCTATGGAATGAACGAATCTCCCGTTTTAGCGGTGGAAGCTGGGGCAGATATTTTACTGATGCCCTCCGACCCCGAAGGGGCTATCAATGCGGTGTGTGAGGCGGTCAAGAAGGGGCGAATTTCTAAGCAAAGGATAAAAGAGTCAGTAGAACGAATTTGGTACGCCAAGCGCCAGGTAGAAGGAATAAAAATAGATGTAAGCAAAATTGCTTTTGAACTAGCTAAACCGGAAGCTTTAGAAACCGTTAATCAAATCTTGCAATATTCCCAAGTAGTTAGTGGGAAACTCCCCTTACCCCAAACTTCCAACGGGCGTAACTTGATTGTGGTAGACAATTTACTTGGTAGCGGTAAATTTTTGACAGAGCAAAGTCCGGCGATCGCTTTACCTAAATCTTTTGGTTATACTACGATGCTATGCGAGCGCCATACACCTTTTGACCCTACTCTAGAAACTAATAATTTACCCACCTTGCTGCAATTATTTATTCGCGGTAATCCTTTTCGCGGTAGCTCTGGCTTAACACAAATAGGTATTGATTGGTTTAAGAAATTATTAAGCTCTGGCAACTTGCAAGCTTTATTAGTATACGGCAGTCCTTATATTCTCGACCAGCTTGCGCCAGCAATAAGTTCTGAGATTCCTTGCATATTTTCTTACGGACAAATGCCTCAAGCACAAGATGTTGCTCTGCACGTCTTATTTAGTAAATAACTTTTTTCTATCTCAAGACGTATTTTGCGAGCGATCGCTAAGTTAATCATTAGATAGCAAGCTGGCTAAACGAGCCATTATTTGGGCTAAAGCATTGCTAAATCAACAATAAATAGATGTAATTACAGCTATAACCACAAATAATTTTTAGTGGAGTTTGTCAACAATTGCTGATTTTTGCAATATATATTAATATAATTGTTAAAGCCGTAGCGCCACAATGAAAACAATTCAGTATAGTGAACTACAAAACAGTGGCTACTGAGGCTGATCTTAGTAATATTTGTTAGCCTGGTGAGCGTTCTCGCAATAAACAAATGAGTGATTAGGTCAAAACCATGAGTGTGAATACGTTGCCATCAATTCGATATTCTTTGAATGTAATTAAAGATGAAGCACGTCAATTAGTAGAAAAAGGAGTAATTAGCAGACAGCAGCCAATCTACACTTTGTGCCAGTACATTCCACCAAGGGAATGGGTTTGTGTAGAGTGCGAACTAGAGAAATGCGACTTTTTACTGCGCGATCGCATCGGCGACTTAATCGGTCGGGAACAATGGGACAACGACTAATTTTTGGGTGTAAAGTAGCAACAAGCGTTGCTAAATGCCAAATGCTAACTGCTATCAGTTAGCGGAGTTCGGGTAGAGAGAGGAAATACTACAACGCAAAGTAGTTTAGTTAAAAAGATTGATGCACAAATCGGTTAACCGTAACAGTTAGAGTTTAGTAGACGGTTAAACAGAAATCGCTACAAGCTACTAACTGAAAAGTTTTAAAATTACTGAATAATTTACCCCACCTGTTCCAAATACTGGTTAAGGTCTTCAATTACGCGGGTTAGTTCTGCTTCGGTAGTCAGACGAATATGCTCATCACGCAAGGTAATTAGGACTTTAGCTGCAAAGGGAGTAGCCCAAATATTGGGGTTACAGAAAACTTCAAAAAATACATTTCCCGTGTAGTGGTATTCTAGCGGCGGTTGCGGTTTTGTTTTAGTGCCGGGAGTTTTCACCCCCGCAGCTTTAATATTAGCCATCAATTGGGCGATCGCACTTTGCATTTCGCGCGCGGATTCGGGGGAGAAACTAAAAGATACCGAACCTTCAACTAAATTGAGAGTTAAATTATTTGCAGACATAAAGCCAGGTAACTAAATTAGGTTTTTAACTCATGTTACCTGGCAGGGGACACAATACCGCCTATTTCCAACTATCCTAGGGCAAAACCTGTTTTAAGGCAGTTATGAGTGTATCTACATTTTCTTTGCGACTGTTATAACCCATTAGTCCGATGCGCCAAACCTTCTGCGCCAGTTCTCCCAAACCGCCGCCAATCTCAATATTGTAGTCATTAAGTAACTGGCGAGATATTTCTTTCCCATCTACACCATCAGGAATGCAGACAGTAGTTAGAGTGGGCAACCTAAACTCTTTTTCTACGTGCATTTTTAATCCTATGCTTTCTAACTCCTGCCACAAATACTCTACCGTTTGCCCGTGACGCTGCCAGGAATTTTCTATACCCTCTTGCGAAAGCAGCCGCAAAGCTTCTCGCAGCCCGTAGTAAAGGTTAATTGGGGCGGTATGGTGATAAGTACGTTCTTTGCCCCAATACTTGCTTAATAGCTGCATATCCAAATACCAGTTACTAACTTTTGTCTGACGCTGCTGCAACTTCTCCACAGCGCGAGGACTCATCGTTAAAGGCGAAGCACCCGGAGAACAACCTAAACCTTTTTGACTGCAACTATAAGCTAAATCTACTCCCCATTCATCCAAAAATAACGGCACGCCACCAAGACTTGTCACCGAATCTACCAATAGCAAACAGTCAAATTCGCGGCACAAATCCCCCACCCCTGTAAGCGGCTGACGCGCCCCAGTAGAAGTTTCGGCATGAACTAAAGCCAAAATCGCCGGACGGTGGGCTTCTAGAGCGCTACGGAGTTCTTGGAGACTAAAAACTTGCCCCCAAGGCTTGGTTATAGTCCGTACATCCGCACCATAACGCCCCGCCATATCTACTAACCGATTGCCAAAGTAGCCAGCCACGCCAATTAAGACAACATCGCCAGGTTCAACGGAATTTGCGATCGCCCCTTCCATCGCCGCGCTGCCCGTGCCGCTAATAGCAATAGTTAAAGGGTTTTCGGTTTGCCACACGTAGCGTAGCAACGACTGAATTTCATCCATGACTGTCAAAAATGCCGGATCGAGATGCCCAACCGGAGTCGTACTCATTGCCTGAAGAACGTCAGGATGTGCATTAGATGGCCCTGGCCCTAGTAGCAGACGTTGGGGCATTTGTAGGGGCGTAAGCTGCCGCTTTTGACTGTTATTGATGGCTGGGGTATCGGTAAGTTGCATAGTTGATTGATGGGGAGGATAACTTAAAGTTTATCGGTTGATGCAGGTAAAATTATTTGCAGCTTGACTTTTTTATAAATGCGATCGCCTAATCAATCAACAGCATTGCTGAAACGCGGCTATAATCTTTCCTTTTTGCACCCCACCCATCCCCTTGTCTCCTTGTCTCCCCATCCCCCTATCTTTCATCCTTTAACTAAGCAACACCTCAACTTTGCTCTTTTGTGCGTTTTTTTCGTCCTTTAAAAGGTGCAATTACTGTATTCAACATAAAAGCATCGCGCGGTAAGGTAATTAGATGCAAAATCAATTGAGCAACTCTTTCTGGTGGTAAAGCTACACTAGCTCTCATAGATTGAGGGCCATTTTGATCCCATAACGGCGTATCGACAGCATCCGGTAAAATTGTTTGTACCCGAATACCGTAAGCTGAAACTTCTTCGGCTAAAGATTCCGAAAAACCAATAATGCCAAACTTAGAGGCGCAATAAGCCGCATCAAAAGCCCTTCCCTGACGACCGGATACTGAAGAAATATTGACAATATCTCCTCTTTTTTGGGCAATCATTGCCGATAACACTGCCTGATTGCTTAAAAAAGTTCCCGTAAGATTAGTTTGCAATATTGCTTCCCATTCCGAAAGGGTGGTATCCATGACTGTTTTTAAAGCGTTGCCAATGCGTAATATACCCGCACTAGCAATTAAGCAATCGATGCGCCCAAACTTTGCTAATGTTCGATCAGCCATTTCTTGCATATCGGCTTCATGACAAACGCTAAGTTTTAAACCGAAAATGTTATCTGGATTATCTATATTCGTTTGGATTTCTTCTACAGTCTCGTTGAGTTTTTCCTGGTTAATATCTACTAATACTACTTTGCAATCTTGACTTGCTAATAAATTAGCGCAAGCTTTACCAATGCCGCTACTAGCACCAGTAATAATAGTTACTTTGTCTATTAAATGATTCTGCAAAATTGCTACCTCTTTTAGTGTTGGATAAATGGAATTAGATGCGGGTGAATAATTGTGGAGTCTACGTTTTGAGTTGTTAAATACATAATAGTTTCGGCAACATCATCTACATTCATTACTCCCCCGTAACGGCGAACTAATGCAGTTTGAGCGATCATTGGCGTTTGTACTAAACCTGGAAAAATTGCTTGGACGCGAATATTATAAGAGCTAACTTCTTGCGCCAAAGATTCTGTAAAACCAACAACACCAAACTTAGAAGCGCAATAAGCTGGGGCGTAAGGTTCTCCTTGCAAACCATGACGAGTAGAAGACGAGCAAATATTAATAATATGTCCTAATTTCTGCTCGATCATGATTGGTAAAACTGCCCGATTGCTAAGAAATATTCCTGTAAGATTAACATCTATAATTGCTTTCCATTCTCCGTAGGGAAGCGATGCAGTAGGATAAGGAACAAGCCGCTCTGAAGTAAGTTTTCCTAAGCCTGCACTTGCAACTAATAAATCTATTCTGCCAAAATAATCTATAGTTTTCGTCGCCATTATAGCCATAGCTTTTTCTTTAGTTACATCTAGCGATAAGCCTAAATGCCCAGAAGTTGGTAGCAATTTTAAAGTTTCATTAATTCGCTGTAAATTAGTACCTACTACTACCACACAATAATCTGCTTTTGCCAAAGCGATGCTAGTTGCTCTACCAATTCCACTACTACCACCAGTTACAATCGCTATTTTTTTTTGAGTCATTAATTACAACTCCTCTCTAGATGAAAAAACGAATAATTCTTCTACATTTTTTGCGTCGTTTTTCAGGAATTTCCACAAATTATAAACAAATCTTTTTGGTTGCACTGCTGGATGAAAATGCCCGACTTCCGGCATGATTTTATACTGACAGTTGGGTAATAGTTCTTGGAGTTTCTCGTAAGTAGGTAGGCAGGGAGAATACTCGCCATAAATTATTAATGTAGGTATAAAAATTTTTTCAAAATCTGTGGCGCTTATTTCATCTTCATCAAACTCTTTAGTAGCGGTAGTGTCTTCTATTAATTTTTGCCATTTTTCTTGACTTCTCCGCCCCAAGACTCGATTTTTTAGGGAAGGTTTGCGTACCAATTTCTTATTAATATTATCGATAGATTCGTTAGAAAATTGGTTTAACTTTGTTAATAAGTGAAAGCTAATAAATTCATCTTCTGAGGGCAATTCCGCCCCTTGAGAAATCAATTTTTCTTTCCAAATATGCCAGTAAAACCAGTCACGCAGTTGCATTTTAGGTTGCAAGCAGTAAAACTGAGTATCCGCTATAGTTAAAGAGTTGACTTGGCTGGGGTGTGCGATCGCATATTGGCAAGCAATTCTAGCGCCAAAACTATGTCCGACTATATGGGTGCTTGCTACTTCAAGATGAGCTAATAATGCTTGTAAGTCTGCCATCATATCTGCTACTGTATAGCCAGAATTAGGCATACTGCTCTTACCGTGTCCTCTTAGATCGTAGATAATTACTCGGTAGTGTCTAGATAGCACCCCAGCAATACCAGGATACCAAAAAGCTAAGTTAGCACCTAACCCATGAATGAGGACTAAATCTTCGCCTTCTCCCAAACATTCGTAGTTTAAAGAGATATTATTAATACTATCAACAATAAATTTGGGCATGAGATTAAAAAATTTGCAAAGCAGGCTTAAACACCTGCTTTGTTAAAGTTTATCAGCTATATTAGATTACTTTAATCCATATAACCTAAGATTTTTAATTGCTCCATCAATGCGTCTTTCTCTTCCTTAGAAACTTCTTTTTTGTTGCTATTTGCATTTAATGCTTGAGTTTTACCTTGATACTTAATTGGAAAATTCTTTAAAGAACTTTCAGCAATAATTTCTGGCGGTACTTTACCTTCCAAATCTTTAGGTACAGCCAACCCTAGCAAATGTAACAAAATCGGCGTAACGTCCAAAATAGATAAAGCCTCAACTTGCTGTTGGGAATTAATATCTTCCCCTCTAGCAATAAAAATACCATTTGGGCGATGCGTACCTTCAGGATCTTTGCGGGGTATAACTACATCTTCTGATTTCAAAATTGAAACAAACCCGCCATCGCGCAACTTAATAATCATATCCGGCGCGTATTCAATGCAAGGTTGATTGTTAATTTTGGCTTGATTCAACTCTACATCTACAAAAACTTGCGCCCCATCTGCGGGGTTTCGATAATCTAGTAATTGTTGTTTGAGGCGATAACAAAACTCAGCATAATCTTTATCTTTTATACCATTGCTAGAGCCATTGCTGCTTTTAATATAGATTGCATTACTACTAGGAGTAGGACAATAAGCTACAGTATTTTTCCAATCTATCATCATTAAATGCTCTTTCATGCGGTCGGGAGTCAGTTTACCATCGCCATTTGTTTGCGTTGTTTCTGCCCACTGCAAGTAACCATTTTTTGATAGCCATTCATTAATATAAGTTACTTCAGTAGTCGCTCCAAATCCATGATCGGAAGTCATAACTACATTAGTATCTTTTCCTGCTAAATTAACAATGCGCTCGATGGTACTATCTAATTCCCGGTAGTGATTTAGGCATAGTTCGCGGATGCGAATATCTTGCGGACTTGTGTAATTTCCATATAATTGCGGATCTAAAAATCGCCAAAATAAATGTTGCAATTTATCCGGGCTATCAAACACAATTGCTGTTAGCTCGGTAGGGTCAGTTTCCATTAAGTGACACAGTACATCTGCCCAAGCTTTAGTTCTTAATGAATGAGTATGTATCCAGTTTTCATACTCGTTTGATTCTAAACCTTGAATACATTTTTTTTCTTCACTAACATCCATGCCTAAATGCTTGTAATTAAAATTAGGCAAAGACTTTAAAGTATCAAATAAACTAGGAGGATGCGTAGCACTGCGGAGATGTTTCCAAGGCACAAAACCCGAAATTAAATAACCATCAACAGGCATTGGAGGCGACATTCCATAAAAGTTTAACGATGTTACTCGCTTACCTTGACGATTGGCTATACCCCATAATGTTTCGCAGCGAATATTACGAGAATCATTAAATTTTAAAAAAACATTATCCCCGGATGCTTCTGGATGTAAAAAATCATAAATACCATGCACATCGGGGCTTCTACCTGTAATTGTAGATGTCCAAGCCGGCGGCGTTAAAGGATTTGATGTAGACATCAAATCTCCATATACACCTTTGCTAACAAAATCCTTTAAAAATGGCATAACACCATCATCCATCAGTGCATTTAAGAGCGAAAAGGTAGCTCCATCTAAACCAATCATTAAAACTTTTTTCATATTTTTTTAAGTCCGGGAGATTGCAATTATAACCTAGAAATAAAAGTAGGTCTTATTTTAAATTGGGGTTCAGCAGTATTAGCAAATCAGCTTTGTGAAGCTAGTTCAAACGATCGCAAATTTTATGTTTTTAAAGGAGTAGTATTAGTAAATGTTATGCTTGCCCCTAAAAACTTGCGCTCAAAACCTGAAATTGGCATTATATATATATCTAGATTAAATACACCTTTAGCAGTTGTCCATTGAGTATTTTTAATTTCAACTCGACACCGATTTCGTAAACTCTGCTCTAGTTTTAAATTCAGTTCAACAAACTGAGCCAGTGGCGGTGCTTTTTGCAGTAGATGACCTAAATTGCTATTTGATAAATTCAATAAAGTTCTAGCGCTTTGATTTGCTGCAAGTAAGATGCCGTCTCCACTAACAATTAATTGAGCAAGAGGATGAGTTTCAAAAGCAGATTGCCAAATATTTTTAGAATTTAGATTGGTGGTATTTGCTTGGTAGCTTTTGTTGCTCAACATCATGACATCGTTAGATTTTAACTTAGCTCCTTTACTAAAAATACGATGCTTGATACTAACAGGAGAAAACAAAAACGAACGACTAACTAAAGTTTCTGCTTTGCCAAGAAACATAAAACCAAAGTTCTTTAAAGCAAAATGAAAGCGAATTAGAATTTTTACTTGCGCCTCTTGATTGAAATACATGAGCGTATTGCGACATACCAATAAATCGAGCTTAGAAATAGGCGCGTCTTCAAGCAAGTTGTGACGAGCAAAAATTACTCGGCGGCGCAGTGCGGGATTGAAAACATAGCCTTGGGGAGTTGGCTCAAAATATTTATTTAAAAGTCTAGAGGGGATACCTGCTACATCAGACTTAGTATAACGGTGCTGTCTTGCTTGCCTTAAAGCAGCTTCATCAACATCGGTAGCATAAATTTGGACTTGCTGCAAGTATTGTTCCATCCCCAAAGCTTCAACAAATAAAAGTGCCAAAGTATAAGCTTCTTCCCCCGACGCACAACTAGCGCTCCAAATGCGGATTGGTTCGTGAGGTTTTTTTCTGCTAATAATTTTGGGGATAACTTCGTCAGCTATATATTCCCAAGCGTCGGGATCGCGAAAAAAGCCTGTAAAATTAATAAAAATCGTATCAAGCAAACTCGTAAGCTCGTCAGGGTGATGTTTGAAATAGTCCAAGTAGCTGCTATAACTACTAATGCCAATCTGACGCATTCTCACTGCGAGTCGGCGTTTCAAGGTTGAGTGCTTGTAGACAGTTAAGTCGCAGCCTTGGTTTTGCTTGAGGTATTCTAGAAAAATGTCAAGTTCGCGATCGCTCATTGTTTAGTAAACATTCGTATTTACCAATAGCTGCAATAACCCCAAAAATCTCAGCTTTTTGGTTTTTTGCGCTCAAATACTTATTTTAGGCTAATGCAAACGTTTACGTTTAGATATTAGCAACCGTAAAACTTTTGATAATTAAGTTTTGCCTAGCGCAAATTTTCTTTATACTTAGGTTGTGATATTCTTATTTAAAAACTCCACAACTTCTTTAACTTTTATTTCATCGACATAATCACCATCGTGCATAAATAAGTTTTGAAAAGGTAGATTTTTTCGCTCGAAGGCTTTTTCTAAAGCCACTACAAATTGAACTACATCTAAAGACTCAAAAGCTAAATCTTCCATCAATTTAGTTTCTGCGCCAATTTCGTTAACATCATCCAACTCCCAATCAGCAATCATGTCTTGAAGAACAGTAATTACTTTTAGTTGGATAGATTCAGTGTTTAATACAGACATTTTGTTTCCTCTCGGTTAGATTAAGTTATCTTTGACAAATAGCCACAACTTCGTGCTGTTCAAAATATATGTTACTTGTAAAAGTTTCATTTGCATAAAAAATCGTAATTTGTTGAGTTAGTACGTCATAACTTATTACTTGCCATTGTTTGGGATTACCTTGTAAGCCTATTCCTGCGGCTTTTGCGGCGGCTTCTTTCGCACACCAAGCGCCAATTAATAAAGCTGGATTTTGTTGGGCTGACTGTGCTAATATATCGAATTCTTGCAAGCTAAAAGCAACATCGTGCCAATCATCTGTACGGACTCCATTTAACTTTTGGGTATCAATACCAACTTGCATTCCTGGCGTACAAACCGCCGCAACATAGTAGTCTTGACTATGGCTAATTGAGATATCGGGTAACTGCGTTATTGCTGCTAATTCTGGACAATATACCCAAGGTTTACCAGTAATTGTCGGTAAAATTTGCACATCTATAGGCGCAAGTTCTAAATTAAATCGTTCTTTCGCCCACTGACGAATAGCATCTTTAGCAACAATTCTCCCTAGCAACCATTCGGTGCGCCGCAAACCTTTTTCTGGCAAACTATACCAAAATTCTCGCTCTTGTCTATTTAAAACTAAATAGGCAATTGTTAGTTTAATAATCCCGCTCAATTCATCTAAAAACTTTGCGGGTAATTCTGTTAAGCGCCGACACAAAATATTAGGCTCGTTTTTGATGTAAGTGTCAGATAAATAAGCGCTATAGGGAGCAGCAAAACATTCGTGATATTTGGGCGTTAGAGTAATAAATACTTCTTGCAATCCTTCAATTCGAGCAATTGTATTACCCGTACCATCAATAAATTCAAAGGTTGATTCTATTTGTCTTTCGTTATTAAAATTCATCCTCCCTTGAGCAATTACCGAACTTCCCGGTGCTAATAACTTGTACTGCTCAAAAGTAGTCATTTGAAAAGGGAAAGTATGAAAATTCATTCCGACTAATTCTGCAACCCAGTAAGCAACTAATTGCGCCGCCGCATCTAGTAGCGGTGCATCTATTTGAAAGACAGGCTGATAAATGTGACTAAAAAAGTTATCAATTCCTAAAACTTCTAAATTGGCTTCAATTCCATTTTTGCCAACTTGACGAATATGTTTTACCCCTTGAAAGCTAATGCCGTGAAACATCCCTGTAGTGTATAATTCCTCATCTGTCCACGAGTAATTTTTAGAATTATCGAGAGCAAAACTTGTTGGCGTAGGCGCAGGTAAAAATTGGCTAGATAGCTTAACAATACCTGCAAAAACTAAAACGCGATCGCCTGTTTCAATATTTACTTGAAACAACTGCACGTCAGTAATATTAATATCTGTGCTAGATTTTTGAGCAATAACATCTATAACTAACTGCTCTGTTTCTAATGCCAGCCAAGAATAACTACGAATATTATAAATGCTTACTACGCATTTATTATTACCATCTAAATAAGCCGCAGCTTCAGCGATAATTTCCATACTAACTGCAAAGGGAATCACCGGAAGTGGAATTAATTCTGGATGTAGCTGAGAAGTTTTACCCCCTAAAGTGTGGTCGTAAAGAAAAATATCGTTTTCTATTGTAAAGATTCTTTGGCAGTAGAGATATTGTTCGTCTTGCTCAATTATTTGCCCCAAAAGCGGAAAATATTGTTGAATATCGCAGTCATAACTAATATCAGTTGATTCTAGAGAAAATAAGCTAGTAGCTATTCTACTTTGACTAGCTAAAAATTCTTGCATCAAGTCAAAATGCGTACTTAAAGCTGCAAATTGAGGATCGACTTGCGACTCAAAATCTACATTTTCTGCTCTTGACGGTAAAACATTAATTGAAATTTCTGGAGGATGCGAATTAGGTAAAAGTAGAGGTGCGGAAGGTGCTATTTCATCAGGAGATGCGATCGCGCACTTTGCACTTGACACGCTAGAATTTAATTTATTTTGTATATTTGCGATCGTTTCTGGCGACAACTGCATTACAGGCATAGTCATATCGAGTACTGGGGTGATTGCTGTATTCCCATAAGTCGCCGCATCGAGACTAATTGCATTTATTTTTCGGCTTTGATATAAAGCTTTAGTATCCGTTGCTATATCGCTCGTAAATAAGCGTGCTAGTAAGTGTTGCAGTTGCTCTAAACCTGCTCGGCGTTGGGTATTGCTAGCTAAAGCTAAATGTTCGCGTTTGGAGAGAGTATCATCGACAAAAGCCGTCAAGCTACTACTTGGCCCGACTTCAATAAACGTCCGTACTCCCTGCTGATAAAGCTTTTCTATCGTATCTCTAAATTTGACTGTACAAGACCACTGCTGGGCTGCTAAATTACGAATTGCGACAGGATCGGTGGGAAAAGCATCCATCGTCGCGCAACTATACAAACAAGTATGACCCGCACCAATATCTAAAGCATCGTAGTAAGGATAAAGCGCCGCCACAACTTGTTTAAATAATGGTGTATGATAAGCGCGATCGAAAGGCAAAAGCGAACAAATACCGCCCGATTCTCTAATTAAACTTGCAGCTTTATCAATATCTTCGGCGTTACCAAACAACACGACTTGATTTGGACAGTTATCCATAGCTATATATAACGAGCCTTGACGCTCGACTAGCTGCTGAATTATTTTGTAGTCCACCGCGCCTACAGTTAGTAATTGTCCTGTCGGAATGCTATTATTTGCTTCTAACTGCCGATAAATTCCCAGCAGAGTTTGAATATCTGTCATTGGTTTATCGCCAGTAAAACGGACAATACCTGAAGCTACAAGCGCTGTATTTTCTCCCGTACTATGACCTACCATCAGGTCGCAGGGAATATTGAAGTCTTTGAGCAATTCATACATTCCCATGCTGGCGGTAAATACCGTTGCTGTAGCGGTATCCACCGCAAACAACTGTTTCAATGCTAGTTTTTCTTCTTCTGGTGTTAAGCCAAGCGGTGGCGGAAAAATAAATCTACTTGGTGGATGCTCTTTTGTATCAACGAAAATTTCATCCAAAAAATCAAACCACGCTCTAACTTTGGGAAAGTACAAGCAAAGGTCAGCTAACATATTTGTGTACTGCGAACCTTCGCCAGGAAATAAGAAAGCAACTTTTGCTTTAGGATTATCGGCGTTACACGCTGTGTAATAAATGCCGCTACGAGTTTGAATCTGCGTCCGATTAGCGTCTTGCAGTTTTTCTACCGCAAACTTGAGCTTAGTTTGCAAGTCAGTGATATCGTTAGCAACGATCGCCAATCGATGCGTACTTGGACTTTCTTGAGCGAGAGTGTAAGCAATTTCCGCTAAAGTTACGCTATTAGTTGCAAGTAAGTTTTGAATTTTGGCAATTAATCCCAGTAGCAACCGCTTGCTGTTAGCCGAAAATATCAGTAACTCCGATGCCCATTGTTGATTGATTAAACTGATGTTTGGGCTGTTATATTCTTCTAAAACGGCATGAGCGTTAATTCCGCCAAATCCAAAAGCATTTACACCCGCACGGCGCGGAATTGCTTTATTGCCATTAATCCAGGGACGCGCTACGGTGTTGATATAAACAGAGCTTTTTTCGATACCTAGTTCGGGATTTGGGCGATCGCATAAAGTCGGCGGCAATACCTTATGATAAAGTGCCAGCGCCGTTTTAATTAAACTAGCAGCCCCCGCCGCCGGGATGCAGTGACCGATTAAAGATTTGACCGAACCAAGCGCCCGGTGGGGCATCACGCCTTGGCGCTGCCCAAAATGAGCGGTAATTGATTCAATTTCTGTCTTGTCCCCCAAAGGCATACCCGTACCGTGAGCCTCAATTAAAGTCACAGTATGGGGGTCGATATCGCTATGATTGTAAGCGCGTTGCAGCGCCATTAATTGTCCTTTTTTGCGCGGAGCGAGTAAACCCAAAGCTTTACCATCGCTAGAAGTGCCAATGCCTTTAATTACCGCATAAATGCGATCGCCATCTTTTTCAGCATCTGCAAGCCGTTTGAGCGCCAAAACCCCCAAACCTTCACTTAATAACGTTCCATCCGCCGCGCTATCAAAAGGGCGAATATTCGAGCGCGACAAAGCATTAAGCTGGCAAAAAATCATGTGGACTTGGGGAGGTGTCGAAGCTTGTACGCCACCCGCCAGCATGAGGTCGCAGCGATTGCTAAGTAGCTCTTTAATCGCTAGTTCTACCGCAATTAATGACGAAGCACAAGCTCCATCTACCAAATAATTTGCTCCCATCAAATCTAAACGATTGGCAATTCGCCCCGTAACGATATTTGGCACTAAACCGGGGGACATTTCCGCCGTAAAAGGCGGAAGACTTGCTTTAAGTTCTTGACGAATTTGCGTTAAAGTATCGGCATCTAAATGAGGGTTGAGTTGTTGCATTAAACTCATAGTTTGGTCTACAACCATACCGTGCTGCATCCAATTGCCAAACCCGCGATTGACATAAGTACCGCGACCGAGAATAATTCCGGCTTTATGGCGATTAAACGGGCGATCCAAGTAGCCCGAATCTTTGAGTGCATCTCTAGATACTTTCAACGCCAAAAAATGGTCGGGGTCAGCACCATCCACCGAATTTGGCATAATCCCAAATTCCATCGGGTCAAACTGTGCCAAATCGCCAAGAAAGCCACCTTTAGAGGTATAAATGCGATCGTTTTGCCGAGAATCAGCGTCAAGGTAAGCATTTGCCCACTTTTTAGGAGCTTGCGTTACCGCATCAACTTTATTGAGAATATTTTGCCAATATGCCTGCATATTCCTAGCGCCAGGAAATAACGCCGACATTCCGATAATGGCAATATCAGTAGAGGTCATAATTTATTTGCTAATCGATTAAGAGTAGGACTGCTGGTACTTTCAATATCTTGGAGGTGCAAGTAAACCTTGCCCTTTGCGTCATAAAAAATCGCCTCGTAAATCAGCGCGGGACTATCCGAGCTAGGAGCAGAAGTAACCCGCCAAGCTACATTTAGAGCCGTATTAGGCTTGATAGTGCCGTAGCGCGTCACCTTGCCAAAACGAGTAGGTAGAGGAGTAGAATCAATCTGGACGCGCAGCCAAGCGATCGCAATTTGAGGAGCAGTATCAATTACCCCAGGGTCAAATAACCAACGGGAAGATGGAGGATTATTTAACCACTGTCTGGGCTGACTAGATTGTACTACCGCATCAATACCTCGTTCGTTGATACGTGCAACTTCACTTAATAGCTGAAAGCGCCGACCGTGAAATAGATATTGCTCGTAAACGGTAACTGGAGCTAAAGATTTGCCCGTAGTTAAGGGTAGTAAAGGATTTATAGGCGCATCTTGAAGTTGCGCCCGCAAAACTACCGTAGCGCGATAATAGGGAATGCGGCGTATAGGATCGAGAATTTCTACACTTATTTCTAAACCCTCCGCATCCGCATGACTAGCAGCGCGAGCAGAAAACAGTACGGAAGTACCTTTTTCTTCTAACACTAATCCACGCAAAACTCGTAATTCGTGAATTTCCGCTACCACCCATTCAGACCAAGCCGACTGCACAAACTCCGCTATCCACTCCAAAGCCACCGCCGCCGGCACAACAGGCTTACCATCTAAACAGTGATCTCGCAGATAAGGATCGCTCGCTAAAGAAAAAGTATGCTCTAAAGTAACCGTACTATTGGGCTGTAACTGAGGTTGGTTCGTTAGGAAGGGAAACCTAGAATTAACTACTTCCTCAGAAATTAACCATTGTCCTTGTTGCGCTTCTTCCTGTTCCCAAGGAGCTTCCCCCGCAACAACTTCTACATCTATTGTTGAGCCGTAACGCAATTCGTTCGCAAAAAACTGACGACCCGCAGCTATAGAAATTGGTATTACCCCCCGCTCGATAAACTGACGTTTTACTTCTTCATTCGCCATACCAGGACTATCCCAAGGGCCCCAATTAATCGCAACAACGCGGGCATTTGACCATTTTTGCTGCATTTGCCAAGCAAAACGATTCATGATTTCATTAGCTGCGGCATAATCTCCTTGACCGCGATTGCCATAACGCCCAGCCACCGAACTAAATAAAACCAATAACTGTAAATCCGATTTTAAATGGCGATTGAGAATAAAAGTACTATCAACCTTCGTGTCAAAAACCGCATCAAAAGAAGCAACACTCTTATCAACAATCAACTTATCTTCAATAATTCCCGCTCCGTGAATAACCGCATCTAAGCGACCGTAGCGATTGTAAATGTTATCGATAAAAGAGCCGAAAAGTTCATCGCGCACATCAAGCGCCAAATACTCAACAATTGCCCCTGAGGTGCTTAATTGCTCCAAATTGCTACGAATAGTGCGATCGCGCAATATCCCATCTATTTGTTTTTCTATTTGTACGGGAGTTAATGCTAATCCTTGGTTTAAAAACACTTGGCGCAAAGCCGTGCGATCGCAAATTCCCGCCGTCAGCACCGATTCGGCTGCTGGCAAGGGGGATTTGCCAACTAAAATCAATTTCATCCCCGGTACTACTAATTCCCGCGCAATTTCTGCCGTAATTCCTCTAGCACCGCCCGTAATCAAAACAACCCAATCTTTACTTGGAATAAGCCCCAATCCAGCTTTTTCTAGGCTAGAGTCAAGCGCCGTATGAAAAACCGTCCTTACCCCTTGAGGATAGCCAACTTCCAACCGTCCCCCCGGTAAGAGCAGTTCGCGCACGGCAATTTGCGCCATTTCCTCCGCCGACAGCCTAGCATCTAGATCGAGGGCTTTAGCGCTAACATCAGAACGCTCTTTAACCAAAGTTTTTAATAAACCATTACCAGCACCACCCGTAGGCAAGCCCGGACTGCAATTGCGATCGCGTCCAAAAGCTCCACCTAACAAAGAAGCCGCCAAAACCCTTATTCCAGCAGACTTTTCTAAACCCGCCTTCAGCAATTGAAACAAACTTTTAGTCTGTACTTGAGTATAGTAACGCCAGTCCGCTAACTGTTCTGGCATTGATACCTTAGCTAGGGGTGACAGGTGAACGATGCCACTAAATGCGCCTATTCGAGCCACAAAGCGAGATAATTCATCCGGGGAAGTCAAAACCGCTTCGCTAATAATCTCTGTTTTAGCTCCTTGTTGCTGTAACAAAGATGCAACTAACGGCGCTACCCCTAAAGAATCGGCAGTAATGAGAAATAACCCTCTAGGAGCAACCATCGCTAATTCTTTTAGTGGTTCAATTTGCGCTCGAATTAAGTAGCGCGGGAGAAGCTCGCCGATGCTTGCGACTTTCCCAGGCTGTTAGCCTCGCTCTGTAACAAGGCTTCTACTACTTGACTTAGAGTTTTGATCCGCGTAAAACTGTCCATTCTGTTGCGCACATCTGAGGCGAAGGGTTCGGGAAGATTTTTTTGCAAGCTGCCAAAAATTTCCACGCGTTTAATTGAATCTATCCCCAGTTCTGCTTCCATATCTTGATTTAAACCAAGCATTTGCGGCGGATAGCCCGTGCGATCGCTAACTAATTTAAGCAATGTTTGTGTCAGTTTCTCCCGATCCATTGCAAGAGGAGCTACAGGCATCTCTTGTACGCGTTCTACCGGAGGCGGGCTAACTACCACTGGGGGACTTGTAACGATTTCTTTTACAGGCGCACTATAACTATTTGTGGGAGCAATCGCTTGATGTCCGTTTGTCCCATTTGTGGGAGCAATCGTTTGATGTCCGTTTGTCCCATTTGTGGGAGCAATCGCTTGATGTCCATTTGTCTGAGCAATTACTCCATTACTTCTAACTTGCGGCACGTAACCACCTTGAGTAGCCCCAAGAAACTGTTTCATTACTTGTTCTTGGACGGTGAGAAACTGCCGCATTGTTTCTTGATATGCCTGGTAAGCAGCTAAAGCGGTTTCTGCGGGCATAGACGGGCGATTGGGTGCAACTTGAGGATGATTTGAAATATATTGTTGAGAATTCATAGTTGGGGGTGGCGTTATTTGCTGAACAGGGGCAGTTTGGAGAGTAGCTTTTGGCGCTGGGGGAGTAGTTTTTGGCGTAGTCGGTTCGGAAACTTGCCCATTTTTTTTAGCTAAGGAAGCAGTCTCTTGATTCAGTGGTGGGAGAGCGCCGCTATAACCTACTTCCTCAGAAATCGGTCTAGCACTACCCCCATTAATCAACCAAGTTGTAGGCGGATTGGGTAGTTTGCACGTCGAGGCAACTAGGTTTGTTAAATCTAGCTGTTGCACTTCGCGCCCGGCAAACAAGGCACTTAACTGCATATCGACTCCGCACTTTATTAGTATTCCCAAAGCTGAGAGCAAACCTCGCATTCCTCCACCTTGTCCATCCAAAGACACGGCAGTATGCTCTTTATTGGCTAAAATTTGCCCAACTAAGTTTGTGAGAATATTTTTTGGACCTAGCTCGACAAAAATTCGCGCTCCATCAGCATACATAGCGTTGATTTGGCTCATAAACTGCACTGGATTTAGCAATTGCTTGGATAATTGCCCGCGAATTACATCTACATCCAAGTCATAGGGGAGGGCGGTAGAGTTGGCATAAACGGGGATGCGGGGAGACTGCATTTTGACATTGGCGATCGCCGGAATTAAAGCGGACTGAGCCGAAGCTACTAATACCGAATGAAAAGCCCCAGCTACAGGTAATAACCGCGCGACAATGCCTAGTTTATTTAAGCGCTCTACTACTTCTGCGACCACAGGTTTATCTCCAGAAATCACGCATTGTAAAGGCGCGTTTTGATTAGCAATTACTACGCCTGTTGTTCCCTGCAAGTGCTTGAGTAAGTCTTCGCGCGTAGCTTGTACGGCCGCCATTGCCCCAATAGAAGCACCGCAGGCTTCCGCCATTACTCGTCCCCGCGTTGCTGATAGCTGCAAAAAGTCGGCTCGTTCTAAAACTCCGGCGCAGTGTAAAGCTGCATACTCACCGTAGCTATGACCGCACGCCATACTAGGAACAATGTTTAATCGCTGTACCAGATCCATAAATCCAACTTCAATAGCACCAATTGCTGGTTGAGCAATTTGGGTATCCATTAGCAGTTTTTGGTCAATTTTTTCTTGCTCGTCGCTGTAGCTGCTAGGAGGATAGATAAACTGGCTCAAAAGCTTATCAAAGCAAGACTGTAACTGGCGATCGGCAGTTTCGATGCTGGCACGAATTTCCTCAAAATACAGCGCTGCTTCCCTAGCCATATTGGGATACTGCGCTCCTTGTCCGGGAAATAAAAATGCAATTTGGGGCGAAAGAGCAGGAAAGTTTTTGTTTAGCTGAATGTGTGGCGGTAACTCTTGGTTGTGCAGAACTAGCTCTAAAGCTGTTTTTAATTGCTGCAAGTCTTCTGCCACTATTGTTAAACAAATTCCTGCTTGCTTTTGAAACTTGAGGGCGTAGCTGTAAGCTAGATCGGCAAGGCGCGGTTCTGCACCAGTATTTAGAGATGCAAGTAAGCTAGTTATTTCTTTAATTAAAGCTTCATAACTAGGTCCGCACATTACTATTAGTTCGCTCGACCACTCTTTCGCTCCGGGCGCAGTAGGTTTAAATTCACCTGCGTGTTCTTCTAGTACCGCATGAAAATTTGTCCCTCCAAAGCCAAAAGCGCTTACACCCCCGCGACGCGGACGATCGGGCGACTTTAACCAAGGACGCGCTTCTTTTAATAAATAAACTGGACTATCCAGATCGAGTATTGGTTCTAAGGGATCTTCGACATTTAAGTGCGGTGGCAAAACTTTGTGATGCAGCGACAGCGCAACTTTAATTAATCCAGCTATTCCTGCACTGCTTTTAGTGTGTCCAATGGCAGTTTTAACCGAACCAATTGCACAAGACTTCGCCGCCGCATTTTCTGCTTTTAAGGTCGTCAAAGTAGTTTCAAGCTCGGCGCGATCGCCTGCAACAGTTCCCGTACCGTGTGCTTCGTACATTCCCAAGGTATTTGGGGAAAAGCCGGCTTTGCGATAAGCTCTTTGCAGCGCCCGCATTTGTCCGATGGGTCTCGGTGCGGTCATACCCAAAGCTTTACCATCGCTAGACCCGGCGACAGATTTAATTACCGCATAAATGCGATCGCCATCTCTTTGTGCGTCTGCTAACCGTTTTAAAACTACCATCGCAATTCCTTCGCTAATAGCAATTCCATCGGCAGTTTTATCAAAACTACGGGATTTGCCGCGCGGCGATAGAGCTTGAGTTTTACTAAAACATAAGTAAGCAAAGGGGCTTTGTCCGGTATCGACACCCCCGGCAATCACTACATTGCTGCGTCCTGTTTCTAATTCTTTGACAGCTAAATCTATTGCCGCTAAAGAAGACGCGCAAGCCGCATCTACTGTAAAGTTCGAGCCGCCCAAATCGAAGCGGTTAGCCACTCTCCCCGCAAGGACGTTTAATAATAAACCGGGGAAGGATTCTTCCGTCCATTCTGGCAAACGCTGCCAAACTTCAGGACTTGGATTATCAACTACGCGAAAAATTTCGGCACGAGTTGCGTACTGTCCCCCCAAGTCGCCAATTCCGCCCCCAGCACCCAATATTACGGAGGTATTTTCTTTGTCAAAGTTGCCCTCAGCATAGCCCGCATCTTCTAGGGCGCGGCGCACGGCTTCCAAAGTTAATAACTGAGCAGGTTCAATTGATTTGAGGGCTTTGGGCGGAATGCCATAATGCAAGGGATCGAAAGCTACATCGTCTAAAAAGCCGCCCCATTTTGAGTAAACTTTATCTTTCGCTTGGGGGTCAGAGTCGTAGTATAGGTTCAAGTCCCAACGTTCGGAGGGAATTTCTGTTATCGCATCTACTTTTTGAATAATATTTTGCCAAAATTGTTCGGGCGCTTGACTTCGCGGTAGCAAGGTACTTATGCCGATAATCGCAATATCTGAAGGCTGACTTGCTACGGTGTTGCTTGACTTATCTGCTACATTTTCAGCTAAAAATTCGTGACTTTTTTCTGCTACTTGGGCGTGCAATTCTCGGATGCTTCCTACTTGATGCTCTAGGGTAGCTACTTGTCCGATCATGTACATTCCGTCACTAATTTGGCGTTCTACATCAACATTTACAATTAAGCTGTTTTCATCGCGCATCAATCCTTTGGATGCTATTCTCAGTCGCCCCAAAGTTAAATCTTCTAGAATGTTTTTAATTTCTTCGCTGTCATGACCATCGGCCACCAAATGCCTGCGCGTTTGATAAAATTCTTCAGCAAAGGGAGTAACAACGCAACGGCTGGCATGACCGGGGCCTGTTTCTAAGTTGATCGTCCGAGTACAAGCAATTGCTTGATTTTGAAACTCAGGTGCGATCGCACCGCAAGCTACGGCTTCCTTTGTAAATAAATAAGCTGTACCCATAAGTACGCCTATTTTCACCCCGCGCGCGGCTAGAGGAGATGCCATCGCGCTTACCATTGCGGCGGAGCGCGCGTCGTGAATGCCACCAGCAAATAGGATGTGGATATCGCCCGCTACTTCTAGCGGCACTTCCAGGAGGAGGGCGATCGCGTTTTCCCACAAGACAAAGCTGCTTAGTGGCCCGACATGACCGCCACATTCGCGCCCTTCAAATACAAAGCGTTTTCCTGCTTGCTCCAAAAATAGTTTTAATAGTCCAGGCGTAGGGACGTGAATGTAAGTTGCAATCCCCATTGCTTCTAGTTGAAAAGCTTGATCGGGTCTACCGCCAGCAATGAGGGCAAAAGGTGGTTTATATTGCTTAATTTCGTTAATTTGTTCGGCTCTTAGAGCTTGAGACGCAAAACCTAATAGCCCCACACCCCAGGATCTATTACCTAATAATTGTTGGGTGTTTGCTAATAGTTCTTTTACTTGCGTTCCTTTCATGAGCGCCAAAGCAAGTAAGGGCAATCCCCCAGCTAAGGATACGGCATTAGCAAACTCTGCGGTATCGCTAACTCTAGTCATTGGCCCTTGGACGATGGGATATTGGGTTTTATGAGCGATCGCCAAAGGTGCATCTGTACTCAAAACCTGCAATGAATTAGCTACTTCTATTTGCTCTATGCTTGCCTGTAAAATTGCTTGGACGAGTTTCCCTGTAGTTTGATAGCGACTTCGCAGCCTTGCTGCCATACTTACAGCTTGCCCGATTGGATAAGCTATTTTTCCTGGCGTTCCCCAGCCAATTAGAGGTTGCGCTTGCTTTTGCCAAGTTTTAACTAATTCTTGTTTTTGGTCTACTTGTTCTGCTAGTTGTTGCAATTGATTAATAACTGCAAAACCAGGGCGTGACAACACGCGACAACTAGCATTTAATCTTTCTCCAATTAGGATTGCTTCGGAGCCGCTCAGGTTAGTTAAATGCTGCTGCCATTTTACAGGTAAGGGAGACTCTGGCATCAACCATAGTTGATCGTCTAAAATTACCCCTGCCGCCCCTGCTGCCCGACACGCCGCCGCCGTATGTACTCCAATGCCACCTTGAACAATTACAGGCATTGATTGTTTTGCGAGTAATTTCTGCGCGAGGATGAATGCCGCATCTTCACTTACCCAACCTCCGCTTTCGTTTCCCCGTGCTACCAAGCCAGTAATTTCTGCTTTTTTAGAGTAATTTTCTATTAGTTCAAGCTGCTTAATATCAATTATTTCTACTAACAAACGGCGCGACGGGCTGACGGGGAGAAATTGCAGTTGTTCTAAGTCTCCACTCACGATTAACCAGTGAGGAACTTGGCTAATTTTTGCTAATAATGGTTCGCTTGTAACGATTTGCTCGGCTTTTAAGCGCAACCCTATCCCACCAGAGGAGCTTGATAATTCTAATAATTTATCTAAGTTTTTTTGGGCTAAATCTAGTTCGTTATCAAGGCAAAACTCTAAGTCTAATACACCTACTCCACTAGCTCTATTTGTGGCGATCGCTATCCCACAATGAGCCATGCCAATTGGATTAAGTGAAAAACAAGTAAATTTCATAATTTGGTTGCCTTATTATAGATAACGATGTTTAACGTTTAGGCATATAATTACTTAGAACTTTTATTTTATTCGTTCTGAGCATTTTCATTGCCAATATTGACATTAAAAATTAGTTGCCAAGTTATT
>QQTW01000565.1_pt1 | contig 23488 bp, 23 predicted proteins | sample 1904831 | NCBI WGS metagenome assembly QQTW01 (sample SAMN09435610, study PRJNA476489) | Subsurface metagenome, whole genome shotgun sequencing project. | reverse complement strand
GTATCTTGATACACTCGAAGAATCTCAACTTAGTAGCTTGCTAAACAATCACTTTGGCATGACTTTAGAAGCTATTAATAAAAAGAGAAATGCCTTCAAATATACAAAAACAAAATCACCTGACCAAACGAAGCAACTACAAGCAATTATCCAAGCAAACTCCTCAGCCATGAGGCGCCTGTATCCCAACGAACGTTTATCATTAGTAGTCTTTCACGATAATGGCTTAGAAACAGAAGTAAAACTACTAAAAGCAATTATTAACATACTGTGGGGGGAAACTCTCGAAGTAATATTTAATCGTTTACCTGACTATACCCACGGACCGCAGGAGTCACTACCCGGAAACAAATCAAAAGCCAAAGAACGCTCAAAGCTTAGAATTCAAGCATGGGAATCAATAGCAGAACAAATCAAAAACCGGAGACAGCAAACCTTCTGCTTAATACTAGCGCCAAAATTTTATCCAGACCCAAACAATCCGAAAGCAGTTAAACGTGATGACAAGGTGAACAAACCTTCAACTCGTCAAGCACTTGCAGCGAAAGCAGGCGCCTGCGTGCAGTTTTTGGAACCGATGTCAAAGACAATAAAAACAAAGCTTTTCAAATTAGACGATTTTGTTCGCCGAATTCAAACAGCATTAAAAGATTTACTTTCAGCACATTCTGGTCGTATTGATAATGTGCAAGAGAAAGTTGATAAATACCTAGAAGATATTCCACAAGAAGCTAGACCCAAAGAAATATTGAGTATTACAATTGTGCGTAAACAAAGAGGTCGCGTGCGTGGGCCAATTGATAGCACATTTTTAGCAGTAGCAATGCGCCTAAAGGTAGATACAGGTAGATGCGAGCTGTGCTGTGCTTATGAAAAAGGAAATCGTTTAGAAATTAGTCTTTGGAAGGACTTTAGCCATGCCATCGCATTTATTGCCGACCTTTCTCCAATCAAACTAGCATCAGAACCCAGAGAACGAAAAACTCGATTTATGGAATTTGTGAAACAGATAATTTCCAATTCTGTAGAAGAAGGGGCACAACCACTAGTATTAATTGACTCCTCGAACTGCGTACAAATGTGGCCCTGGCTTGCCGATACAAAAATGGATACCAATCAAATTGACCTCGGAGAGCAGTATCAATGGATGCAGCACGAATGGCAAGGCGCACGTATAATTAGAGTTCGTCAAGACCTGGCACCAGGAATTATCGATAAAAAGGTCAGGCAGTTCGTAGAAATATCGCCTTTAGATATGCGGTCTATGAAGGAACTTAAGGAATTGACCCCCGACCGAGAAATACCTGCCGCATCAAGTTCTATCGGATTATTTCGACTAACCGCAGCGGGAACAAACCAAACAGGATGTTTTGCTTATTTATCTGTAGGTAATAAAACGATGCATCATTACTCACGCGGTCAAAGTTGTTATTTACCAACAGAAATAAACATGCCTGTCAAAAAAGACGATGATTCTAAAGATAAACTATGCACTAAGGCAGACTTAAAAGTTTACCAAATCGTACCCCGGGAACCATTTGTGGGTCACTGGGCAACCCCCAACCCCCTGGAAATAGTAGTGACTCTGCGGCAACCAGAGGATAACCCCGATAATCTGGCTTTACTTGTAGAATCACTACGCTATAGTTTTGGTCACTATAGTGAGTGGACAAGTTTACCCGCTCCTCTATTTTTCGAGCGCGTTGTGCGCGACTATATTAGCGAGTTTGCCTTAGAAGATGAAGAAACCGAAGGGGAGGCAGATACTTAGAACAAAAGCTTAATAAATTATTTGCAGGCATCAAGGCAAGCTTGGGCGAGATGTTTGTCACACGTCTTGATTCAATTTTGATGTCTGGGGTCTAGAGAGGAATGGCACTAAGAAGAGCGATACCATCTTCGTTCACGTAGCAGCGTCTCCGTTGGCGTAACCGCCCCGTTGGCGCAGCCTGCCCAAAGGGCTTGGCTTAGGGGTAGGCTGTTGACTTTGTGGGTTTTAAGCCCATAATGCGTCATACAAAATAATAGTCGTAATTAACGTTACGATCAGGGCACGGTGAGCCAGCGCGCCCTTGGTGGTTCCCCCCGTTGTAGCGACTGGCGTTGGCGTAGCCTGCGCTTTGCGCTTACCCGAAGGGCAGTGCCGATGCCCCTACGGTAAACACAAAAACTGCATGATAATTTTTGGATAATTTCGTGCAAAGTCAACAGCCTAGCTTAGGGGCTAGGAGAATGGTTGCCAAGGGGATCGCATAAGTACAAAAAATCAGGTTATCGGTAAAAAAAGCAACAAATTTACTACTGTAGAAAAAGCCTTGCTTATAGAGTCAAACTAGACTAAAACACAGCATGACAACAGAAAATATCCTTAAAGCGAAGTCAAAAATAATTTACCAACTTAAAATAACTTTACTTGGCATTAAACCTCTGATTTGGAGAAGGTTTCAGGTTGAGGACGATACTACATTTAAGGAATTACATGAAATTATACAAATTGTAATGGGCTGGGAAAATTTCCACTTGCATAACTTTTCTTGTGTAGAGGATGAAAGCATCAAACTATCTCGAATCTTAATTCAAGAAAAATTAGAATTTTTCTACACCTACGATTTCGGCGATGAATGGGAACACCATATTTTAGTCGAGAAAATACTACCAACTAATCCAAATAGTATATACCCACTATGCCTTGCAGGTAAAAGAGCTTGCCCACCAGAAGACTGTGGTGGAGATTGGGGTTATTTGCATATTCTGAAAATACTCAAAAAACCATCGCACCCCGAATATAGAGAGAGAAAAGAGTGGGTTGGTCGAAGGTTTAAGCCAGAATATTTTGACGTGAAAGATGTTAATAAAAATCTTTTAGATTTAGGATCAGCGTTTGCATGACCAGAATTAGTTAACTCCTGCGTCCATACAATAAAAAAAAGGACTAAATATCATACAAATACCATAGCAGTCTTACTTTGATCTACTGCAAGTTCCCGCACAGGCTTTTTTGCAAGTATAACATATAAGTAGTGGGACACAATTAATTACAAAAAATATGGGCTGAAATCCTTATTTGGTAAAGAATCTATATTGTAAGTATTGTAATTAATTCTATCTGGTTACTTAAACGTTCCAAGGTTTGAGTAGCTTCGCCCAATGAATCAGGTTCCCAATCGTTTAAATTTGATACCATGCAATCGAAGGGCGACCCTTGCCGATGTATTCTGGAGGTGCGCCCCATAAACAAAGGTTTGAACGTAAACGTACAAGAAATGACAGGAATCACATTTGTATGATTAGATCGAATGTTTTAGACGAATAATTCAATATTGAATACTTTGATAATTGAGAATAAATTTTATTAAAATGGTGGTAATATTAGTTGATTTAAAAGGTGGATGCTTTGTCAAATATAGATTATAGCCTATTGCACTAGATTAAATTTAATCTTCTATATCTTAGTAATTATTGATGACGCTTTGCAGTGAGTATTGGAATTTGTAAAGTCAAGACGTAAAGCGGTGTCAGTTCGATATCGGTGACATGACAGCCGTGGACGGCGGCGAGGTAACGCGCACGTCACGCATCACTTCAAAAGGCACTTGCTGGTAGGCAACTTTCCTTCCGATAACGCGACTGACGACGGTAGCAATCTCGGAAAACGTGTATTCAACTGATCCGTAGAGCGGATAAATCTGACCCTTATGTGGCTCAGGATTTTGAAGGATGCCCGCGATAACACGGCGTCACTTCCAATGTGTGTGTGAGCATCTTAGGCAATTTCCTATTACCGCACCCTTTCTCCCTTCAAGGTGGTATCAATGTCTTTCAACACTGACCATGCCCCGTCGGTGGTGTTGGAGATCACAGTAACCTGCATCTCGTTGACGCAATTTACACTCGACATGAACGAAACCCCCGCGTCGCAACCGATAATGTATTCCTCACGGTTGCGACCCTCTTCCTCAATTTCCTTTTTCTCCTCTAGCTGTAACGCCATCAATGACACCATAGGCAAGGTCTAACTCATCATCAAATATTTGTCCAGATAGCTCATCTCGCGTTAACAATGTCGCATTTAGCCCCGATGGTCAAATGCTGGTTTCGGGAAGCGGTGACAAAACTGTGAAGTTGGGAGATGACTGCTGAGGAGTTGGTAATTCGATATGATTACGGGGAACGAAACTTTGCTGGAGTTGGGGTAGGAGCATCATTGGAACTATTACCAGGTAATCGCTTAAAAGTCTTATTATATAAGGGTTTGATTGGGGATGGTGGTGGCTAACTCCTGAAATCACCAAGCACTCTCTTAACGACAAATCAAAGGTTCAGCGCTTAATTACTTCTGTAACATTAATATAGAACAGCTTAACCCGGTTTTCTGTTCCGATGCTACTAGAGAGCCGAGTTGAAGTAATCCCAGCTCATGGATTCATTGACCTTGAAAGGTTTAATTTGCGAGGTATCAATCTGCGTGGAGCCAATTTGAAATCTGCTCGTTTGATTGGTGCCGATCTGACTGGTGCTATATTGATTTCGGCTGATTTAGTACGATCTGTTGTCGTAAATGCTAGTTTGTATTCTGCCAGCTTGCGCTGGGCTAATATCAGCGAAGCTTGTTTGTCCAAAACCTGCTTGAGTCACATAAATCATGCCTATGCTTCCTTTTGTTTGTGGATCTCAAATCAGCCATATTGATCGAGCTATTTTGACTGATGCTAATTTTCGAGGTGCTACTATTTCCAATTCCAGTCTCTGTCGCGGTGGAAATTTGATCTGGAATACTACTATGTCCGATGGAACTATCATAATTGGACCCCAGTATGGGGATGGAGAGGATAGATAGTTCATTGTCGGTTGCAGCCATAAAAGCAGCAAGTGAGGTCACAATAGCTCTAAGCTTATCTTTAATTTGCCCAAAAGATTTGCTAAAATGGATCATGAATGACAATAAAAAAACATGGCTGACGAAGATATATATCAACTAAAACAAAAACTTAATGAAACTTTCTTGGAAAGAAAAGAGCAAATTGACTCAATGATTAACGCTTTTAATAATCGAGAAAATCTCTGGCTTTATGGTTTAACTGGTACTGGTAAAACCGCATTGTTTAATGCCATAGCTAATGGTTTGGAATATTCAGTGCGTTTTGTAGAAACTACTGCTATTCACTTATATCTGGAACGTTATAAATATCCAGATAAATCATATAAGCTTTTTGGAATTAATCCTAATACACCAACAATTCTTTTCCTTGAGCATATATATCTATTAAAAGATGATTCTTTAAACATAGCAAAAATGCTTGATATACAGAAGCAATATTCACATTTATTTCCTTTTAGCTTTGTTGTTGCCGAAAGTTTGTGGATGATTAATGATAATAAAACAAATTGCTTGAGTGAATACTTTCAAAAAGAAATTTGTTTTAATCCTATAAAAAATGAAGATAATTTACTAAAACTTTGGACTAATTATCTGGATAATCAAGACTAATAATTGACTAATGCATATGTAGAGCGACAAATTATTTGACCAAAACGAAAGGTTGTTTGTCACTAACTCAAACCCTTCTGCATAGCTTGTTCGAGCAATTTATACCTCAAAGAGTGCAATATACTGAGGTAGAAGGCATCACAAGATAGAGATGAAATAAAAATAGCCCAGTTGGTATTATCAAATCGATAGCATCAAGCATTCCTATATTTATGAAAGTTGTCGCATTCTCGCAGTGCGCCAACTTTCACGCATTGCCACTCACCAGAATATTTCACGATTTACACACATATTACCTGCGCTACGCATTGCGAGTACGATGCTACTGATAACGAACATGAAACTCGCAAAAAATACAATTCATACCCCCATCGTTAACAAAGATTCAATCATCCTTGTTCCCACCAATATTGATTTTATCCAACCCGTCGTTGTCGAAGATGTAAAAGAAGTCAAATATTTCGAGGAACAATACGCGATTTGGCTTGAAAGAAATGATTACAACCACTTGGCATACTCCCAATACTAATGATTTCAATATCATTAGTAGAAAATGACCTTAGCACAAGAACGAAATGTAAGTCAATTATCGTTACGCGAACTCAGTTTTGATGCTGCCCTATTATGGGAGCAAATCGAAGCTGTACAACGCGACGATGATGCCGAATCAAAGGTTGGAGTTATTATCCAACAATTGATGGAGACACAAAATGCTACCGAAACCAAAATCGATAGCATTGTGTGGGTTAAAGAGATGCTAGAAAGCGAATTGAGTGCATGGAAGGAGCGCAGAGAACGCGCACTTCTATTGTATAACGACGCAATCAAAGTACGTGAAGACAGCATCGAGAAAATCAAAGCGATGCTCCTGCACCTCCACTCGATCGGATTAATAAGCGATCGCAACTTGGGCAAAGAGTGCGAAATCGAAATTCGCAACAACCCACCCAGCGTCACCGAACTCAAAATGGATATTGAAGCTGAAGAATTTCCCGCACAATTTCGCAGGGTAAAATATTTGGCAAACAACCAAGCCATCCTCGATGCATACAAGGCAGGCATCAATGTAGAAAAATATGCCAATATCACTATTGGCAAACAAGTTCGATTCAAACGCAAAAAGTCGAAAGGTAAATAATAATTGATAGTTAAGTCGGGTATAAATTCATCATTTATACTCGATTCTTTTTTTATGCATCACAACCGTCCGTACAAAATGGTATAAACAAAAGTTGGTTGGGTATGTTCAATATAAGGTATGCATCATATATTATGAGTAACTTATTTTATTGTGTGGGCATAGGCCCCAGAATATAACATTTACCAATGATATATGATTCGCGTTATCCTTCTCATGACTGGATTAATATTGGCATTATCGCTGACAATTGTTTTTTTGTATCAACAACCCATCAATTAAACGACCAATGCCATGCAATTCAATGTGTCGTCGTAACGTTTCCCTCATGGTAATCAATATTATTCCCGATAAAATCGATAAATTAGAATCGAATCAAATATTTGTATTCGGCTCGAATACCCAAGGTCGTCATGGTAAAGGTAGCGCACTCGATGCACGCAAATTTGGTGCAATATACGGGCAATCATTCGGATTGCAAGGTAATACTTTTGCCATTATTACCAAAGATTTGAACAAGGGATTGCGCTCCATCCCATTGCCACAAATAAAATCGCAGATCGATAAATTATGGGAATTGGCACGTCACTCAAAACACGATTATTTACTCACACCAATCGGTACGGGCAACGCTGGCTATTCAATACCAGAAATCACGAAATTGCTCCCCAAATCTATTCCCCACAACATATGGATACCCGAATGCTACGCACATCTCAAGTGCAATTTATCGCCCAAAAATATGATGAACGTAATGTTTACTGGCAATCGTATCCAAAAGTTTAATAATGCCAGCGAACGCGATGATGCATATGCCCACCTGGAAAAGTTGATTCAACGTGCGATTGCACGAGGCATCGAATGGGGCCACAATAGCATCAACTTCATCAGTGGGATGGCACTCGGTGTCGATACTGCTGCATGTCAATTCGTTTTAGACGAAAAATTAAAAGGTCATCCTATCGAAATTCTCATGACCGCTGCCATTCCTTGTCTCGACCAAGACAATAAATGGCGACAAGACGACCGGATTCGATATCGACAATTACTCGATAAATGTGATTTTGTCCATTATGTGTCGAATCTCAATTATACCAATGCGGGTGGGGCAAGTTGTCTCGATAAACGCAATAAATGGATGGCGTCCCAGTTGACGAGTTTCCACGATATGGCAATCGCTATTCATAATGGCGAACCTGGTGGTACTCAAAATACCATCAATGATTTGGTCAAGGGTGATAAAAGGGTCATCGTCTACAATTATAGATTGCAACAATATATCAAATTAGGCAGTTGGTAAATCAAATGGATTTTGGTGTAATACCAAAGTCCATTCAATTTAAAACTTTCATCCAAAAATCACCTTATTTATACAATGGGTGTAGTTCAATTAGTTAAATTAAACATAACGTTGGAATAATAAAATGGAAGCAACATTGACAATCGATGAGTTGAAAGTAATCGCGCACATTATGTCGCGCATCACCAAATATCCAAGTACTGCCACTTTTATCGATGAGGTATATTACGGAATTTTGTTTCGAGAGATATCAGAAAGGTTTGGAGTCAATCGCCAACTCATCAAACAAAAACTCGAAACGATACAAACAAAGTATCCACAACAATTCAAAACATTATTTGATAAAATGCATTCGATTTGGAGGTTGGAAATTGAAAATGACGAACTCGTTCCAAAACTTGCTGAATTAAAATTGTTTTGAACGAAGGTGCAAGTTGCTAAGGGAAATCACACAAGCAACTTGCATCGATAAGATGTTCGCAGTAATATGTCAAGTTTGCCTCCAAACTCAAACTCGCCACTACTGAACGTTGATACTCCAATGCGTTGGCAAAATAATCCATCGCACAAGCATAATGGATTTGGTTCCATTGCACTCGTAATTTGAACTTATTCAACTGTAATTGCAACTTATCGATAAGTAAACTACGTAACGAAATCAATAATTCGTATACCCTTTTCAAACTCAAATACATTGCCGATTGCTTGCCATATTTATATGCGGTTGCAGCCGATATTATAATCAATTCCTGCATATAAAATCGCAGCTGCTTGCCAATATGTTGATGGTCTTGGATTGTCAATGATTTATCACTACTTTTTTCTTTTTCTGCAAAGAATGACGCATTATCGTCATTTTGGAACATAAACGTAAAGTCGTATCCAATCCCACTTTTACTACAATCGTCGATGATTCTATTCAATACCAAATTCAATCGACGCAATGTAAATGAAGGTAACGAAAATAACCCATATGCTCGATTCAATATCAAACGTAATTTAGTAAAAAAACGAAATTGCAAACAAACCGATTGAAATATAGCCTCTTCAATTGTAACAAAATCGGTAATGTACCCGGCTTTTGCACCATAATAGTCCGATATCAACATAATTAACGCATCCCTAAATAAGATTGACGATATTGAGACTTTTTCAACTTCAATGCTTGACCTTTTGTCCACTGCTGCACCTTATCGAGTCGCGGCACATCGGCAAACTGGGCGATCGCACTATTGTTACCCGTATAACCCGAAATTGCATTGGCAATAAATCGACAGCACCGCATCGGTTGACTCGATACTTGTTCCTCCGCAAACCGAATTACCACCCAATTCGCATCCACAAAACACTTGTTTCGATAATCGTCATCCCCAACAAAATGAGTCGCGCCACCAGTAGCAAAACTTATCGGTTCGTCCACCTCAATATCAAAATGTAGTCCCGTATTGGGTTCCACTATCATGAAATCGGCAGTGTAATGCAAATCATGACCCGGTGGTAATATCATTTGCTGCGGCTTCACCCAATCACCAAAACTTCGCACCAACGCATCCTCAAATAATCGCTCTGATGCCCCAATCGGCGCAGTACCAGTACCCATCGGTTTTTGAATCGGAGCAAACGATTCACCATTCTTCACGAGCGGTGGAATCAAAAGTATCGGAAATACTGGTGGAGGTGTGCTTGGCATATTCGTATAAATATTGAAACTTAGTAAAAATTACAAGCAATACAATTGCGTATTCAAACATTCGACCAATTCTTCCAATTCATCATTGGTAATACTCTCCAAAATATCAATTGCTTTTCTGGAGCTGACCTGACAATCGGTAGAACCAATCTCCATTACATAATTCAACGCATTTAGCAACGTCAATTTAATATTCAAATGTCGCACTTTATACGCCCAATAAGATAACACGGCTCGAAGTGCCCATTTATCCTCAATGGATAAATACTCCAGTGTCACTCCAAAACATTCGACAAATTCGACAATCTTTAACGTCTGCGTATAAACGCAATTATCCATACAAATAATGTTAGTGTCGCTCTTTGTATAAATCCATTTATATCGAATATCAAAGTAAAAAGTAATACCGAAAAAACAAAGTTCATTACTACTTTACGCACGCATTCAAAAGTAAAAGCAATTTAAACTTTGCAAAAAGATTTTTCAGTATTACTCGCTATTTACTGTATTAAATGCATACCATCCCTTCCTTATAACTCCATTTGAGATTGCTTATCCTTCTCGGCTTCTCGCGCATATGCCACCGTATGTTGAACCGACTTACGTAGCGAATTAATATCCGCATCACTCATCAAATTAATCGATGCCTGCCCAATATTTGGCAATCCATCGTATATCACACCAGCAGACGAAGCCAACAACGCACTACCATCGCTACCCACCTTTACAATATACTCACCACCCTTCGTTTTGATTTCGTTTTTGCCACTACCCACTGCGATCGCAACCGCAGCAACCATCACCTTGTGCGACTGACGCTCCCGCAATGTCGCATCAACTTGCCAATTGGCATCCTTTGCCCTAATGACATTCATCATCGCTACATCAACTGCTTCGTTTCCACTCCTGTCACCCGTTTGTGCTAGGGCAATCGACAAATCGGTTTCGGCAGCAGCAACAAACATCCGCGATGCACCCGAATTAACGCCCATATCGTCAGCAGCACTCGCAGCAACCGTGACATACTCAATATGAATTTCGTTATTGTTCTCTTGTACCTCTTCCCCCTTTTCCGATAAAAGTTCTTCCTCCGAGTCGAGTACCACCACATCAAGTTGCACTGGTTCATCGATATTAGTAACAAGTTGTTCGACCCCCACCAATTGCAATTGCTCAACTTGGGTTTCGGTTTCGACTTGAGATTCGACCTGAGTTTCAACTTGGGTTTCGACGAACACCTCGGTTTCGGGTAATATTTGAACCTGCACCAACGGTTCCACTACTTCCTCACAATTTGTAGCCGATATTACTTCAGGTTGCAGTTCGGTGTCAAAGTAAAATTGAGGGTTAGGTAATGTCGCATCTACGTCTACCACTGCAATTGCTTCATCCCTCACCGTCGCGAATATATCTTGCAATTGGTCGTCCGCAAGCAATTGGTCGAGTAATGCCTTCTCGGTATAGTTGCCATCCACATAACTTAATACCGAAGTACCATCTTTCCGAATGTCGATACTTGGAAATAATATCTCTTTATAAAGCGCAAGTTCGGGTGGTGGTAGTTCATCAATCGCAACCCCGCTCAATAGTGCCACTAACTTATCGTCGAGCTTATCGATAGCACCAGTATCATTTTTACCGTAAACCAAATCGTCGGCAACGTATATACTCAATCGTTCGTTGGGGTGGCAATCAGCCGAATCGAGCTTGAATGCCGATTCCAATGCCTTGATAAATAATGTAGTTGCATGAGTTGCAGTCGTCATAAATTTATATTCCATGAGGGTATCAATATAGATAGTCGCACCCCCACCAAAAATAGAAATCCAACAAACGCTTATTTTGCAGAAATAACCAAAAATACGAAAAATATCAGAGGTATCGCATCAACTACAGGGATATCGTAAATTTATCGACACGCCATACCCCGCATATGAAAACAAGCTTTGATATACTCGCCGAAATCATTCGAGATAAAAACCCCATTATCGCTTGCGAAAGCCCACTCCAAGAAAGATATCGATTCCTACTTAATACCGTACTCATGTGCGAACGTCTCAATCGACCCTGCTACCTATGGAACCTCAACGAAGATGAATTGAAAGAATTGAAAGTCGTTGGCGAAAATTTATTGGTTTGCGACTTCAACGATTACAAACCTTCACCCAAACATACCCGCGAAGATTATTTCCAAATATTGAATTTTTGGAAAAAATATCAAGGTACAGGTATCCTCGTTATCGAAAATTTGTTCCCCTGGATTACTGATGTTGATATGCGTGAAACCGAGTTTTTCATGGTATCCGAATGGGTAAAATCTTCGCTATTAAATATCAAACTTTATAACCAACAACAAGACAAAACTATACTCCTACTCGGATCAATGTTACAAATGGCAAGCGATATGGTAGCCGAAATACCTTCATGGTACAACGAATTACCAGTACTTACCGAAATTATTGATGAATTGCAAAGTAAAAATCTTTTGCCCGAATGGTATACCGATTCCGAATATATCAAAATCGGTGGGGCTGGTATTGGTTTGTATCCATCCGATATCGTTAATGGTATCAAAGAAATACGCAAAACCATCGATTTAAACGATGTCGATGCCGCAACCAAAGCATTTCTATCGTACAAAGTTAATCTACTCAACAAACTTTACAATATCGACTTTATCCAACCACCCAAAATGGAAATCGGTGGCTTGGAATTGATGCAGCAATCATTCCAAAAATTCAAACGATTACTCACTCCCCGTGCCAAACAATACAACTTGAGGATACCCAAAGGGATGCTACTCGTCGGGCCGCCAGGTACGGGTAAATCGCACTCAGCCAAAGCATGTTCCCAAAACATGGGTATCCCACTCATCATGGTCGATTGGGGTAACTTTCGTAGTTATGGCAATCAAGCTGAAGCAAAACTCAACAAGCTTCTTAAACTTGCCGACACCCTCAACCAAGTTATCGTTTACTTCGATGACTTCGATAAGGGCTTCGCTGGTGACGATGACCTATCAAAACGACTCGCTGGTAAATTACTTACCTGGATGCAAGAACGGACATCCGACGTATTTGTAATCGCTTCGATGAACCGCATGGAGTCCCTACCACCCGAATTGACCCGTGCCGGACGTTTTGATTATATATTCAAAGTCGATTTACCCAATAATGGGGAGCGTCACGCCATCTTCAAAATCAATGCAGCAAAATTTGACGAACGCTTTCGTAATGGCAACGACCCCTGGAGCGAAGACGAATGGCGGCGCGTCATCAAAGCAACCAATCGATGCGTTGGTGCCGAAATTCAAACCATCGTCGAACGAGCGGCATCAACCATTTTCTACAACACCGTATCAGGCACAAGTTGGGATACAAGCGACTACAGCCCAATCAAACTAACCGTCGAGTCGATTCTCGAAGAACGTCGCCAAATCTTTCCCCTCGCTATCCGCGAAGCAGACCGCGTTGAAACGATGCGGAATAAAGCCGACGCACAAGGACTGCCCAGCAGCCCCGTCGATGACTCAGTATACGCAAACGGTAATATCAATATCTTTGGTTAAAACAATGACAAGCCAAGCACATATTAACGCAACGGAAAAGCCAGGTACAAGCGGTGACATTATCCTCAAGTGCCTCAACATCATTGGTCCCATCGCATCAGTATTACTCGCAGTATTGCCCCTCGCACTGTACTTTTACAATCAGCAACCCCAACAGCTACCCGTCACCGCCACATTCACCAAAAACAACCAAACAATCGAACTCGAAGTAGCACGACAGCATAGCGAACTGTACCACGGACTCAAGTTTCGCAACTCCATTCCCGCTACGAGAGGGATGCTCTTTGTAGTTAGTAATGCCCAACCTATCAAACTATGGATGAAAGATACCCACATTCCACTCGATATGGTTTTCATGCGCGATGGCATCGTCAATGAAGTCGTCACCAACGCCATCCCATGCAAAACCAAAACATGCCCCCCATACGGTGGTAAAGCGCCGAGTAATCAAATAATCGAAGTGCCAGCAGGAAAAGCATCGCTACTTGGTATCAAAGTTGGCGATAGAATCGATATCAACTACTTGCAAACACCTTCACAATCCATCAAAAAATAAAGTGAAGAACATTTCCCTACGTATAATTAGCAAATATACCCCAAAAATAACACTACAAAAATAATGGCTGAAACGACTGCACAGTAGAATTTTGGGACGACAATAGCTACGACGAAAAGTATACTTTTCGTTGTAACTTTTTACCCTGAAAATCGAGTTCGCGCCATCGAAATACTTCCATCGACATAACCCTTACAAGTGGAAATTACGACTTGTAGAGGTAGTATTTTCACACCATGCTCGTCCCAAATCGTTATGTGGCATGGAATACAACCTATCGATATTTATGTTGCACGTACATTATTCTTTTTGTGAAGAATATGTAAACTATTGTCATCAATAAATCGAATTCGAGTCATCAAGATACGAATTTTATTAGATGTCTATCGGTGTCAGTGGAAGCGAAGATACGGACATCAACCAAAGAAGCTTATTCAAAAGCTGCTAAAAAAACGACCAATAAATCCAACACAACCTCCACGAATCATGACAAGAAGTTATCACGAACCTGAAGAGTATAACGGCCGCGAATCTAGACGTTACGAACCCGAATACATCTACCCCACAGTTGGAACCAAGCGTCGTAGCATCAGGGAAAACGCTAGCATCGGTGGATTAATGATTGCTGGTACTGGCTTGATGCTTGTTGATATATCTATAAGCCATATGGTAATGGCATCATTGGCATTCCTAACCGCCGGAATCGCACTTATGCCACGCCAGGCAAATGACTTATTTACCAAATTGGATAAATTAGAACGCAAGTATGGGATTAACTTGCAAACCATTATATTTTGCGTGGTAGGGGCAGTTTTCCTTCTTGATATTACTATTGCACCCGCAAACGCCCAATTCATGCAAAGTGCTGAAGATTTCTTCATTGAATACTTTGAAGGTGTTGACGACCAAATTATCACCTACGTATTTGCAATACTTCGAGGCTTATTTTTAATCTACTTAGGAATTGCTTTGATTAAAGTGGTACAAGCAGCAAGAAACGACGAAGATTGGCAAACACTCGCTCGTACACCAATTATCGTAGCATTGACTGTTGTAGTGGGAGATATTCTCTCGGGTCTAATCGCTGGATAAATATAAATAGCAAACGGCAGTAAAAGGAGCGATACAAATCACTCCTTTAATACTAACAAATATGTCAAATCGGTTTCGCGCAGTCAATCGAGTCTTGGGGGATCAACCAAGGCTCGGTCCTTTTCCCGCCGACCAAATTTTACCTTGGAGTGGAATCGCACTATTTGGGTACATGGTCATTAAAGGGCTTCTTGGTCAATCGTGGTTTGCAACTACGATGTTTATCACTTGGGGGTGGGCGACATGGTGGACGGTAACTTCAAACAAAGCATTCATGGGTAAATTTGTTGGTACACCACGCATGGTACGCGGATACAAAAGGTACGAATCGATAGTCAACCCCCCACAACGACCCCCACGACAACGTAAAAGCAAGAAACATAAATAATATCAACGCACATGCATATACAACATTATGACTTCGACTAAGCCCCAAAAAAATAAAGCAGTTGGAGGTAAACAATCCCTTGAAACCGACCAGCTTGGAATAGTCAAGGGATTAACCCCATTCGAGGATGCTACACACCTGGCAGGAATTGCTAGCATATCGTTGGGCGATCGCAAAAACATTGGTGCGTTAATTCTCAAAAAGAAAGAAGATATTCAAATCAAATTTTGCTTCGATATACAAGGTATCCACCCATCACTCCCCGAAGAACAAATATTACCAATATTTGAAAATATCGAAGGTGGACTCAAAGAGTTACCCGACCGCGAAGCGCTTACTATTCACCTTGGGTCATTTACAAGCGATGTCAGTCGGCAACAAGAGTTAAAAAAAGTCGAAGAAAATTGCAAACTCGAACAACTTAGCTTACTGATTCGTTCCGAACGATTGCGTGCCCGCGAACTAACAAATGCTGGTGTACGCAAAAATAAGTTTCTTCGCTTTTGGTGTACGTATACAGTTACCGCTGCTGAAGAAACAAAAAGCGATGACCCAGTTGAAAAAGCACTCAAACAATTACAAAACTACTGGCAAGGATTCACTGGCGAAATCCACGAAGTTCGTAAAATTCGAGTCGAAAATATCCTTAAAGATAGCTTTGTTACTGGCTTCCAAATGTGGGAGCAAGTCATCTCCAACACAATGGGGCTTAATGCCAAAGCACTTGATGCTGATGATATTTGGGAAATAATTTGGAATCAATACAATACTAGCGTTCCAACACCGATAGCAAATCCACTCATACTCGACGATACGGGGTTACGCGAAATCCAAAACAGCGATTTCCACATTCGTCACTTAATGCTTGAAAACGAGGACTCGGTTCCTTTCCTCGACCGAAATTGGGTAAAGCTTCAAGACAAATATATCGGCGTACTCCAATTTAGCGAAAAGCCCCAGGGTTGGGTCGATGAATATGACCAACTACGCTATCTATGGCGCGTAATATCTAAGGAGAAAATATCCGATACCGAAATAATTTGCCAACTCAAAAAAGCCAACCAAGGACTCGCTAAAGTCGCGCTCCAACGCATTACCAAGCAATCGATTACTTCCAGTGCAATGTCTAACGACAAGGGAAGTATCGATGTGAAGGCTAACATGAATATCGAGGAAGCTGTCGCGGCACAAGAAACAATATTGCGCGGGAGCATCCCCATCCATACCGCCGTCGTCTTTCTTATCCACCGCGACAGCACCCAAAAGTTGGATGAAGCGTGCAAGTATCTTCAAAGTTGCTTCCTCCGTCCCGCACGCATCGACCGCGAACTCGAATACGCGTGGAAAACTTGGTTGCAATGCTCGCCAATCGTGTGGGAGGACTTACTTACAAAGCCATTCAACCGACGCTTACCTTACTTTTCATCCGAAGTGCCCGGTATCATCCCATTGGTTCGTACCTCAACTGGCGATCGCAGTGGGTTCGAGCTTATCGCCGAGGAAGGTGGTACGCCAGTACATCTCGATCTATATAAGCAACACAAAAACTTAGCAGTATTTGGTACTACCCGTTCTGGTAAATCGGTACTAGTGGCGGGATTGCTTACACCCGCACTTGCACTCAATATTCCCATAGTTGCACTCGATTATCCAAAGCCCGACGGTAGTTCAACATTTACCGACTACGCTGAGTTTTTGGGGGTAGAAGGTGCGTACTTTGATATTACGAAAGAGTCGAATAATTTATTTGAAGTCCCCGATTTGCGAGGATACGACTCGGAACTTATCAAGGAACGAATGACGGATTTCAAGGACTTTTTGAAATCAACTTTAATGACAATGGTCTTAGGTACAAATCCAATTGGTGTAATGCAAACCGCAGTATCAAATATTGAAAGTATTCTTACCCTTGCTATCGAAACTTTTTTCAATGATGATGATATCAAACTACGCTACAAACTAGCACTCGAAAGTGGTGTCGGTACGGAAGAATGGAAAGATATTCCCACATTACAAGATTTTTATAATATTTGTTCGCCCGGATTCATTAAACTCGATTCGATTACAAACAATAGTAAAGATATTCTCGAATCTCTCGACCAAATCAGATTACGCATTAAATTTTGGTTGACTAGTCGGGTTGGTCAATCAATTGCACGTCCTTCAAGTTTTCGCACCAACGCATTATTGCTAGTATTCGCACTACGTTCGTTGGGAAGCGAAAGTGACGCAGCAATCCTCGCATTATCGGCTTATTCAGCAGCACTTCGTCGTGCATTATCGAGCAAATCATCGATATTCTTCCTTGACGAAGCACCAATTTTATTCAACTTTGATTCGATTGCCGAATTAATTGGAAGGCTTTGTGCAAACGGTGCAAAAGCTGGTATACGTGTAATTTTATCGGCACAAGAACCCGAAAGTATATTCCAGTCGAAAGCTGCATCTAAAATATTCGCTAACCTTGGTACAAGGTTAATCGGCCGTATTCAAACTTCGGCAGTTGACCCATTTAAAAATCGCTTCAAATATCCAAGCGAAATCATATCGCGCAACTCAACCGAAGCATTCTTTCCAAAAAAGGAGAATATCTACTCGCAATGGTTACTCGATGACAACGGTAAACTTACTTTTTGTCGTTATTATCCAGCATATTGCTTACTTGCCGCTGTAGCTAATAACCCCAACGAACAAGAACTACGCACGCTATACCTTACCAAATATAAAAATAATTCAATGCTCGGTATGGTTAAGTTTTCCGAAGCTTACGTGCGAATGATTCGTGGAGAACAACAAGATGAAGAAACTATCGAATTATTGAGTAACGGTATCAAACATTTAAAGGCATCTCAAGCACAAGAAAAACTATTAATAACTTCTATATAAGTGGTTATACATACCACAATCGCTGCAAAACAAACATAGAATTATGGACGAAACCAAACCAAAACCAAACACAAAAAGAAGAATCATAATCGGTTCAATCGCAATAGCATCGCTATTAATTGCAACTCCCAGTTATGCCTTTACGCTCGACGTTAACAGCTTATTCAATCAAGTCGTAAGTGGAGTTAACGGTTATTTCGAGCAAGTCAAAGCTGATACGCTCGCTTCCATTGAACAAAAATGGGGTGGGTTAAAAGGTGAAGCAAAAACAGCCACTAACGAATCGACTGGCAGCATGAACATGCCCAATCCTATCTCCGCCGGCGATCGAATCAAAGCTGCGATCGCCAACAAAGGCTCGTACAAAGATACCAATACTGTTGAAGGTGCAGTAGCAGCGTCTCGAGAACTCGAACGCAATACCACCCGTGCCAGCATTGAAAGCGTATTGGGAGAAACGGGGCAAGACCGTACCAAAAAGGAAATCGAAGCAACCAAGCAAACCGTGACAGATGCCCAAACACTGGCAAACGACGCGCAAAGTATGGATGCTTCGCAAAATATCCTCAAGGTAATCGCTGCCCAAAATGCACAAGTTGTATCAATGCTTGGGCAATCGCGTACTGATGGTTTGCAACAACGTCACGATGCCCAACAAGCCAACCTCATGCTATCCCAAATAGCCGAGCAAGGCGCAAGCCAACGCGCACGCGAAAACTTGCAAATTGATGGGTTAGCCGCGCAGTATCTCCAAATCGGGGGCTATAGTTCGTTACGCACCACTGCTGGTAAGTAAATAGATTGTTATCTCTGCATATTTTTATGCGGAGATAAATAAACACAAATATTAGTGAAATTATGTTGGATATAGTTTATTTTGCCGCTCCAACAAGTAATGATATTCTTGAAAACGCCGCAGGTGGTTCGCAATTAATCGCCGAAGGGTTTAATCAACTGTGGGAACAAACACTCAACGGTGGATTATATGCGGCATTAATGAAAGTTGCACAACTATTTGCACTAGCTACACTAACTTTTTACATGGTGGATTTAGCAAAAAGTTGGATTAACCAAGAAGACATGAAAGCAATGTCAAGTTGGATGTGGCCAATTTTAATAATCGGCTTAATGGCAAATAATGGCGCGTTATTAAGAAGCGGTACGCTATCGGCTCGTAACTATATAAATCAAGTTAACAACGACATACTCAGTTACACGGCAGCAGGAGCAAATCTCGAAACTGCATACAATCGTGCTGTTGGTAACATGACGCTTAAAGCAGAAGTTGGTCGGGCAATGGAGCGCTGTCGCTCAATGGGTGGCTCATCTCAAGATGCAATTCAATGTTTGCAAAAAGCTGAAGCCGAATTAAAAGCAAAATCACCACAATTATTTAATGGTAGCGCACCACCATCAGGTAGCTGGGAATTGAATCCACTCACATTATTTAAAGCTACAGCAGACGCTATTGGTAGTGCAATCGACAACCCAGGTGGCGCAATCCAAAAAGTCGGTGCGGCAGTTTGGGATACCGCAATGGGCGGAATTGGTGATATGGTAACCAGTTTTGTCACAGTAATCCTACTTGCACTCAACAATGCCTACCAGTGGTGCATTGAATTTGCATTACTCCTTACAGCATTGCTCGGTCCAATGGCTGTCGGTGCTTCACTACTACCATTCGGTCAAAGAGCAATCTTCGCATGGTTATCAGCAATCATGGCTTGCGGCATAGCAAAACTTAGTTTCAATATCATGGTCGGTTTATGCTCGCAACTAGTATCCAATGCTGGTGAAAATCAGCCAATGATATTTCTTTTATTCGTCGGATTACTTTCTCCACTCCTTGCTTCGGCATTAGGTGCTGGTGGTGGTATGGCTGCAATGGGGGCAATGGCAAAAGGTGGAGCGATCGCAGCAGAAGCTGGATTGGCAGTAGCTACTGCTGGTTCATCCGCTGTAGCTGGTCGAGTCGCGGCGATCGGAGCAGCGAAAGCAGCAAGCAAAAACTAAATGAACATATTTAAATAACGAAAATCATGCTGAAAACAAAAGCAAAATCGGATAAAAAAGAAAAAGTTCAACCAATGCGATTGCTAAGTTACGGTCAAGCATCAAGCGCTCCCGTTGCGATTACTTCACTAGCCAGCGCCGGATTCAGTGGTTTGTGTTTTTTATTGATGCTTGCCAACTATGGTGCAACGAATTCGATATCAAAGCATACAAAAGGTATGTCGCTCATACAATTAAGCAACGGAAGTACCGCAGTCGCTTCATTTGCACCACCCAACCAACGCGAAGATAGCGTAATAAAAAATTTTGTTGCCAATAGCATGATTAAACTATTCGCTTGGGATGGAATCCTCCGTACCGAAGAAAATGGCAGACTTATCGAAACCGTTGACAAAGGTGTTGAAATAAAAACCGATACTTCGAGTAAACGAATTCCCACCGACGTTTGGGAAGCAGCATTCACTTTATCCGAAGAACAAGACTTTCGCGCCAGCTTTCTCAAAAAACTCGCCGACACTATTCCCGATGGCATTCTCACCGGACAAGGCACGGTCGCGTTGATTACAAATCACGTTTCAGCACCCCGAAGAATCGGTGATGGCAAGTGGGAAATTGACATTATTGCCAATCTTGTCACGTTTAGTACCGAGCGCAATCGAAGCAAAGGTATCAATTTCAACAAAACCATTACAATACGTGCTGTTGATGTTCCGCAAAATCCACTAAAAGTTAATGATATTACCGAAAAAATTTATAAAGCCAAAATACAGGGATTGGAAATAGTGCAGATAATTGATTTAGATTTGGGTAAAAAGAAAATATAAGCAAGAAAACTTGCAATCTTCATAAATAATACGCTGAAATTATAATGTCCATCTAAAATTAGTTTATAAAAACATGTTAAATTTTGTCGATGATAATTTTGAAAAAAATTCCTTAAGCGAACAAAACAATAGCTTGAATGGTAATTCAAATAATAATATTGGTTTAGAAAATACGTCAAACGGTAATTCTGTAAATGCATTATTGCCACTCGATGAAGACCGAATAATCGTTCGTGATGATAATGGAGACGAAGTTAAAGAAGCAACGGAGGGAAACACTGAAGAAGTCAATCCTGGCAAAATCGTCACAAAACATGATTTTGTTTCATCACCTTGGACAAAACTTAGTATAGTTGGTGGGTTCTTTGCCCTTGGTTTTAGTGTCGTATACCTGAGTTTGAATAGTTTGATGGGTGGTGGTGAAACTGCATCCAAACCAGTGGAGGTGCCAACGGTAGCACCAACACCAACCGAAGCGGCGAAAGATGGCGATGCATACGCCAAACTTGCACTTCAAAAGCAAGAAAGTGATTTAAAAAATCTTAATGGTAAAGAAGAAACCACAAAGGAAGAAGATAATTTAGCTACTGATAAAGATAAAACAACTACCACTATTACTAAAACAGAAAGCAAGGAAACCACAAAACCAACTACAAGACCAACTAGAAAATCAACAACCACTACAATAGAAAAAACCCAACCATCAACACCAGTTCAACGCACTACAACAAGAAATCAAAATACTAGCAATTCAACCGCAAAAGCTCCAACACAAAGCACAATTGCTCGCGTACCATCACAACGTTCGATACCAAGAGTTGCAGCAACAGTTCCCAAAAATGCACTACCAAATAATAATCGCTCATCCATTGCTTTTGCACCCACAAATAGCAAATCAAATGAAATAAGCGACCCACTCACAGATATCGAACGGTTGCGTAATTTAACTAGCATGGGACGCATTGAATATAATAAACAAATTCAAGATACAACCGTAGCTAGTGACAACAGTGATTCTGCTACATCTGACGTATCATCCGACACAATTGAATCACGAAAACGACGAGATGATAACGGTAGTCCCGCAACCGACTCAACTTCGAGTAGCAATGCGACTCAAGGTGAAAGTAGTGATAATGAAAATAATAACGAAATTCAACAGCTAACACCTCGATGGGAACCAAGTACGGACAGGACAATTGAGTTTAGCGCTCAAAATAAACAAAAAAGTTTGGTAGAAGTCGGTTATTTGCAAGAAGAATCGCAAATTCTTGAGGAACGCGCACCACAATACTTGGTAATTGGGTCATCAACGAATGCAACACTCGTTACCCCACTTTTAATTGCGGGTGATAAACCCAATAAAAACCTACGGTTCGTCGCGCAGTTGACCGAACCAATCAAAAGTAATACGGGAGCGATCGCAATACCCGCTGGTACGCAAGTATCGATAAAAGTTAATGGTGTCGATGGTGGATTCGGGATGGATGCCGAGGTCGTGGGTATCCTCAAAGATGGTACGGAATATCCAATTGCACCCGGCACTATCACTGTTTTAGCTGCATTTGGAAATCCACTCATCGCTCGTCCGTATAAAGGTAAAGGTGGCGAAATTGCTGGTTACGATATGACCCTTGGCAGTATCGCTGGACTCGCAAAAGTTGGAGAAATCATCAACCGACAAGACGAAACCGTAGAAGATTTACCACTCGGTGGTACGCGCACAAGACAAAGTGGCGGCGATCGCAATATAAGTGGTGCATTTCTCGAAGGTGCATTTGGTGCTTTGGCAACAAGTATTGGCACACGCACTCAAACTGCTACTACTGAAGTTACCAGTCGCCCAAACGTTTGGTATGTAGCGGGCAATAGCAAAATCACCCTCCGAGTCAACCGTTCGATTAAGTTATAGCCAATGAAAAAATATTTATTAAATTTATCTTTACTATTATCACTAAGCACACCACTACTCACGACCCAACAAGTTAATGCGAGTATTGTTCGTTCGCTTGATGCATCTAAAGTTTCGGGGGAAAACGCCACAAGACAAATAATCAGAGTGTGGAATGGACATGGAGTATCAATATCTTTTTACAATAGCGGCGAAGTAATCAAAAAAATCTGGTTCGATGACCCATCCCAATTTATCGTCGATGTCGATGGCTGTCTCGAAAGTAGCACTAACAAATGTTCGGGTGATGGTGTCGGCGCTGGACTAATCCACTTACGCAAAATTAACAAAGTCAAAATACCCGGCTTGCCCCAAGCGTCATCCTACGGTTCGCATCTCACCGTGATAACCGAGTCGGGTGGTAGTAAAAAAGTCTATCACTTTAATGTATTGCCCGGTAGTGGCACACCCGAGTACAGCCAAATCGAAATAAGAAATGGAAATAGCGAAACAGCGTCGTCAAGACAAGCCACACCCAAACCAATCGATTATACCGCCACCAGCGATAGCAAATATATTGCCAAAGGCATGGAAATCGCAATTTCAAAACAGTGGCTAGCTACCAACAGTCAGCTATATAACAAGCTTTCGCTA
>QQTW01000564.1_pt1 | contig 23490 bp, 26 predicted proteins | sample 1904831 | NCBI WGS metagenome assembly QQTW01 (sample SAMN09435610, study PRJNA476489) | Subsurface metagenome, whole genome shotgun sequencing project. | reverse complement strand
GCTTCGGGACGTGAGCCTCAACCGAATAGTGTCCATTCTGTAGTTTGGCGGTGTTAATTTGGTGCCTGATACAGTCCAACATGAACTGTCCATGATTCTTGTAGGTGAGATATAGTATCTGCGGTAATGTACTCGGGTTACCATCCGCTGTTGTTGTACCTGCCGAGTTTCTGACAATGCCATCGTACCCATGGTGATTCGGCTCCAAAGACTGACTATACAGCTCCTCACGCCTTGGTTCCGGTAGCGACTCAGGGTACTTGAATATTTCCGAGTTGAAAAGCGCGGCATAAGCCTGAGCTGCTTGAGAATAATACTCGGGACCTTGCGAGTGAAGCTTCAGTGCTGTCTGGTAGAGCTTGAGCGCTTCCTCAATCTTCATTCGTGTCAGCAAGGAACTGAACTGCATCACACTTGATCGAGGTATACCTGGATCTCCTTCGTATCGTCGACCTCATCGTCGGTGTCGTCGTCGGGCTCAATGTTGAGCGCTACAAAAGTCGACTACAGTTATCAGAACAGAGTGCCTGGGTTGATAATGTATCCAACCTGCTTACCATGTTGTTCAAGCTCCGTGATGCTTTGGATATACGTCGGCCGAACACCAACCCAACCTGCTTAGTCCAGCGTTCCAGCTCCTGCCTGCAAACTCTTTGGTACCCATGTATTCCCACCCTCTCCTTCGGCCGCAGCCTTACAGCACCGGTAACATAACGAAGATTCCTCCTATCTAGATCGTCGACATATCTTCCACGAGCTCAGTTCTAGAGGAGTGTAGAAAGCAACTTGCCTCATTGGCTCTAATTAGGATTTCGCTTGTTTCAAGGTTGTGTAACGTACGTCCGAGGGTTTAATTACAGTATGTGGTCCGAGCTTCTAATTAGTTCCTTGGTAACTTATTCATATTCTAGGTGCATCGCAGCTCAGACGTGATGAACATGAGCTGGATATAATTGACTTTTAGTTCTCAAAGCCTCCCATGGCGGAAATTCGATTTATAACGAAGCAATCGAAGGACTGAGAGCACGCGCGTAACGATAAGGATTGTCAATTAGCAAAAACCAGATCCGCGCCGCGCAATGGTTGTTCCAGCAGCTCCTGAGTACGTTCCTCTCTGTTTGGTCCGCGGGCTATAGTTTCCAACAGCGCATTAATCTCATCGGAGACAGCCTTAGTGCAGCCGTTCATTGCACGATGGTCTCGTACTCCAGGCTAACATGAAGTTCACCATAGGATAATTGAAGAAGACATACATTCAGCAATCGAAGCCCGGACAGACGCCCTACCGAATGTTCGGGAGCTTGGACCCCCAGACTTTGTGCATCTCGTCAGACAGTCACCAAAGGCCCCGCTTCGCCCGGTAGGCCACCCTGCGGGTTGGGATTGAAGCCTGAGCTAGAGGCATTCGAAGAATTATGGGGGCCTTGTCTATGGCGCTGAATTTCACTGACCTGTGTTTTCATATCAGAACGGTGTTTATCACCATGTTACCGGCGTGGATGCGTCCTCCTCTGCAAGCTTGGCCGCCTACTTAAACACACTCATCTACTCCTCAAGTGATAAAACAAATAAGATCGTATCTGGCTTGTACTGGTAGGAACCGTGCTACAAGTCTACTGCGTTATACTGACGTCTGAAGCTGCTATAATGCATTCTCTCGTTTGGACATGCGTGTTGAAGTTAAGATACCCGGTGGCGTTGAGAGTTACTGCATCGACGAGAGGGGCGAGAAGCGCGTCGCAACCGAGAATCTGTGGCTGGAAACATTTCTATGTGGCGTTCTGAGGGCATACTCCTATGCTGATGATGGTAGTGGGGACTCGATAAAGAAGATTATGGGTGTTCGAAGATTCAATCCTATTACAAGCACGGAAATGGAGCACAAGTTCCTTGACGCTGCTGAAAGATTGTTCTTCAAAGGTCAGAATCACCAATTCCGAGAGTGGGAGACAATCAACTCAAGGATTTGCAGGATGGCAACTCGGCTCCGATCCGGAGATACAAGTGCCAAATCTCGTCTCGAATCATCTCACAGCAGGCCTTTTCAACTACATACATACTACTGGTCGCTACGCTTCGGGTATCAACCTTTTCGAGAAGCTGCGAACTCGCGACGTGGAGATATCGTCGATGTTAGCCCGCGTCTTGATTGCTGCGGACGAAGAAGTTCAGGCTGTCAAGCTTCTCCACGACGCCATACAAGACTTGCCGATGGATTATTCTTTACTCGATTGCCAAGCTACATTTTGTAGAAGCAAAGGCCGACACGACCTAGCCCTAGAATGTGCAAAACGCAGCGTGATCGCCGCTCCAAGCGAGTTCTGTACATGGGCGAGGCTGGCGGAGACGTATGTTAGCTTGGAGCGATGGGATCTTGCGCTGCTGACTCTGAATTCCTGTCCGATGTTTACCTATCAAGACAAAGACGCCCCGCAAATGCCGGAGCCATCGCGCGTCGTTCTACCCGTCCTGGCTGATAGCATGTTGGATGAAATTGACGAGGGTCAGGGGGCGTCCGATGTCGAGATGGTGCACCCTTCGCTACGAAAGTTGCATGCTGCCAGCTACAAAGGGACCTTTCACAAAGCATACAGCCTCCTGACCGAGATTACAGCTAAGATCGGTTGGGATCAACTGCTCCGGATCAGAAGTCAAGTGTTTGTAATGGAAGAAGAATATCGGAGCGAGAAACAGACCGGCGCAAATCAAGCGGGGGCGTCAAGTGGGAACGCGAGTACAACTGCGTTGAGAAGCACTCCAAGCCCCACCGTGAACGGGAATCGGCCTGAACCGGCCGAGAGCGATGATGAACACGATCACGACTCCAAATTGTCAGGCAATACTGCTATGGAGCCAGAGCAGAACGATTCAGCAAATGGAGTTCGCCAAGCTGCGGAAGAGTCGATCGAGAAGCCAGAAAATACGGTGCCATCAGGAGTCGTCAAAGCCGGTAGCGAAGATGTAGGCGTATTTCTGCTCAGATCCATCAGATATTTCCGATCAGCCTGCTAATCCATAACACAGCCGAATCCATCGAATAATCAGTACACCCAGTTCCAGAACAAGCGTCTCTGCGAGCGATGGCTGGATAACCTCTTTATGGTGCTGTACGAAGACCTCCGGATATATACCATATGGCGGACAGACGTCGCGGAGTGCAAGCAACAAGCGCTAGACTACAAGAAATCCGCCGAAGAATGGGAGATCCTGGGAGACCTCGCGGAACGGTTACATCATCCAGCCGAAGCCGTCGAGGCCTACCAAGCGTGTCTGAGGATACGATTCTCACCGAAAGCCATGAAAGGGGTGCTGAGAATGTTTGAGAAGGAAGGGCAATATAAAGAGATGCTGGGGGCATTGATCCGGCTGATTGCTTGGCAGTATCGCTGGTACTCTGAGGTACGTTAACTTTCTGTTCTGGTGAAACCCTTCACGGGTATAATACTAAGCGTGGTGGCAGTTCTCGCCCGATCTTCTCTTCACCATACGGAAGCTCATCGAGGACGAGGGTGCCGTCAAGGTGCGCAGTATCGTACAGGCCACCAGTCTACCACAGCCGGTGCTTGACCTCACCCACCACTATGCTCAACTGTGCGCCGCGTTCCGCAGCAACGGCAGTGACGGTTAGGGTAACTCTCGTTCAGCCTTCTTTAATTCCATTCCGGGAGATGATACCACTAAGGTTACAATCCCAATTTTGGCAACCTCAACATTCACATTGAAGCACTTAAGTTAACTACCTTATGCGATATCATGTACAAGTAACATAGGTGGTTATATAATATACTGAGATGGTTGGCCTCAGGTCCCCTCCGATGCTCACCTATGGATGACCGAACTAGAGATCTACCGTCGATCATGTACTGTATTTTACCAAGGACACAATTTACGCCATGGTAAGTTAGGGTGATCACCGACTGGACCGGCTCTTCACCTCGCGTGAGAGTGACGTACCTGAGCTTGGTTGCGCAAGCTTGCATCCCTGTTGGGAACATCCTTGCTTTGCTTTTTGGGACATTGACCCTCTCCTTACGGATTACTCATCAACTTCCCGGCCCGGCGCAAAGCAAAGCAAAGGATGGGGGGACCACCCCCCCGACCCTCAGTTGAGACCTTACCTTAGTGACGCTGAGCTTTTCCCTCCCCGAGCCGCAAGCCTGTGCGTGTGCGTGTGCTTTCCTTCTTTCCCCCTGGCCAGCCCAGCTCCGACCTCGCGCGACCATTGAGCTTCCTCCAACCTCACTCCCTTCAACCTCATCAACTCCCTTCCGCTTACTTGCAAACCTTACATACCTTCACATCATCATTCATCTAATAACCAATCCATTCGTGATACCTCCGTAACTCTGTCACAATGTCGACAAGAAAGAGGAAGCAAGATGCTGAGGAGGAGGAGGAATTGCAGGCATTGCCTAGCGATGAGAGCGAGGAAGAGGAAGAGTAAGCAGCATTCTTCTTGACGTCATTGCGCTTGCGACCGCTTTCTGCGACGCAATTGACTCTTCTCTCGACCGTTGCGACTCATAAACATAGTCTGCGCGCTTGAAGCAGTCATTCAATTTCAATTCCGAGTATTTCGTTGTTCAATTGATGATGCTGACCATAAGCTGTAATATCCAGGTACGAAGACTCTGTCGCCTCCGATGTAGACGACGAGGACGAAGACGCAGAAGAAGAACCAGCAGCCGGCGAAGGTACCATCACTCCTCCTCCTCCTTTCATCTCCCCATCAATCAAAAACCACCTCAATTGACACCCACATCCACCGCTAGCTCCTCCGGCCACCAAGAAGCGCAAAACCGCCCCGACGACCAGCACAAAGGACGTACCTGAAGAAGTCGACGACGACGAAGAAGCCGAAGAGGACGATGAGGACGTCGCGGCCGCGCCGGGCCAAGACGACGAAGAGGAAGACGGCGAGGGCGACGAGGAGGATGACGAGGCGCCCGAGGCGACCGCCAAGGCGAGTGGACCTGCTGCCGCCGCGAAGAAGGCGGTGGGTGGGAAGGTGCCCAAGGAAGATGACCTGGCCGAGGTCGAGGAGCCGGAAGATGACGAGTGAGACATCCTCTGGTTTGGGTGCGGAAAAGTTGGAGATGGGTTAGGCATCTTTGTCTAGACTTTTTATCGTGATGCTCGTTGGGGACATCCTTTTCTGTATTGAGTATAAGAAGCATAATTCAATCTATCTTCTCCTTGCGTTTCTGTCCTGCCACTTGTTTGGGCCCAGGTTACTCCTGTCAGACGCCTCTACTAATAGGCCTTTCACAGAATGCTGGTGTCTTCTATTAGCATGACATCAACTTGATCCGGGACTTTGGTCTCGCAATATGCGCACAGAGACCACGCAGATATATCGTCTGTGCTGCGAGATCCTCACTGTTGGAACAAAACGTCCTCCCTCTCGCCTACTTCTTCTCTTATCATATTCTTTCATTCGCCGCTCCAACCCAACTTCTCTGTCTTCTGTCGCTCTCATTGTCAACCCCATCCTCCCTCCGAGCGCTCACATCCAACAACCCGAGACATCGACACAAGACCAGCCTGTACACAATCCATCCCTTCCTTCTTCCTTTCTTTCAGCAACGTCCAGAACACCCCACAAACTTTATCCCCAAGGACCGCCCAAGTACTGATTTCCACCGACACGGGTCACTGATTCATTCAAGACATGTCCCAATAATCTATGCTCTCCATCCAAAGAAAACGAGAATAAAACAGGGATAATTGTCTATCCTTCTTCGACTTTGCTCCTCTCTATTATGTTTGCTCCTCTTATTTCATAGTTCCCACCCCCTGCGCAGTTCCCTTCCTATCCCTTTCTGCCAATCGCATCGGTCGCAGCAAACAACACACGACAGAGAGCTGGATTACATAAGTATGAATTTCCAGATTACAATAGCTAAGGTAGGAAGCAGTCCGTAGCAGTAGTTTATGCTTGCTATAGCCCTCAACAATCCACAGTAAGTCGTCTCGTCATGTTTCCGGCAACATTTTGCCCAAGAAGCTCTATCCACACTTTCTCTCCCAGACAGCTTCATTTGGACATATAGACCTGACCCTCTTGCTATGGTCATCATATCACCATGCCCTCACCGCCGGCTACAGTGACCTGCTTGGTCAGCCTGACAACAGTCAGCCTGACAACACAATCCCCTAAAGTCCGCACACCTGTTTCCCCTATACTTACTCGTTCATCTTCAATCTGAAGCCAACCTCATTTCCTATTGTGTTTCGACGCCTACAACCTGTGTAAATGCTTACAATTCACACTCTCCAATCTCAGTCCTCTTTCGAATAAAACTCATTTCATGCGGCATATAAAGTCTTGCTGCAGCTGCACAATTCTCGCGCGCAAATAACCATATATGCCCCCCACCCATATTTCTAAGCATCAGTCTACATAACAATCTTGTATTTCCAAGCATCACGTTGGATGGTTCATTTCTGAATACGAGATATACGGCATTTCTAAGCAGAAGCAAGGACGAGAACTTGCCAGTTATGGATCGTGGTCTTTATATTGAGGGCCACAAGCCCTGGTCCCATGGGTACACCACAAGTCATAATCACCCTGCAAGAGACTTGACTTATAGCACCCTCAGCTCCCTTCACGATGTCCACTACCACCGTCACCACCACCACTACCACCACAACCACAACAAACAATAATCCCCCAAACCCAACCGCACCCTCATCCGCACCTCCCCTGAAATACCTCATAACCGGCGCAACCGGCGGCCTCGGCAGCGCCATCCTCTCTCACCTCTCCCAAACCCTGCCACCCGGCACCTACGCCGCCACATCCTCAACCGCCACCTCAGCCGCCCACTTCGCCAGCCGATCCATCCCCTTCCGACACGCCAACTACGACGACCTATCCACTTTACTAACAGCCTTCAAATCCGTCGAAAAACTCCTCTTCATCTCGTCCAGCAGCTTCAGCAGCCCGCAACGCAAAACCCAACACCTAAACGTCATCGCCGCCGCCAAGATAACGGGCGTCAAGCACGTCTACTACACGTCCCTGGCGTTCGGCGGGTACGGCGACGCGAGCAAGGCGAGCGTCATGGAGGCGCATTTGTGGACGGAGAGGGCGCTGCGGGAGATGGGGGTCAGCCACACGTCTGTGAGGGAGGGGGTGTACGCCGAGGCGTGGCCGTTGTTTTGCGATTGGTTCCCGGAGTCGCGGGAGGTGTGCGTTCCCGGGGACGGGGGGCTCGCGTGGGTTGCGAGGGAGGAATTGGCCGAAGCGACGGCGAAATTGATGGTGGGGGGGAAATACGATCATTTGCAGATGGTGGTGTTGAGTGGGGTGAATGCGTATACGCTCGAGCGGGTTGTGCAGGTTGTTAACGAGGTTACGGGGAGGGAGGTGCGGTTCCGGAAGGTGGGCGAGGAGGAGTTTGTCGGGGTTAAGACGGCGGATGATAGGGGGGGGAAGGGGGAGGGGTTTTTTCGGCAGGTGGTTAGTTGGTATGAGGCGATTGAGAGGGGTGATGCGGGGTTGGTTACGGGGACGTTGACGGAGGTGCTGGGTAGGCAGCCGGTGGATGGGTTGGAGGTTATTAGGGGGTTGTTGAGGAAGGATGGGGATTATAGGTGGCATCAGAATGAACCGGGGTTGGTGGAGAGGACGGGGGGTGGGAAGGGCGGGGACTGAAAGGGGGAAGGGGTTTCGTTGTGTTTATTCGGCTGGAGTCTTGGAAACATAGCAAACAACATCAAGTCCATCAGCACACTCCATCAAACACGGGCATGGCTGTATGAGTTAGTTGAAGCACAACTGGAAAGAACATACAATCAAGTACTAGAAAAGTGGAAGGGTAAAACCGACAACGACGAGCCAGGAATAGCCCTGGAGAAGAAGACAAAAGATCGGTTAGTTGCCTAGCAATATAAGACGACCAAATAATAGATGTGTTAGACGTTCGACGAAACAACACCTGAAACCAAACAATAACGCGTCCTGATCAGGAAGTCTGTTTTGGGGCGTGTAGACGTTCGACGATGATTGAAGGAAACCTACCTGAGTACTCGGGTAGTGTGAATGAGGGCACGTTCCGATTAGGCAGTCTGTTTGGGGGGTGTAGATGTTCGACAGTCATTGAAAGAAAACCTAGTGACTCTCCTCAACATTAAACCTCAAGTAAAGCCCTAAGCAAGTGAGGTAGACTGTTATGCTCTGTGTAGACAATCAACAAAGACTTTCATCTGTTCAACAATCCAATGGCCCGACCTCAGCTACCCTAGACCCAATGAGGTAGTCTGTTTTGCCCTCTGTAGACGTCCAACAAAGATCCATCAAAACCCATCTCCTCTGCAGTGCAAGAACGTGAATGAGCATCTTGTAACAAATCGCAACTCCACAATCCCTAGACCTAATCAGGAAGGATTTTTACCTCCCAAAGACGTTCGACGAAGATCCTTGAAAACCCATCTCCAGAACCCACACCTCAAAGCGTGGGAAAAACTCACCAACTGCACAGATCCAAGCTCCACAAACCTTCTAATCCGAATCCAGAAGTATGTTTACCTCCCAAAGACGTTCGACGAAGATCATTGAAAACCCATCTCCAGAACCCACACCTCGAAGCGTGGGGAAACTCACTACAGAGACCCCCTAATCCTAATCTGGAAGTCTGTTTACCTCTCTGTAGACGTTCGACGAAGATCGGTGGAAACCCATCTGTATTCACTCGCCGTCTGGACTCCACAAGTGTAGGAAGGGCCGGAACATGGCAGGGCGTAACGTCTGTGCCGGCAGCGATGGAATGGGGAGGAGTGTACCTGAGTAACGAGAGTGATATGGGATGACATCGCATATGTGCAGAATGGGAGTTGTGCTGGTGATATACAAGGGGGAGGTGGTATGGTATATGGACGTCGAGAAGGGGCGGTGAGAGGCACATTTTGCGCGAGCAGGTCGATGATGATCTGGGGTTGGGAAAGGGTTTATTCTGCAGCAGTCGAGATAAGTACGAAGTTAGAGAATTGTTGACTTCACATGTGTAGATAGTCACAACAAAGGTGTGGAGCAAGTAGGTTGTGTGCTGAAGCTCCTTCGAAAAAGCTGGCTAACGAGAGCGAAGCAGGGGAAATCGAATCGATGCAAATCATAACATAGAAAGAATGAAGGGAGCTTTGAACAGTCTCGATGCCTACCCTACAGCCTGAAAGCCAACCGCACTCAATGATCTTGAGTATGTGCCAATATCTGGCAACCCTACCTACACCTCTCCCACCTGACAACTATTCACCCCCTCACCACCCCCTTCGCCGCCCTAAACCCCAACCCGGGCACCCTCATCCTCAACGCCAAACTACTCAAAACCACACTCACGGAACTAAGCGCCATGGCCGCACTCGCCCAAACAGGTCCCAACCTCGGATGTCCGGCGGCCGGATAGATAATGCCAGCAGCGACAGGAATCAAGCAGACATTATAAACCAACGCCCACGCGAAATTGAACTTGATGCGTCGGAAAACCGTCTTACTCAAGTCCAGCAGGGTCAGAAGCGTGAGCAAGTTGGAGGTCAGGAGGATGAAAGACGAGGACGAGAGAGCGATGTCGGCGCCGCTGCCGATAGCGATGCCGACGGTGGCGGATGTGAGAGCTGGGGCGTCGTTGATGCCGTCGCCGACGAAGGCGACGTTTGCTTTTCTGTTTGCGTGGCGCTTGGATGCGTTGGTGGAGGATCCGCGCTTGGGGGCGTTGGCTTGGAGCCAGCGGATCTTGTCGGCCTTTTCCGTCGGCAGCACTCCGGCGATGATGTTGCTTGTTGGAATGCCGATGGCTTGACCAACCGAGCGTGCTGTTGTGAGGTTGTCGCCGCTTAGCATGTAGACGCTCATGCCTGATTCGAGGATTTTTTGAATGACGTGCGATGCTTCGGGCCGGATGGGATCTGTGGTGGCGAATTGGGCTGCCACGGTGAATGACGAGTCTGGGTCTTGTAAATCACGCATTGCGAGTATGGCGATCGATTTCCCTTCGGTTTTCCATCTCGTGAGGTTGACGGAAGTGAAGTAGCTTTCAAGGTTTACGCCAAGGGAAGCCATGAATGATTCATTGCCAATCGCGGCCTCGACGCGTGACTCCTTTTCGGTGGTATTGAGGGTGATAATGCCACGAAGGCCGTAGCCGGGCACTTCTTCCACGTCCGCAGTTTGGACGTCACAATAACCCTTTTCTTTACATAACTCGACAACCGCCTTCGCAATAGGGTGGCCGCTGCTCTCCTCCAGCACCCTGGCCACTGCCCAGGCCGCAGTCTCCTTCTCGTCAGATGCTAGCATGTCGTAGTCAGTCACCTTGAGGCTTCCACCTTCAGTCAATGTGCCTGTTTTGTCAAAAACGACCACATCGAGATTGCTCGCTTCTTGGAAAGCTTCGCCACCTCCCCTGACCAGAATACCATGTTTGGCAGCAAGCCCACTACCGACAAACAATGCTGTAGGTGCGGCAAGTCCGATGCCACAGGGACATGCAACAACGAACACGGCAATTGCGAATTCAAGACTCCAAAACGCCCATCCGCCTCGATCGGTATCAAGGTAGTCCGTAGGCAAGGCGCCGGACTGCCCGAGTGAGAACCAAATAATAAAGGTGAGAACGGCAAGGAGGGTGATGATAGGGACAAAGTATCCTGTAAGTATATCTGCCACCCTTTCAACGGGAGCACGTCTTGTTTGGCCCTCTCTAACAACCGTGACAATCTTGTCTAACATCGACGTACCGTTGACTCCCGTGATCTTGATAGTGATTGCCTTACCAGTGTTGATGGAACCAGCAAATACATCGTCGCCCACAGCTTTGTTAATAGGACGAGATTCTCCGGTCAAGGAGCTCTCATCGAACTGCGAAGAGCCAGCCACAACCGTCCCATCTGCAGGAGGAGAAACACCATGCGGAATCAAAACGGTATCACCAGCCTCCAGTAGATCGACGTCAACATTTTCTTGAAAAGTTTGAGCGTATGGTTGACTGTTAGCTTCGACTTCTGGATTCTCGTTATTGGGTGGGCGAGGCGTGACAAGGATTGCTTTTGACGGCCGAAGCTTTCCGAGTGCCGAAACAGCATCACCTGTCTTAGCTTTGCTATATGCCTCTAGAAAGCGTCCAATAAGAATGAAGAAAGTTAAGAAGACGACCGTATCGAAATAGCCCGCACGGTTTCCAGACATCCCAGCCATTGTCATCTCCGTTGTAGCGTCGAGAATGAGCAGGGCCAAGGAAGCAACGTAAGCTACCGATGTCCCAGCAGAGATGAGCAAATTCATGCTACCGAACCGATAAAACCTTCGCAACATTGGCACCTTGCTGCTTCGCCGCCACAAAGCTCGGATCTCTCTGACAGCTCGGACGTGGAAGACATCCGCCGCAAAGAAGAAGACAGGTGTAGACAAGATAAAGAGTGCCCATTCCAGCCTAGCAACACTACCCGCCCACATAGGTTGTTCAAGATACATCCTAGTCGCATTCGTTGATGGCACGAGGCTCATCCAGACCACACCAATAAGTAAAGTCGGTATGGCAATTAAGAAGCTGAGGAGAAGACGAAGGAGTAAGCGGCGTCGTTCCTTGAGCTGCATAGCTTGAGAGCGCTGCTCAAGAGTGGGTGGATGATAGACGGTGACGCTGAAGGATTCGTTTATCTTAGATATTGTGGAGATGACATGCCTGATAGTGAGGTTTGGTGGTTTTGGTTCGTAAGTGACTTCCATGATTGGGTCTCGTAACGTTGGCTCTTTCTCAACCACTACGTGATCGGAGAAGGATCTTTGAACCGCTTCAGTGATCCTCGGGGGACAATGCTCACAAAACATACCCTTAATCGACAGCTTCACGGATCTGCTCTGGTTAGATAGAGTTTTATCGTCTCCAGCCGCGTATGGAACGCATTCCTGTACAGTGCACTCATAGCCGAGATCCTCTATCGTTTCGACGAGTACATCAAGATGCCCTGTACCAGTAAAGACAACAACACCGCTGTTTGTCAAAAGGTCGATTGCCACACTCTCAACAAAGTCTAGCTCCTCGAGACCTCTATATACAGATCCAGTACAAGAGGCGCAAGTCATGCCACCGATGCTTAGTGTTGCCTTGAGCTTCTTGAGATTTTCTGATACGGATTCCGGGGGTTTCCGCTGAACCGAACTCGTTCTTACAGAGCAGGATTCGATGGAGGTATCATATCCCATTTCCTCGACTCTCTCCACAATACGGTTGGCGTTCTTCTTCGGTCCAGTGAAGATCACAGTTGCACTGTTGGTTAACAAAGTAACGTTGACAGACATTACAAAGTCTAGGGCCTTTAGGCTGTCACTAATTGTGCCGGTGCATGAAGCACAGGTCATGCCACTGATGCTGAGGACTAGAAGGTATTCTTCTGCAGGGATCCTGGGACCTGAGTCGGGAAAATCTTCTCCAAGTCTGTGGATGACGACAAACGGTTGCTCCTCGGGAGATTTCTGCAGCAAGGGTCGAGTATTCCGATCGTATTTGGAATTAGCTGATCCGGTTCCGGGTTCTTGTGGGTCAGATAGCGCATGATCTAGCCTTGGGTGTCGTCGTTGAGGTGCGTCCGTCTTCTGCTTCAGACCTTTTTCGCCTATACTCGTTGATAGCGGTGTTGATCGCCGACCTTCCATAAACTTCTCCTCGGTCCCTCTGGAACTTGGGCTATCGCCGATCGATCTGAAATCAGCTCCCTCTTGCCTACATGCCTCGCAGTTCTGTATATGTCTTTTCTTCTTCTCCTCCGATGACATGCCCGACTGGGAGCGCCTCCAGTATCCGGCCGCCTGCGCCAGCCATCCATTCCCGCCGTCCGCAACACTTATCTCAGATACCTTGTTGCCCGCTGCATCGGTTGTAATCGCGTCAAAGATTTCGAACGCGGCCTCATTGAGCGACTGGCATATCACAGTCGTTGATAACTTCGAATCATGACGCATCCGAACTTCGTGTGCGAGTATGTTGCTGTCCACATCCCAGACCAGCGGAGTTAGATCGCGGAGCACCTCTTTGATATAGGCAACACAAGAAGCGCAGTGAAGGTTATTCACCAGGACTGTAGTGACCAAGGCGTCCGCTGGATTGTTTGTTGTGTCTGTCTCAGCGCTGAGTGGACGTGCCATAACATATGAAGCTGATATTGGAGGACCATCCTGAACTAAATTCGGCCGACATAGCACCATGTCTGCAGCTGCACGTAGAGCCTTGCAGAGATGAGGACAAACTGCGCCTACGACGCTTCAAGTGACACGAAACAATCTGTCGGTTTCTGTAGGAAGCCGTTGGTCACTTCTTGGGGATCGGAGGGGTACTTGGAATGCAAATCAATTTGTGAAGCGAAATGAGATCCTGGGAATGATCCTGAACAGCAAAGATCTTCAAGGACGATAAATGATCTGTACGCAAGAGCAACGTACGAAGAGTACAGATATAACAACAGAAGATGTCAACCAAAGGAGAGCGTATCGTGACATTTAATAACCATCGATGCGTGGTTAGTGCGTGAAAGCGCCACCGCACAAAACTCTCAGCACGTGAGAGCTTCATCGCCATGAAGAGCAACAAGATGATTATACTAGCGCCAAGCTCGTGCACAGAAGCTTCAAGAAACCCCATCGCAAGAATGAGCACTTGCAGATCTGTTTTGAATTCATGTGCGAAGGTGCGCTCTCAAGTTGATGTTGGATGCGAGGTTTATGCGGAGGAGAATGATAGGCGATCCATAGACCACTACTCGTACAGTGCGATGCTTGGTTCTCAAATCCCTTTCTTCACAACAGCTTGCGAGTCACGGTCTGAGTAGATTGAGACCATTCGTATATGTTTTATGTACCAGGGCAATATCATTGAAAGGCAAATATGGGCGGGCCGTATGAGATTCGAACGGAGCGACTTCGTGTGTAGTGGGATTAACACGTGACACAAGACACTGTTGGCGGGGGGTAATCTTGAGTCCGGCAAGCGAGTGACTCGATCATACCATTCCCACTCAACCATCTTTGCAGCTTCTGCAAACACAATGCTCCCTCAAATATTCATCACCACCCTTGCGCATTCTTGCTGGTCTTGAGATCTAAAGATTGTTTACTTTAGGGTTTTCAAGAGAGGAGTTTTGTTTACTTTTATGAAAGCAAGAAGAGTTGTTGAGATAGCATTGTGATTTTGCATACAATGTCCACCAGACCGAACCCTCACCAGCCCCGGGCTCCACCCCAACGTCTGGCAAGTATCAAAAATCCGAAGATAAATGTATCTTCCAAAGTTGTCCCTCCTCGATCTGGTGCCCATGCAAGATCTCAGCAGAAAGCTTCACGAAATACTTGCCCCAATCCTGCCTGTCCAGCTCCGAACATTGTTGACGATGACGACAAACGAGTCTGTGAGGGCTGCGGCACGGTCATCAGTGACTCGAATATCGTCTCGGAGGTTACCTTCGGAGAAACGTCCGCTGGCGCGGCCGTTGTCCAAGGTCAGCATATGGCACCTGATCAGACTTATGCCAGGAGCATGGGAACTGCATTCAAAAGAGCTGGTGGATTGGAGAGCAGAGAAATCACGGATATGACTGGTTGGTTAACTTGTACCCCTGAGCTTGGCTATCGACTTTGCTGAAGAACAAACCTAGGCAAACGATATATTGCCCAGCTTGCGGCAGCTTTGCAAATTCCACAATCAATGTCAGACGCCGGCCATCAAATCTTCAAGCTTGCCATTGCCGCCAACTTTATCCAGGGACGAAGGACCAAGAGTGTTGCAGCTGTCTGCCTTTACATTGCTTGTAGAAGACAGGAAACCAACCAGCATATGCTGATCGACTTCTCGGATGTTCTCATGGTAATTTTCTAAAACTCATCTCCGTTGTGTTCTGTCTGATCAAGGGATGGTGTAGCTTAACGTCTTCAAACTTGGTCAAACCTACAAAGCACTTCTCGACGAACTTCGCCTCGGGGGAACTAACTTTCTGATCAACCCCATCAATCCAGAAGATCTCATCTATCGTTTTGCTAAGCAGCTCGAATTCGGCGAGTTAACCATGAGAGTGGCCAATGAGGCTGCCCACATCGTCCAGCGGATGAACCGTGATTGGATGACGACAGGTCGTCGACCGTCTGGCATCTGCGGAGCAGCTCTCATTTTAGCAGCTCGAATGAACAATTTCCGCCGAACCGTTAGGGAGGTGGTCTACGTTGTCAAAGTAAACGACCTTACCATTCACAAGCGACTGGACGAATTCAAGGTCACGGAGAGTAGCGACCTGACGGTAGAGCAATTCCGCACCATCGACCTCGAGACCGCTCACGACCCACCTGCCTTCTACCAAGCACGCGATCCCAAGAATAAGGGAAAGCGCAAGCGGGTTCGCCATCTTACCGACGACGAGTCCGAATCGAATCAAAATGATTCCACTCAGACAGCTGGCCGTGCAAGTTCTAGCGCACCCGCTACATCCCAAGCCCCTGCTCGAGTTGATGCAGAAGGCTTCACCATCCCCGCCATCCCCGCCATCCCCGCCATCCCCATCGACCCCGCCCTGCTCGCCGCCTCAAACGGAGCCCTCTCTGAACTCGAAGCTCAGCCCTTAAACACACCCCAATCAACGCCATCACAACCCGACCCCGACGAACCCCCCGCCAAACGTCCACGCGGCAGGCCGAAGAAAAAGCAAGCCAATCCCCCATCAGCCGCCGACCTACGCCAAGAATCCGACATCGAAAGCGACATCTCACAATGGCTCAACGACCCCAGCACGCAAGAGCACGTAGCCGCGCACAGCAAATCCCTCGAGCACGCCAAAACCGTCGCCTTCATCGAGCGACTCGACCGCCGCATCCCGGACAGCGTCGAGATCGCCGAATCGGAATTCGCCGACGACCCGGAAGTGGCCAACTGCCTGCTGACGCCGGAAGAAGTCGAGATCAAAGAACGCATCTGGGTGCACGAGAACCGGGATTACCTGCGCGAACAGCAGGCCAAGATGCTGAAGAAGCGACTGGAGGAGGAAAACGGCACGGCGCGCGTCATCGTCAGGCGGAAGCGGAAGAAAGGCAAAATGGGCGATTTGAAGAGATATGGCGAGAAGGATTCGGAAACGGGCGGGATTAGTGGGGCGACGACGCCGGCGGAGGCGACGATTATGATGTTGAAGGAGAGGGGGTTCAGTAAGAAGATCAATTATGCTATGATTACGAACCTTTTTCGGAGGAGTGGGTCTAGTGGTGGGAGTAGTAGTTCCGTTGCGGGAAGTGAGGGCGCTGGGGCGGCGGAGACGTCGGTGCAAGGGAGTGGGGTGCAGTCGCCTGCGGCTGAGACTGCTGTGGGTGTGGATGCGGCGGAGATTCTTGGGCTGGCACCTGTTACTGGTGTTGGTGCGACTGCGGATGCGGATGGTGTCGGCGATGAGGATGAAGAGGACGATGAGGACGAGGAGGACGAGGAGGATGGTGATGATGAAGAGTATGATGGAGGCGGAGGGGAAGAGGTGCAGGGTTATGAGTTCGACGCAATTGCCGACGCGGTCGACGTGGGAATAGACGAAGCATAGGTTTCGAAGCTGCGCGTCGCGTGGCGGAGCTCTGAGCGTTGCTCATTGGCTTTTCCAACCTGGTTTCGTGGAATCAGGGGACATTGGATTCTGTCAGGTTGGGACTTGGTATAGCACTGGCTCGGCAATTATTCCGTTCGAAGCTATAGAGCTTTGCATCGATAGACGCCTATTTTACAAAATCAAAATTCGAAAATTGCCCGTTCCAGAATTGCCGAACGATAAGATATAACTACCCCCCACTCTCACCCTCACGCACCCCTCCAACGCCCCAGATGTCCGCAACCTTCACACTCAGCGCCTTCCCAACCTTGCCCCTCCCCACGAACCCCTTCCCACCCAAACGGGACAATACCATTTCCTCCCTCGCCTTCTCCCCCAAAGGGCCCGCACCGCACATCTCAAAAGCCTCCACGAAAGCCCTCGGCGTAGCCCAACATTTTTGAATCTCCAACGCCTTATCGCCCGTGACGCCGCGTGTGCACATGAGCATTTTCAGAAAGACGTCGCGCAGCGTGAGGGACGCGGATTTGGAGGTCAGGGAGGCGAAGGAGGGGTATGTAATGTGATGGGGGCTGGACAGGTGTGCGAGGAGGGGGAGGTAGGTTTTCGGGTTGAGGGAGGAAGTGGGGATTATATTAAGGGGTTGGGACTGTGGGTGTTAGACTTTTGTCTACAATTAGAGAACTGAGAAAAGGGAAAGGGGGAACGTACTTCATAACGAGCCTTAAGCATGGCAGTCATGCGGGCCAGGTACCGGATCGTATCGTCTAATTTTTGGGTTTTCTTGACGAAATAGCCGTTGACCACTTGTGTTGATGCGATGGCCGAGTCGATTGCTTCGGCGTATTTGGTTGCTGTTTCGTGGCCGAGGGAGATATCTTCGATGATGTAGAGGACGTTTTTAATGCCGGATTTGCGGAGGCGGAACTACATCATCGAAATTTTATCAGCACTCGCGAGCATATGTCTTCGGGGTGTAGTTGGAGATAATCTACGTAAGCCCTACCTTCTGCTCGTGAAACCTCCCATCCTTGATACTCCCCACCAAATCATCAAGTCTCTTCCGTTCCACGATCCAGTCCAGAACCACCTCGTCACCTTCCTCGCCGTGCCGACTTAATGTTGCCGGGTCCGTGCATTTGGCTACCCACAATGCGTCACCGAGTTCGAGAGACCGTACGATGGGGTTGACGCCCTTTTTTCGCAGCTCGTCTTGGATGTAGTCTCGATCGGTCTTCGCTCGGATTTCTCGGTTGTCGAGGACGAGCTCGACAGTGAAAGTACCTGGTTTGAGTTGGATTGGTTGGAATGTGGGGAGATCGTTCTGAGTGGCTGAGACGGTTTTGCTACCCGTCTCATCCAGAGAACTGTTGCTTTGGAACTGATGGAAGTCATGGTGGTTGTTTAAGTTGTCTCTACGATCGACACTATTGACTTTGTTAAATCTTGCTGATCGCGGAGGTGAGCTAGATAGCAACTCAAGGAAACCGTAAGTGTCTGTTTGACTGCGCCTGTTTTTGCGTTCTTTAGCTTCCAGCACGCCGAATTTATCACTTGGTTTGCCTCCAAGCCGTTGCCCTGCGCTGGAACCTTCATTCGAGAGGTTGATTTTGTCCATTCTCGGCGATAAAGGAAACCGGCGGGTTGTGGCTCTGACTAGATTATCTTCCTCTTCAGCCTCGTCCCTGAGATCGATGAACATGCCTGCGTTTACAAGCTTCGTTGGCTCTACCGGCTTATCGCGAGTGTCGTTCTCAGCCCCAGCACCAGCAGCTTTCTTAATCCTCTTGGCCACCTCGAACCCTTCATCACTAAGATAGTACTTCCGCAATGGTCTTCCTTTCTCATATACAAGATCCTTGTCAACCAATAGCTTCATTGAGTTCCATGCCGTATAGAACTTGGTCGGATCACTCGGTGCCGTAAAGGAGGAGTCACATAGCGGCTGAGCTTCCTCGATGGTTTGCGCCTTCGTCATACCTGCCGTCGAGTCTTCCGGAAGGGTAGATAATGCAAGGATGAGGGCATACGGCCCGGATCGGTAACTTGGAACGTATGGCTTCGTTTTGCGTGGCTTCTTTGCAGGTGCTGCCTCGGTCGACTCACCGTCGTTTAGGCTTGGTCGTTTACGTCCTGTTGATCTTGAGCGCAGGAACGTGGCAGTTTGGGATCTCGGCGTCGGCACGCTTACGTGGTAGCTTAGGCATTGGTAGGCCGTTCTCTGTACAATGTTCCCGCAATTTATCCTCCAGCTTGTCGCACAGCTTTGGGCCAAGACCATGGAGCTGCATGGCTTCGGAAGGGTGGTTGAAAACCAATGGGCATGCTTTCATTGAGTTGTACGCCTTTTTATACCTTCAAAGAGCCTGTCAGATCTGTATACTCTGAACGCGCGCAGCACTAAGGAGCAGAAGGTCACGAACATAGTTACGCCCTTTGAATTGCGCTCCTTGGCTACATCGAGCCATTCTCCGATCCATTGCAGATATAGAGGGTTACCACATTCAGTTGGCATAATGGCTGTGCTTTAAAAGGACTGGTTCTGGTATGATTATTTTAGGTGCTGACTGCTCAAAGCATGTCGCACACTGCAGATGAGTTCAGCGAGCTGCAAAAGTTATTAAGGAGCACAATGGACATGTCGAGAGCAGCGAGGTAGCTACCTTAGGTAAAGTGTTTGCTCAGTCGCGCGACGCGGTCCACCCCAAGGTGACCTTAGGGCGGCAACCACCCCGCGCTCGATCGGGGAACGTTAACTAAGTAAATAGTTCTAGAATAAAACCAATGCTTAACAAATAATTCCTTGACAGTCGCAATCACCATGTCAGCAACGAAGAAGCGCAAGCTCGAAGGAACATTCGCAGGCTCGACGGGCACACACGGTGTCTCATCAGATAAAAGATCAGAGAGCCCTATCGACAATGCTGTCGAAACTGGAGAAACACCACCCGAGCCTGAGGAGACCTCAGCAGAAGCTCCAGCGGTGCCAAAGAGCTTCAAGGAGCTTGGCATAATAGACTCATTGTGCGAAGCGTGCACGGCTCTAGGGTACAAAGCACCGACACCAATCCAGGCCGAGTCAATACCATTGGCCCTACAAGGTCGAGATCTGATAGGGCTTGCGGAGACCGGAAGCGGGAAGACAGCGGCCTTCGCTCTACCAATACTCCAAGGTGCATACTTCCCCCAAGTCACATAGAAGGGCTGATACGAACTGTCTGCCCCAAGCCCTAATGGACAAACCGCAACCGCTTTTCGCCCTCATCATGGCCCCGACCCGCGAACTCGCCTTCCAAATCTCCCAAGCCTTCGAAGCCCTCGGCTCCCTGATATCGGTCCGAAGCGCCGTCATAGTCGGCGGAATGGACATGGTCCCCCAAGCCATCGCGCTGGGCAAGAAACCGCACATCATCGTCGCCACGCCAGGCCGGCTGCTCGACCACCTCGAAAACACGAAAGGCTTCTCGCTCCGCAACCTCAAATACCTGGTCATGGACGAAGCCGACAGGCTGCTGGACCTCGACTTCGGCCCGATCCTGGACAAGATCCTCAAAGTCCTCCCTCGCGAACGACGCACCTACCTCTTCTCCGCCACGATGACGTCCAAAGTCGAATCCCTCCAACGCGCCTCGCTCTCGAACCCGCTGCGGATCTCCATCTCGACCAACAAATACCAAACCGTATCCACCCTGCTCCAATCCTACCTCTTCATCCCCCACAAGCACAAGGACATCTACCTCGTCTACCTCCTCAACGAATCCGCCGGCCAATCCGCCATCGTCTTCACCCGCACTGTGAACGAAACCCAACGCTTGGCCATCCTCCTGCGCGCCCTCGGCTTCGGCGCCATCCCCTTGCACGGCCAACTCTCGCAGTCGGCCCGTCTCGGCGCGCTCGGCAAATTCCGCGCCGGAAGTCGAGACATCCTCGTCGCGACGGACGTCGCCGCTCGAGGCCTCGACATCCCCTCCGTGGACATGGTGCTGAATTTCGACCTGCCGCCCGACAGCAAGACGTACATCCACCGCGTGGGACGGACGGCGCGGGCGGGAAAGTCGGGCCATGCGATCTCGCTGGTGACGCAGTATGATGTGGAAGTGTGGTTGAGGATTGAGGCGGCGTTGGGGAAGAAATTGAAGGAGTATGAGACGGTGAAGGAGGAGGTGATGGTTTTCAGCGAGAGGGTGGGGAACGCGCAGCGCGATGCGGTGAGGGAGATGAAGGATTTGCATGAGAAGAGGGGGACGAAGGGGGCGACGTTGAGGGGGAGGAAGCCTGGGGTGAGCGGCGGGAAGGGGAAGAGGGGTAGGGATGAGATGGATCGGGACGAGGGGTGAGACTGGGTGTTTAGCATAGCACTAGGTGAAATGGAAGTGGGAGGTCCGGGTCAAGGCTCGGTGAAAAAGATCATAACTTTTGGTTGCTATCGGTGCACCTAGTCCGGACCGATGCATCATACCCTTAGCCAGAAATCCGCCAACTTTTTCCTCCCTTTTTAGCCCATCCTTTTGGCGTGTGTCACACGCTTCCCACCCGCAGAACTGCACGAACCCTCATTCTGGACTCCCGCAATGCCACCCTCCGCATCACCAATCCATCCCGTCCCCTCAAACCCCAGCCTGCCTCACCACCCCCTCAACCTTCTGCGCCAAATCATCCGCCTCCCCCCTCGTCGCAGCCTCCGCGTAAACCCTGACGGCATCCTCCGTCCCACTCGCCCTAGCAAAACTCCTTCCGTTCTTATATTTCCCAACAAGCGCGTCAATCTGCGCTTGCAGGCCCGGCGGACTCTCCAACTTCCTCTCCGCATCATAAGCCTTGAAGATATTTCGATCCGCCACTTCAACGCGCTTGAGCCGATTGGGCAGATCGGTGTATGTCAGGTCCCATTCCTTGAGGCCCCAGCATTTGGTCGCGAGGATGACTTCTACGAGGAGGAGGTCTGAAAGGGCGTCGCCGACGGCTTGGTTGATGAGGTGTGTTAGAGCGCGGAGGGTTTCGAGAGCGGTGTTCTGGGCAGGCGATTGCGGTTCGTGGGTAGATAAAGTTTTGAGGGCTTGTTCGGAGAAGAGGATGGTGCCGTGTCCGTTGGCTTCGAAGTAGACGCCGACGTCGTATTTGGTGGCGGCGTGGTGCAGGTACTTGACGCCCGTGTTCGTGCAGGTGATGGGCAGTTTGAGGTGTTCTTTGATGTAGTCGGTGCTGGCGCCGTTGGCGTAGGCGGTTTGGACGACGCCTATTTGAAGCTTGGCGGCTACGTTGGCTTGTCTGGCTAACTCGCCGATGAACGATGCGGCGAGGGATGCTATTCGGTCGCCGTCAAGAATTCGGAATGTGCCGTCAGAGTCGACGAAGTAGTAGACGAGTCGGTCGGCGTCGCCGTCTAGGGAAGCGTATCTGGCTAGAGGAACTGCTTGTAATAAGGGAGGAGCTCGCTGCATCGTCTTCACAAAGTCTGCACCACACTTTAACCATTCATATTGTCAGTATGGCGAGTACAGAACGACCATGTGTTGTCGAGTGTGGTGACTGACCTGGTGGTTCAGTCTTTCGGGCTTTAGAACATCGTCGTTGACAATGTGAATCTCTACTCCACCTTCATCCGCCTTGGGCAGGTACTTCAGCAGCTCCGCTAGCTTTGGCCCACCGACACCGTTCGCACAATCCACTGTCACGGCACCGTTCGCCTTACGACCTTGCATTGCCTTTTTGAACGCTTCTGCCGTCTTCTCATAGTATCCCTTCTCTGTTGGCTCGCCATATTCGTACTGTGTATCTTTGGTGTTGATGCAGCGGGTGAGATAGTGCAGTTGTGGAGTTGTAAGAATTTTGTGATCGGTGTATTCGGTCCCAGTCGCTTTCAGTGCTTCCAAGAGAGCTGCTACGAGGCGCGGGCCCGAAGTGCGGGTGTCACGAGCGAAGATGACACGGGCAGGGTTTTCGGCCTTCACCTTCAAATCAACGCAGAGTTTATCGTAGGTTTCAGCAAGCTCCTCGTCGGTAGAGGCGTTGGCCAAGGTGGTGGCATGAGCTTCCCATGATGCCTAAATGTGTGTGTTCCTTCAGCACTGGAACCGGATGGATATTGTAACTCGTACCTCAAGCATCTCCCCCTGTTGCTCAAGGTGTCAGTAACCGCCTCTTGGAAGATCTCGAAGTTTACGGCTTACCATTGGATCAACCAACTTGACCCCATTATCATCCGGTGGATTGTGACTGGCTGTGATCATGACGCCAATAGTCTGACCGTTCAGCTTTCTTGAGCGCAAGGCCGCCAGCAACCCAACTCGAAATACGACTGAATCGAGAAGTGTGCTGCAAAGGGTCCAGTATGAGCACTGCTTCGTACACACGATACCGCTTGTGTGTGATGAGATTCGAACGACTTACGACTTCATGCGGAACTGTAGACGATCATATTAGCATCGAAATCCTCAAGTCAAGAAGTTGAAGACGACACATACTCCAGCGGTGCCATATTGAAAGACTTTGTTCGCAGGCTTGGAATACTTCCCAGAGGCCTTGATGATGTCTTCATGAAGCGTCATGGTATACCTGGTCTACCCGCCTAGAAGTACAAGAAGATGTGGATTGTGGAAGAGAGCAACATGAGAATGTGGGGAATTGAACGATGCACCATAAGGCTGATGCATGGCGCAACTCGGAAGACGCCGTTGAGGTAACTGAGTTATGTGGCAGCCCCCGCACTGACCATGCAAACCATGCGGCTTTGAGCTTATACTGCATGTCACTGCACGCCCCTGAAACCTTAATTCAGCCACCAAGGCACCCCGTGTTATCAGAGTCGGGGGCGGTTAAGGCGGTTAAGGTAAGTGACAGAAAGCAGAAAGCACACCAGACTATTGGCGTCATGATCACAGCCAGTCACAATCCACCGGATGATAATGGAGATCGGAAGAGCGT
>QQTW01000563.1_pt1 | contig 23528 bp, 22 predicted proteins | sample 1904831 | NCBI WGS metagenome assembly QQTW01 (sample SAMN09435610, study PRJNA476489) | Subsurface metagenome, whole genome shotgun sequencing project. | reverse complement strand
GTGGAAGTTACCCCAAGGGAAGCATAGTGTTAAGCGGACCAGTTGCTGCACCAGGACTGATAATGCCAAAATGAGTCATAGTAAATCTTGTTATATACTGATGTTTTTATTAATTAGGTTTGCTTATCACCATAACTACAAGAGAGTCATCCGATTGACCATGAAATTTGCCAACCTCTACTTATTTATTATGTGGCTCAATAGCTTAGGACTTACGCATTGACAGAAAGACAATTATGTGAATGAAGCTGTAACCTCCCCTTTCAGATGCTCCCGTAACTACGGTATTTCCAGTTTAGCTAACATCTAAAAGAATAATTCCAAGTCAGCTAGGGAGGCATCGTCTTTTTCGGAAACTACTTTGCCAATTTTGGAAAATCTGGCCAGGGAAAACAGCTTTTACCCTGCAATGAGCGTTCACGCACACTGTCTATTTGTACAGTGCGTAAGTCCTATAGCTGTTTCAGGGAGATGAAGTAAGGGAAAGATGCTAGAACGCTTTGGCTAGAAGCATGTCAATTATCTGAAGAACTTCAGAGCTGAAAGTCAATATCAGCAAGCGTTTAAAGCGTTTTTATCCACAAAAATATTTTGTATCCCTATAGATCCTTAATTTTTGCTCATGGTCAAGCGAAATTATCTAGTGAACTTCTTGACCATCAAGGGCGAGTGACTGTAACACGACTTACGCGATTCGCCCCAGTCCAGGCGGGTCGGTTGCAGTGGCTTGTTGGGCTAATTGCCAGGACTATGAAAGAACCGTCCGTTGTTAGTAAGTTAAAGAGCTACCTGGGAATGCTTCTCCAGTTCCTAGCTCTCTGGAAATGGAGGAACATGGCAGACCCATGCCAAAGCGTCCAATTCCTGTATGTTTTTCTTCTGCTAAGTGTGTTCCATTGTCGAACTGTAGAGCCAACCGCAGAACCGTAGCATTCATTCCACTACCGTTGTCTAAGACAGCAATCTGGTGGATACGCTTGAGCCGTCGCTGCTCAAGCGTTCCCCTCCTTTTCTCCACAGAGTAGTTCTACCTCAGTAGCTCCCGCCTGGATCGTGTTATCCATCAACGAGCGCGATCGCATAGGCTGCATTTTTGTAACCGTTGTCTCGCATTGCCTGCACTGCCAAATATGCAGGAACGATGCCATGTGGATTTATCCCCATTTTTCTTGTCTCCAAACATCTTCCAATTGCTAAACGCTTCTGCAACAGAACCAAACCTAGGCAGGTCATTGTCAACAACGGTGACAATAGAGTGTGGTAAACCGTCCCCCACTAGGTTGGTCAAAACCGTCAGGACTTGACGCTTGCGGTCATAGCGAGCGTTGTAATATTAACTTGACGTATAATCTGATGTATATAAATTTGACATTTATCACGTTATGGCAACCAAAGTGCGGAAGCAGATTTACATCGACGTAGAATAAGAAGCTGCCTTTAAGCAGCTGGCTAAAGACAAGGGAATCAGCGAGGCTGAAATCATTCGTCAGGCAATTGACCGATATACTCAATCGCTACCGTCACCCCGGCGCGATCTCAGTGCATAGTCACGGCAGCGAGCGCAGATTCAGCACTTGAGCGATCTAGATCCGAATTGTAATTACAGGCGATCGCGAAGCGTCTGCGTAAGAGAATTGCCCCTAAATTAGCGAACAGACAGATGCTTAAGAGCCCCAAAAGAATGTACGTGGAAGCCATGACCACCCCAATCATGAACCAAGTAAATACGTGCAGTATCATCACGCTTGCAACGATACTGGCAAATCCAGCGGCAAGATACACCTGAACAACCGGGCGACGCAATACTGTAAAAATTATTGTCAGCGAGGTAGCAACCAGGTTGGCTGGAATCAGAAAGGCACAAATGCCAATGCAGTAAGCGCGTGAGAACTCAGCCAAGGTGTTGAAGTCGAACATTAGTTCTCCTAGGTTAAGTTGCCAAATTTTATACGGCTCTTCGCCCTATATCCAAAACCCTAGTGGGACTTTGTAAAGATTTGCAACCCCAAATAGGCTTAAACTCAGCCTTACAAATAATTTTACCTCTCGCTCTAAGTTTGACTGGCTACGGAACTTCTATTGTTACCAGAACCCCTCCCCTTTCATAGAGCGGTGGATGAGTCGGCAGGGCCAAAAGAATGCCCCGCCGATGCTAACTGCTGAAATGATGACTAAAGCTAACCAGTTACCTCTTGGCGGTGAAGCCTGCGCTGGGGTCTGATCTTCGGCGCTTTTAACTAGCTCTGGTAGGGAACGAGATAACTGCCTGAGCGTAATCAACCCTTCGGTTAAGGCTCCAATCAAATAAGCTAACAGCGCTATTCGTAAGCGGCCATTCATGATTTGCGTGCTTCGGCAGAGCAGTTAATGTGAATTTTTTGTGAGCAATCTGCTCGGTTTCGAGCTCTAATGTCTTTCTCGCCCAACAGACTTTCTTTCAAAGGCTGTGTCACGAATTAGGGGAAGTCGAGAATTGATGTACGTATTTAGACTAGCAATCTCCTGCTCGTCGATCGCCTGTTGAGCAGTGAACTGTTTGAGCAACCACTGCACCACTGTCACGTCGTCTAGCTGTAATAGCGTGCTGACCGGTGTAGATTCTATTATTGCCCAGAGCTGGCGCATCATTTTGGGGGTCATGTATTCTTTGGCTCTTAAGGTTTTTTTTTACTAAAATCTTGACACAGTTTCTCAATGGGGTCACGTACTAGCGGGGCAGGGGGTGTAGGTTGTGTTGTCAAAACTTTTTTATGCTTTCGCTTTGCTGACGAGGCAACGAGTTAAGTTGACAATGCCTTTACAAAAGCATGAATCACTTGACTGTACCATCGTACATTCACTGAAATACTTGAGATGCCTAATGATTTGGCTGCGAGAGGGAATAAAAGCAAACATCTCAGAAAAAATTCGGATGCCATAAAGCCTAAATAGCGTTAGTTTGATTGAATCTAATTGTTTTGTAATGCTCCACTGAAACGCACGCTTGGATGGCAAGTTATCGCTTTGGCTAAAGTGGTTTTGTTGAGAAGGTTCAAAATTTGTAGTCTTGTAGATTCACAACCCAGTAACCAGCTCTACAACAATAATAGTTACTGGTTAGGGAAAAATTAGTCTTAGCGATCAACCAGTTGTTTCCACTACCAAACACTACAGCTCTTGAAGCTTTGAGTGTTTAACTCGTTGCTTAATTCGCAAGCAACGCCGAAAAACTTCTATCTAATCGGCAGGATTGTTATGTCTAATAGTATTACTCGACGTCAAATTCTCACGATGGCTAGTGGCTTCGTTGCTGGAGCAGCTGCCGTGAGGAGTGTTCCACTTCTTGTCAATGTGAGCTCTGATCCTACTAACGCTCAATCACAACCTGCAACTCCAGCAGTCCGCACCAAGGACGAGTTTGTTGGGCCAATTGACAGTTGGAGCAACGTAAAAACACTTTACAATGCAACTGGCAACGGGATCGCGGACGACACTAATGCCTTGCAACAAGCGCTCAACAAGCTGGGGTCGGACAACCACTCGAAAGTGCTATATTTGCCAGCTGGTACATATCGCATTACTCAGACTTTAACGATGACCTCTCACATAAACGTAAGCGTTCTTGGGGAAGATCCGAGCAACACGACGATTAAGTGGGATGGTCCGCAAGACGGCAAAATGTTGTACTTAAACGGCGTTCGCTACTCTAGGTTTGGAAGACTGACCTTGGACGGTAGTGGGAAGGCGCTGATAGCCGTCGATCAATCATGGGACGGCAAAACGCTTAATTTCGACACCGGCAACGAATATGTTGACCAAGTCTTTAAAGATGTCGGTTATGGCATCCAAGCAGGCAATTTAGGGCACGGGGCTGCTGAAAGTGTCGTATTGCGTTGTCAATTCCTGCGCAACTCCAAAGCAGGCATTATAACCAAGAATTTCAATGCCCTCGACTGGTTTATCTGGTACTCGACATTTAAGGACTGCACAGTGGGGGTAACGAATGACCCTGGTGCGGGTAATTTCCATGTGTTTGAGTCACTGTTTCTTAACTCGACGGAAGCGGATGTGCAAATAAAGAACGCGCAGTACTTTTCAATCCGCAACAACTTTTCGCTCAACTCCAAGGCGTTCTTTGTGGCAAAATTTGTTGGACAGAATGGTGCGCTAACCACAATCCAAGGAAACACAATTATCGATTCCCTGGATAATGCTGCAATCCGAATGGAAAACCTAGGTCCTGTATTGTTGATTGATAATGCTATCAGAAGCCGCCAGGGGCTGACAGACCCAGTGGTGAAATACAGCACTTTTGCGCCAGTTGACTTGGTTTCAGTGGGGAACAAGTTTACCGCCAGTAATACTATTGAGGTTAACGGACGGTCGATCGCACTTGACGACCAAGTGGTTAAGCGTGATGTCATAAATGCGAATACACCGACGATGCCGGGCACTTTGCCTAATCTGAAGCGAAAAGTTTTTGCGGTGCCAGTTGGAGCATCTGCGGTTGTAATTCAACAAGCCATTGATGCCGCCAATAAGCAAGGTGGTCAGCGCCCGGTAGTATACTTGCCTTCTGGCAATTACCCAATCAAGCGCACGCTGGTGATTCCGTCCGGAAGTGACGTACAGCTAGTGGGCGATGGCTACGGCACCTCGCTAAGTTGGGTTGGAACTGGCGCTGGCCCTGTGTTGCGCCTTACTGGACCAACTCATGCCACTCTGAGTCATTTCAGTGTTAATGGTGCTTCTAAGAGCTACGGAATCGTGGTCGAGAAAGCTGACCAGCCCGGAGCACGAGTGTCCATGGAGCAGAGTTTCTTAGAGCTTGCGGAGCAATACAACTTACTGGTGGACGGGTTAGACCATACCAACGTAGATTTACATGACTTTTACCATAGTGATAGCAAAGGTACGAGCGTGAAGGTGGTTGGCGGTCCGAGTGCAGCTAACGGGACATCGCTTGGGGGTCGAACCAATATTTTTGGGGGTGCCTCCAGCAACAGTAACCTTAGCTACGCTGTCACTAATAACGGACGGTTGATGGCGCGAGATATTTGGTACGAGAGCAGCAATTTACCAGGGTTTGCCCTTCTTACCGGTAAGGGCACCTTTACATTTCACGGGGCTAGAATTGCCACCCTGTCGGGTCAAACTACTCCTGCTGTAGAAATTAACAATTTTGCTGGCAAGGTGACTTTTTTAGCTGGCATCATTGACGATCGCATTGTGGTGAAAGGAGACGGCATTGGCACGAAAGTACTAGCCCTGGGTATGCAAGGAAGCGGGGATTACCTCGTCAACAACTCTCCCAGCGCACAAGTAGCGCTGCTGAATAGCCGCAAGTATGCGGATGGGTCATACCCCGTACCGAACCAAGGAAATCCGGCGGCTATTGTTGAACAGACAACTACAAGAGCAAACTTCATTCGTGACATGCTTGCAGATACCAGAAATCAGCAGCCAAAACAGTTGACTTTTATAAGTGATAAAAAAATAACCGATGTCCGGTTTTATCGAGTGAAAGTGCAGAATAGTTTGATTGGAGTTCACGTGAAACCTTAGTTGCTTGGTTTATTGCTCATGCTCACGTTTTTGATGCCTTGCCTGAAGCTGAGAAATATTGTCCTCAGATGCTAAACCCAAGATTCTTTCTGCTAACTTCGCAACGACAGCTTGCTGTAGTTGCGTACTATTATACGAGTTTAGTCTGCTCAGAATTTCCTCAAATAAACACTCCGTTTCCTCTTGACGCTCATGGTCAAACCAAATTGTCTGGTGAACTTCTTGACCATCTAGACGAGTGACTGTAATTCGGCGTGCATCAATTCCTTCACCGGTGGAAGCAGCCACCTCTTTCTGTAAGGCTTCCAGGTTTTTGAACCGCCTAACGATATCGCTCAGCTTAATCTCAAAATCTGTAACATCCTCATCTGTCCAAGACTCAGCCGGTTTATCGGCAATAATCATTACTAGCGCCTCTAACCACTCCCGCGATCGCGCCGCGTCATCCGTTGCCGCTAACGTGAAACGCCTGAGACTGGGTTCCAAACACTGCCCCACTAGGTAACTGGCTCGAACCCGCAAATCTTCCCGCAGCTTGTCACTACTGCGAACAGCGAAAGCATCGTAAAGAAGGGTCTGACACTCACTCAGTAAGCAGTCATACGCAGTCTGGATTTCATGAAGCGCAGCAACCAGCTTTTTGCGGAACGTTATAGCTGTTGTACCATCGTCAGCCTCACCAACAACGATAGGAGATAATCCGCAAGCTTGAGGCAAGGAGGTAAACAGCAGTTCATCCGGTTCTTGGCTGTCGCGCAGAGTTTGCAAGACAGCTTGGGCTTCGGAACTGAGGCGCTTTGTTTTGGTAGTGGAAGCTGGCAGCTTTTTCACAAACTGAAACAGCGGCTTTACCAGTGTTAGCAGCGTAACATTGCGAACCCCTGTAGGCATCTGAGCATTGGTAGAGCGTAAAATAGCTTCCAGTTCTTTGAAGACTTGCGATCGCAGCCCAGCTACCTCAAAATACTTAACAGCAAACCGGGATGGGTCTTTAACCAGCAACTCAAAGTGCTCTGCTCCTAAAACGGGGATAAACGTACCGTCCCGGTAAACACTGACATCATTGACATGTTGCAACAAAACTGCCGCCAGCAGCACTGAAATAACACCAAGCTTTATCCCAAATGGTGGTGCTTCCAGGCAATTGTAAAGCTTGTCTAAAGTTTGCGGTTTTTCTTTAGCCTGAAGACAAAAATCCTCAATCGCCTGCCAGACTGACAACACCACGGCAGTTTGAGGGAAGACGCGAGTTGGAGTCTGGAACAAGTTCACCCTCAACTGCCTCTCCTTATTCAGAGGTGGGTAAAATCCCCAATATTCTTCCTGTCTATGAATCCCTGTCTCACCCAGTAGCGAATAATACATACTAACTTCCGGGCCGTATCCCTGTAAACCTAATCTTTCCTGATCTGAGCGCTCTAGCATTGCCTCAATCAGTAGTCGTCGTGCTTTTGCCCCTTGAGAAGTAAGTTCACGGCGATTAATCAACTCATTCCAGAGAATGAGACTTTTGTGGTAAACTTTGTCACACACATCTGACAGCTTGACATTGAAGGCTGTGATGTGACCGATTGCTTCTTGCTGTCCCTGAATCCAACAGATATTTTGACTATCAGCCACATCAAAAACTTGACTCAGGGTTTCATCGAGCAGCCTTTTTGCCTGAACGAGTCTATGGCGAACTTCGCGCCTCGCTACTGCATCGGTTTGTAGCTGGGCAGCACTTTTTTGAATTTTCTTCAGAGCAGCAAATTCCAGTGCCCTGATTCGTAGTAAGTCTAATTTGGCAGCACACAGTACGATGAGCGGTTTTCCATCCGCAGAGGAGTCGGGGACTTGATTAGGTAAAGTATCATCGACCCAGTAACCCACTAAACCATCGCAGTCATTGCTGGAACAGTGCAGGGATACCAAATCTTCTGATGAGTCGAGATACTGCCGCTCAAAGTAACGTAACGTACCAGTTTTGTAGCTATGACGTTGAGCGACCAAGGGTTTGAGGGGACAAACCTCAGACAAAATCTTGACTAAGGGCGATCGCTCTTTCTCAACATAAGCTGCAATCTCACCTTCAACATCAAAGTCTGACCCTTCCCAAATCCGCAGCTCATCCAGTTGGCGACGATAGGTAATCAGTCCTCGTTTTAACAGTTCCTCAATCACCTGCTCCCAGTGTTGCAACTGGTTCTCGTCGCGGGCGTAGTCACACATCGCCAGCTTCACCAGTGCCTTAGTTGCCCTCATTGAACCGGTGGAAGTCACCAGGTTCAACGTGCCAATTGTTTTTAAAATCTGCTGACTTTCAGGAGCGAGGTGTTTGGCATCGGCAATTAGACCTTGAATTTCTAGCCACCGCTGGAGGTTCTGTCTTGAAGCTAAACCCATGCCGACTGATTCAACAAAGTAGTCGTAGACTTGATAGAGCTTTAGCGTCGGCAGAGTGTCGCCTTCAACCGTAGCCTCATCCAGAAAATTCTTAAATGATAACGGTTCCTCACTTGTGAGGAAGGTAAACAGGGAACGGTCATTCTGGGCATATCGAGTACACAACATTGGTAGCACCAGCGCGGTAATGGGATGCAGAGGAGTTGCTGCTGCTAGAATCGCCGGTGTGATGTCATTGAAATTGGCAATGTGCAAGCACTCGAACCATTCCTCTGCTCGTTTGTAAATAACAAACTGAAATGCTTCTGCATTAGTTGTGTCAATTGCCTGACCAATCAATCGCGTCATCGCATCAGCTGACTCAGTAAACGGGATATCCTCAAACCGCCCCTGGATCTTGGCCCATTCATTGCGCTCTTTCGACGCTAATCTTTGGCTATACTGTGCAACTGACTGGTGTAATAAACATAATATATAAACCTGCGGGCCGTTTTTCCGATCGCGCTCCGCTAGCTGTTGCAGTAGGTATAAGTCATCAGCACCCTGATTCTGTGCAGCGAATTCTAGATTTTTGCCGAGTTCATCAATTATCAGTAAGACATCCGTTTGTGCGGATGAAGCCACTTCTTGGACTAAGCCTAGGATAATCCTGCTATCTACCGTGGTTTTTCCAAAAGTGATTTCGGTTGCCAAGTCTACGAGCTTTCGCGCGATCGCCGGTTGAGTACGCGCTGATCTCCAAAAAACTCCAGCCCCACGCTCTAGAGCGCGTATAATAGTGTGGCTTAACGGTTCTCGCTGTGCTGTAGCGATCGCTCGAAAAAGTCCTTGCTGTGGTATATTTTCAAGAGTTTTATACTCAAGACTATCCGAGCCGAGTGCATTCTTGGCAATGTCCAGTGCGTAGTGACGCATTTGACTTGTTTGGTTAGCACACGCAGATGCCAAATAATGGGCAAAGGCAGACTTCCCTGTGCCATAGACACCCGTCAATGTCCAAGCGCGGGTGGGATGATTGGCAACGCCACTCCCACGTCCAGGAGGCCCAACGGCGGGGACCCCCGCACCGCAACTGGACTCTTCAACCGAGGGAACCTGCGCACCGGAGTGGCTCGTAAATGCAGCTAAGATGCGTCTAAGCGCCTCCACCGATTTCTCAGTAAGAACGTATCCTGGGACGGTGTTAGGTAACTCTAAGTCCCGCTCAACATTGATAGAACGAGAGTATCGACGATTGAGGCTGAAATATTCAGACAACCGCTTGTTCATCGCTTTGCGCTGCGCTCCGTCTATCTTTGTTGTAGTATCTGTCTAGAATACCCTGTGCCAACACAGCCGGGTCTTGTCTATAGGAAAGTTGAATCAATCCAGCTGTATCAGAGAGAGTAATAGAATCCCACTCGGCGCAAACTTGCTCAATTGCCTCAGAGATGGCACTCTCATTGAGTTTAAAAGCCATACCAGGGCTACCTGTATCGAAAGTTAGGCGCGAAATGGATATTGTCTTTTGTTCTCTCCCTACCCAATTAGCAAACTCCAGGCACGCTGAAACAATTATCTGGGCTGGTAAATTAGTTTTGGCTCCTACTCTAAATGTGTAGTATTTTGAGTCTCCGGCAGTGGCGAGGAGTCCTAACTCAGTGAATGGACAATCTAGGCTATCCTCATTCAAGAGCCAGGCGGGGGGAGATTGATTCTTCCCCCGAACTGGCGTACCTGTCTTGGCATCTTGCTCTGCGTACATCCGCAGAATGCAGGTAATGTCCTTTTTCAAGGAAGAATCTGCGGTGGCGATTGACAGGCTATCTCTGTAATCACAAAGAGCAACAAATAAGTCGTCTACTGAGAATTCAACTGAACGGAAGTAATTGAACGTAAAATCCCAGGCAGTGGCATAGCAGGCAGGTGATAGCAGATTCCAGTGCAATAGCCATAGGGAAGCGGGGTCTTCTAGAAACGGATCCCAGCCGTCGTCGCTTAAAAGCTTACAGCCAAAGTCTGTAGGTTGCTCAGTCCGAGCCTTTTGATTAGAGGCTGAATCCTCTGCCAACACTTTGAAGGCATTACACCAATAGCGAATCGAACGAGCCATGTTCTTGCCTACACCTAAACGAACTGGTGCATCTTCCCGCAGGAAAATTCCTGAGTCTTGAACAGCTGCGTCAAAACCCTTTTTGAGCCAGCCAAAACGGGGATGGAAAGTCTCGTGACGGGCAAAGAACGGCAACGCTACACATACATGGGACTACTAAAGAAACTTAACGGTATCTCTGCTCGTAATCCAAGCGTAGTTTCACCAAGAAATCGAGCTGTGTTTACTATTGGTGCGACTTCAGTTCAGTGAATGTACGGTGGTACAAAAGAAGGCTTTATGCTTTTGTAAAAACTCGTCCCACACCTGACTCTTCCCGCTAAGACTGAAAAGGAATTGCCACCTTTTGCAAAAAGTCTCCAAAGTTGACTAACCTCGCCAGAAAACTTGAACCCTAAGCGGTTTACCCTGTCAACGTCCCAGATAACACTTACTTTTATATAAGTTAAAATGTATAATAACTACTGAAATAAATAATGTAACCACTCAGATACAGTATTTAATAGCCTGTTTCCTTTACACTGAACTAATCTAATTAAAATATGGAGACAAACGCTTCAGACTCCGAGTATTCAGCCGTAATTGACTTTTTAAGGGCGGTTAAAACAGGTAATGTTAAACAAATAAAGGAATTTTTGGCAGCAGTGAAATTCACCTCCACAATATTAGTTCCTGGGGAAGACGATTGTGACGATAACGATCAACCTTTATGGGACGATGAAAACGAATATGGTTTCACTCCGTTAATTCTAGCGTGCAGTAACGGAAACTTAAAAGTAGTTAAGCTGCTTATTGAAGCAGGTGCTGACATCGAACAAGATAGATGGAACACAGGCGAGGAGTTAAAACCAATACACTTTACGGATTCATTAAAAATTTTGGAATATTTACTCAATCAGGGTGCAGATATCAATGCCACTGATAGGATGAGCAATACTTTAATCAACATGGTAATGTCAAGGGATGATAATACCTGGGCAAACTTTCTGATTGATAGGGGAGCAGATCCTACAATCGTAGTCGATACTGGTTGGGGAAATGGCTACGATGCAATACAACAGGCAATCGATAAAAAAAACTATCCTATATTGAAAAAAATTTTTGACAGCGGAATTGATTCAAAGCCCTATCTAGTAGAGCTTGTGTCTGGAGGCTTTACCGAATTTGTAACCGAAATCTTGGCTCAGCATAAGCTACAGATAAATGAGGCTCTTTTTCGAGCTGCGGAATACGGCCATGCTAAAATTGTGGAGATGCTAATCCAGAATGGAGCAGATGTCAATACAAAATACTCCGAAGAGTCAGAGTTAGAGCGTGCTTGTTGGAATGATTACAAAGCAACTGAAGTAACACCATTAGAAATTGCCAAACAAAGAGGCGATATAGAAGTTATTAACATCCTCATAGCAGCAGGAGCAAGAGATTGAAACAGAGTTAAGAGCTTCCGTACTTTCAACGATTTTCTACCAATTTAGCGATGCCTTCCAGTAACAATAGCTTTGACACTCCTGAACAAATCTGCGAAATTCCTGAAATTAGGTCTAATATACCTGAACTGAGCGCGATCTCTGTAGGTTGCTCACTCCGAGCCTTCTGATTGGAGGAGGCAGTTGAGTGTGAACTTGTTGAGGCTAGCATAGCCCTGCCGCAGGATGTTTTTACAACTGCCTCAAGAGAGTTAGTGATATAGCAGAGCAATGCACAGATTACACGATTGCTCAGTTCAAGCCAGCGATCGCAATCCGCGCTGCGTTATGTTGAAATCAGGTGTCCCAAATCATGCAGCCGATTGGGCGAGGTAGACACTTGTACGGTATACCAAGTAGATTAAGCCATTTTCATCACAACACCGGTTGTACAATTCTTTCAAATCAGAAACAAGTTGAGAGCAGAGCAACCCTGAGCGTGGAATGTACGAAACACTCATGGCACGACCGATGAGACCATCTAAGTCTAACTCTTGCCGATAGGCAAAGGTATGGCAACGGACATTCGGGAAAAGTGGACTAGCTAGCAATGGCTCTACTGAAACAAGACGCGACTCGGCTGGATGATGATTCGATGCTATCTGAACCAAGCGAGTATAACTTTGTGTAAATTCGTCAGAGCAGGAGCGGTCATTCCACACTACAGCTAACCGCCCAGTTGGCTTGAGAATGCGGCGGAATTCTAGCAAGGTCGGTGTAGGCTCAAACCAATGGAAAGATTGGAAGCAAACCACCAGATCAACTGATGTGTTGGGTAGGTTGGTATGTTCTGCAGTGCCATTGTGAAATTCAACCAAGGGATGGGGTAAAGCTGCTTGTCTCATATCTGCGTTTGGCTCGATGCCAAGTACTCGCATCCCCCGTTGGGCTAACAGACGAGAAGAGATACCTGTACCCGCACCAATATCCGCTGCTACCAATTGCGACGGATTAGCTAGTCCCTCCAAAATGCTGTCAATGGCGGCAGTGGGGTAGCTAGGTCGATAGTTCGCATAATCTGCTGCTCTCTGAGAGAATCGACTCAAGGGATTCAGCGCGTATAGCGGTGTTGCCTCAACGTTAGTTTCGTTCATGAGTTTTCCCCGACTTTTTGACTAAACTGAGCGCGATCGCGTTAATAGCTCCCTCAGTCTCAACGATTTTATACCGATTTAGCGATGGCTTCCAGTAACAATAGCTTTAACACCCCTGAACAAGTATGCGAAATTCCTGAAATCAGGCTCTCTAACATACCTGAACTGAGCGCGATCGCTGAACTTTGCCAGCACAGTCGAGTCGGCAAACTCCTGCCCAATACTCTTTATGTCCATGTTTCTGCCCTGCCCGCCCTTGAACCCCTGCTGCAGCACTATGAAGACCGTGCAAGATGTGCCGCTCCCCAACTACAGTCTCCCACCTTAGTCAAATTCAGCACTGATAAACTCAAAATTTCCTATCTCTTTTATCCCGATTTTGATACTGACCCTCATCCAGCCTTACAAGCCAGCATTCAAGTTGACCTACAGAGCCTCAAAGCCAGCTATCGGGACTACAGCACTTCAGACAATCCTCCTGTCCTCCACCGCAAAGAAACCTTCGTCACTCCCGACTACCCCCTCTACGAGCAGTTTGCTGAACTCACTCGTCATGAAGTTGCTTTGGGTCTACTGGATAACTCCCGTGCGATCGGAACTCGCCAGAGGTGGCTTCAGCGCTTAAAAGATAACGGAGTCGAACTCCAAGGGCATCGTCTGATTCGTCGGGAGCAGAAGAAACCAGAGGGAGAAGAACAGAAGCAGGAGAAGAACAGAACCAGGGAGAGAACAGAACAATCTCCCCCTGCTCCAGAAATAGCTCCAGAAATAGCTCCCCCATCTTTAGACGCGCCCCGGATTGAACGTCACAAAGCGGCGATCGCCCGCAATAACTTTTCCCGCCCCGTGCGTCTAGCACTAGAAGCTGGCTTATTCAGTCCAGGGACAACCTTCTTTGACTTTGGTTGTGGACATGGCGGCGATATTACTCGCATCGCCCAACAAGGTTATACCAGCGCCGGATGGGACCCTTACTACTCGCCACATAACCCCCGCACCCCTGCTGATGTCGTCAACCTTGGCTATGTGATTAATGTTATCGAAGACCCAGCTGAGCGTCGAGAAGCCTTAATCAATGCTTGGGAACTCACCCACAAAGTTTTGATTGTTGCTGCCCAAGTCCTGATAAACGACAGTAGCAGAGGTCAGGTTGCCTATGGCGATGGAATTATTACCAGCCGCAACACTTTCCAGAAATACTACGAGCAGGAAGAATTAAAAGTTTACATCGATCAAGTTCTTGGTGTTGAAGCTATTCCCGTTGCGCTCGGTATCTACTTCGTTTTCCGGGAAGAAGCCGAGGCTCAAGTCTTTCGGCAAGAGCGCTTTCGCTCTCGTGCCACTACTCCCAGAGTCCGCTCTCAAATCAGGCGGTTTGAAGACTATCAGGAACTGCTGGCTCCCCTAATGGGTTTCGTGACGGAGCGCGGTCGCCTCCCAGTCAAAGGCGAACTGCCGGAAGAATCCGACCTAACTACGGAATTTGGCACTCTCCGCCGTGCGTTTCAAGTCATCTTGCAGGCAACCGACCCCCAAGAGTGGGAGGCGATCGCTGAAAAACGTCGTCAAGACCTCCAAGTTTACCTAGCTCTGAGCCAGTTCAGTCACCGTCCGAAGCTGGGAGAGTTGGCTCCTGTTGTCCAAGAAGACATCCTCGCTTTGTTTGGCACCTACAAGCAGGCTGCCGCGATCGCGGACCAGATGCTTTTTAGTTTGGGCAATCCTGACATCATTGTGAGCCGCTGCCAAAACAGCTCAGTGGGTAAAAAGCTACCAAATTCTTTATTAATTCACATCTCTAGTGTAGAAGCCCTTAACCCAATGCTGCGGCTCTACGAAGGCTGTGCCAACCGCACCATTGGTCGCCTGGAGGGAGCCACTGTAATTAAATTTCATACCAAGACGCCAAAAATTTCCTATCTCTTTTACCCTGACTTTGATACTGATCCCCATCCCGCCTTGCACACCAGTATGCAAATTGACCTGCGCGACTTGCACGTCAGTTATCGGGATTACGATACTGATGACGACCCCCCAGTGCTACATCAGAAAGATGCTTTAGTCACTCCTGATTATCCGCTCTATCAGAAATTCGCCAAGCTGAGCCGCCAGGAAAAAGACTGGGGACTGCTAGATGACTTCCGTACCATCACTCATCGTCAAGGATGGCTCAGATGCTTGGAAGAACACTGTGCCACACTCCAAGGGCATCGGGTGGTCTGGCGGAAGGATGCTGATCCCTACCGACTCAAACTGCTGCGCTCTGCTTTGCGGGCACGTCAAGCCTCAAGCCGCAATGCTCATGAGAGCCGAGATTCCAGCCAAGCCGCCTCGGAAGCTGAGTCAGCAGACGTGATTTAGGAAAATAGGGTTCTGCCAGCTGAGTTTGTCAGGTCAAACAAACCGTCAACCTGTTTGTGTACCATATCCACTGCCGTAGGTCTAGGTCTTTGTTGTGCTTGCTGTTGCGGCTGTGCTTGCTGTTGCGGCTGTGCTTGCGCAGTAGGGTTGCTAGCCTTGGGTTTTGATCCTGTCGCTCTAGAAATTCCATTGACAACGTCATTTGCAGTGGAGAGCCCCCTGGCAACGTCAGCTAGATCAGCACGTGCCGGAGATGTAAGTATTCCTAAGGTGAGAACAGACAGAGTTAATATTGCTAAGGGCTTCTTAGACATAAAGTCCTCTTTTAGATACTTTAAGTGGGTTGACAATTTGGAGTCCAAAGGCTGCACTGGCAGGTCTTCATTAGTTCATTACGTCAGCTTTGTTTTTTTATGCACCCACACACTTGAGCGAGACGGCGAAACTCAACAGCTGTGCGAACCTCAAACGCCTTATAAAAGTGTTGCGTGACTCACTTGACCAGTATCGCCGTAACCCATTCCCCTGGGGCGGGATTAGCGTGGCTAAGATTGTCTGGACGATATTGCAGTTTTCTCATAGTTTCCCTGGCTGAGTAAAAGACCATGAATCAGCCAAGAGCGAGTTTCTGCAAGGCTTATTAGTATTTGTTCAACTCCTAAATCGCGCCAAGTCTCTGAGAGCTTTGTAAGAGATAGTTACAATTTAAGGTTTTTGTTTATAAATGTTGCAAGTACTTGCTCCCGTTGTTAGCTTGTGCTTACAAAGTTATTTCTGGCTAATGCTCTTATCTAGGAGACGTACCATCTATGCTCTACATCAATTTTGGCTCTGCACTGATTTACTGAGTCTAGAATTGCCTGAAAGATATTTCTCTTTGTTACTAAGGTCTCATTGAAAGACATCTCTTAGGTTTGTCTCTAAGAATGAGGATAAGACAAGCAAGATTGCTGAGGAATGTCTTGCTCCCAACGGTTAGTCCAGCGATTATAGCCCAATCATTAGTCACTTTTCGTCTCCCTGCGTGCAACGATGCTTGAGCTCTGCGAAATCTTTGAGAGAGGCACAAACGTAAAGCGCAGTGAGACCTCAACTATAGAGGTTTTAGTTTATGAACATTCAAGGAAAGACGGTTCTGGTTACGGGGGCTTCTCGTGGAATTGGACGAGCGATTGCCCTGGAATTAGCGCAACAAGGAGTGAAGCGCCTGTTGTTGGTGGCACGGGACGCTGCTCGCTTAGCTGAAGTGGCAACTTTAATTGAGGCGCTTGGTGTGGAAGTCGTGATCCTGGCTTTGGATTTGACACAGGTGGTAGAGGTGAATATTGCGATCGCTAAAGCTTGGCGGGATCATGGACCAATCCATTTGCTCGTCAACTGTGCTGGAGTTGCACACCAAGCTCCCTTTTTGCAGTCCCAACTGCGGAATGTGCAGCAAGAGCTCGCGATTAATTTAATAGGAATGTACACTATCACTCGTCTAGTTGCTAGACGCATGGCAGCACAACGGGAGGGGAGAATCGTTAACGTTTCTAGCTTGATGGGCAAGGTGGCAGCTCCGACGATGGCTACCTATTCTGCCACCAAGTTTGCGATTTTGGGGTTCACCCAAGCCTTGCGCGGCGAACTAGCAGCGCATAATATTCAGGTGATGGCTTTGCTGCCATCCCTGACTGATACTGACATGGTGCGAGAATTACAATGGTTTCGGTGGGTGGTGCCCATGACTCCCGAGCAAGTGGCGAAGGCATTCATCGCTGGACTGCATAAGGACTCACCTGAAATCTTAGTGGGATGGCAAAGTCATTTAGCGGTGTGGTGCAACTTCATTGCTCCAAGGCTTGTAGAGAAGATTTTACTGATGGCCGCTCCCCTATCCAAGAATAGACAAAAGTACTACCAAAGATTTAGACATGCTTTAGCAACGTCACGTTAGAGCCTTTAGCCTATGGGGGGGTCTGATGCAAGACTCCCCATAGTTATGATTGGCAATTATACCCAAGCCATTATTTGCGCAAGCGTAGAACTGACCCTCAAAGAAGCTTGGCAAATTTAGTCCACTGCTCTATCCCTTTTTTAGTGGGTTGCCCAAAGCTCGTAAATGTCCAGATATCTCGCTTGTGCTGGGGACCGTAGCTGATATGAATCGGTCGCTCTGTGCTGTAAAAGTAAAGGGAATCAAACGGCAATCGCGCTCGAAGAACCCACTCCACGACTTCCTCACTGGTTAAATCTGTAATCAAAAAGTCACAGGCAGCACCCAACCTTTCGCAGTAATACTTGCCATTCCTCTTGACTTCATAAGCCATGTGCTGATCTCTAGTGGAGTCGATACGACCGTTCTTTAACCCTGTAACCGGGTCTTTCCTGTCCAGATGCTTCCTCAAGTCCGGGGAGCAAAATCCATAGGTTAGCTGAAATCTGTCGCTGCCGAAGCAGTCAATTACTGGATCCAGAATGAATTGGTTGAGGGCTTTCAGGGCTGGAATGGTTGCGTCTGGATTTTTGGGAGAGGGATCAATCCGATCGGCATACTTCCGATAAGTATTCGTGCATGTATAAAAATCCTCAAGTGTGAGATATTTTCCCAGTTGGAAAGCTTCCATAGGCGGTGACTCAGTTTTGTGGGAGGACGATGCCCCAACGAGGCTTGCCCGTTAGGGCTCGTTATAGCGGTTTTCAAATGACTCGCAAAGAATACATTCCCCGTAGGCGAACGTGGTGTTATATCTAAGGTAGAGGCGGCGCTTTGTGTATGAATCCTTATTAGGGATTAAAATAAATTAGCTTTAGCTTGCTCATAAGCTGCCTTCTGCTCAGGGGTTGAAGAACGTAGGCACTCAGCATGAATGCGCTCTAAGCTCTCTATATACTCTTGGTTTTGGCTCAAAACTGGATTGTTGCGAGTAGAGGCAATAAAAGCGAGTTGTGGGCGCAGGGGTAATTGGCGAAAGGCTTCTAGGCGTTTTTCAACGTCAGACATAAAAGGTCAACCTCAAAATTAACGTTGTTGTGGATGTAACTAACATATTGCACCTGACTCAAAGCATTAGTTTGCCTCCTAGAGCTTGGAAATGACCGTAAAAAACCTTTAAGGTGAAAAAGCAGGCATTATCTTCTCACTTGTATGCACCTAACTTGGTTGGACAGCAATACCTGGCTGATTGAAATTGGAGGGAAGCGGATCCTCATTGATCCCTGGCTGGTGGGTTCATTAGTCTTCGGCAACCTAGACTGGTTGTTCAAAGGCTTGCGACGTAATGAACGCCCAATTCCCGAGAACATTGATTTGATTCTGCTGTCTCAGGGAATAGAGGACCATACTCACCCACCGACTCTCAAGCAGCTTGACCGAAGCATTCCGGTTGTAGGTTCTGCCAGTGCAGCTAAAGTAGTGCAGGAATTGGGTTATACCGAAGTGACTGCACTCGCTTACGGGGAGACCTTCACGCTAAATAAGAGTGTGGAAATCAAAGCTACTCCCGGTTCGCCAATTGGTCCCAATGTGCGAGAAAATGGTTATCTCCTTAAGGAGATAGAAAGTGGCTTGACTCTGTACTACGAGCCTCACGGGTTTCATTCTCCGTCGCTGAAGGAGGCGGCACCAGTAGATGTCGTGCTCACTCCGCTCCTTGACTTGGCGCTGCCCGTAGTCGGAGCGATTATCAAGGGAAGGAAAAGTGCCTTAGAAGTAGCGAAGTGGTTGCAACCTCAAGTGATTCTGCCCACTGCAGCAGCAGGCGATGTGGTTTATGAAGGCTTGCTACTCAATCTGCTTAGTGCTTTTGGAAGTATCGAAGAATTTCGCTCGTTGTTGGCACATAATAATCTTTCGACACAGGTGATTGAACCGCAACCTGGTGAACGCTTTGAACTGCAACTAGAGCAGCGGGCATTAGCAACCTAGAAGGAGTTAACCCACTAACGCGAGAAATGTACGGTAATGAACGTTGCAATCATTGGCTGTGGTTATGTTGGTAGAGCTGTTGCCCGCTATTGGCATCAAAAGTTGGGTTTTGTCGTTACCGTAACCACAACTACCCCTGAACATGTCCCAGCATTGGAAGAAGTAGCCCAACGAGTCGTGGTAGTAAAAGGCAATGATCCAGTAGCTCTACAATCTGTGGTGCACAATCAGGAAACTGTCCTCCTGAGTGTCGGTGCGAAGAATGCCAATGTGTACGAAGAAACCTATCTACATACTGCCCAAACTCTAGTCTCGGTCCTGAAACAGGCTCATTCGGTGCGACATCTGCTCTACACAGGGAGTTATGCTGTTTACGGCAACAGGGATGGAGCGTGGGTGGATGAAGCATCACCTGTCGCACCTGCCAACCAGAATGGTCAGATTCTCTGTGATACCGAGCAAGTCTTGTTATCGGCAACCAGTGACGACATGAGCGTTTGTATCCTCCGCTTGGGAGGAATTTATGGCCCTGGTCGTGAACTGGTGAAGATTTTTGGTAAAGTGGCTGGTACAACTCGTCCCGGTAATGGTGAGGATGCAACGAATTGGATTCAACTCGATGACATAATTGCCGCTATCGAGTTTGGCCGTCAGCACCGACTGCAAGGCATTTACAACCTAGTGGACGATGCACATCTAACCAGTCGAGAATTGCTCGACAATGTGTGTGAACAGCACAATTTACCCAAAGTTGTATGGGAAGAGTCCCTCAAGAGTGTCCGATCCTATAACGCACGGGTATCGAATCAAAAGATAAAAGACGCGGGGTACCAGTTCATTCATCCACAGATGAATGTGTAATTCTCGCCCTAAACGCTGGGGGCGAGTTTATGCTAGGTTGTTGGCGTCAAAAGCCAAGTCATTAGCCGCTATAGAACCTGCTATTCCATCAGAGGCAATAGAGAAAGCGATCGCCCATACAGGTAGCCTTTGCGAGTTGCAATCGGAGCCTGCCAACTCTTTTGGTAGTGTGTTTTGTAATTGCCATGATCCTATGTTCATCTGACTCGGTTTTGATTCGAGGAGGAGAATACAGATGAAGCGACAGTAGAAAAAGGTCATTGCCAACCGCTCCCTGGTTATATACTGTATCCTCAGTGTGCGTAGTATTTGCCATTTAAAGTTGAGCTTAATTTTCAGCTACTTGGTGAGCGCTAATTGTCTGCTTGGCACTACAATTGCATCTGTACTCACACCGGAATCTCTTGGGAGTAAACCAACCAGTCCCAGGTTAGCCACGGTATTTGTTGGCGGTAAAAGAGCAGTACAGTAAATTAACAACAAAACGGCTCCCAGAATACTCAATTGACGCTGACAACGTAGCCGTGGAATGTCCAAGGTAGCCCGGTCAAAGCTGAGAGTGGCAGCACTACCAACGTGGGTGTCATCAACCAGGTAGATAGCACCCCCTTGATGGAAAGCCATTGGCTAGTCGGGCGAGCGCACAAGGCTGGATCAAGCATCGTGGTTAACTTAATCATTACTGTAACTACACTCATTGCGATATTATGCGTTTAACAAAATCAGGAGAAAACTTTCCATGATTGAGCTTTACTACTGGACAACGCCCAACGGTCACAAGATTACGATGTTCCTAGAGGAAGTTGGACTACCCTACACCATCATTCCCGTTAATATTGGAACTGGCGATCAGTTTAAGCCTGACTTTCTCAAAATTGCGCCCAATAATCGTATCCCTGCGATCATTGACCATGAACCCGCTACAGGTGGCGCTCCCATTTCAGTGTTTGAATCAGGTGCGATCCTGCTTTACCTAGCGGAAAAAACTGGGCAGATGATCCCAAATGATTTGCGCGATCGCGTAGAAGTCCTCCAGTGGTTATTTTGGCAGATGGCAGGTCTAGGACCAATGGCTGGGCAGAACCACCACTTTAACCAATATGCTCCAGAAAAGATCCCCTATGCAGTTGATCGCTATGTAAATGAGACAGGACGCTTGTACGCGGTACTGAATCAGCGGTTGAGCGATCGCGAATTTGTGGCTGGCAGCTATTCCATCGCCGATATTGCTGCCTATCCCTGGATTGTGCCATATGAGCGCCAAGGTCAGAAGCTAGATGATTTTCCGAACCTGAAGCGCTGGTTCGAGACAATTAAAGCGCGTCCTGCAACTATCCGTGCCTATGACAAAGCAGAGACATTCAAGGATCTGGCGCTTGATATTGAAAAGTCGCGATCGTTGTTATTCAATCAGTCAGCAAACACAGTTCAGGGCGGAGCGTCATAGGCATTACTAGCCAACGATTCATTACAGCACAGCAGCGAGGGGTGCAAGCAATCCCCTCTTTGTCCTTGAGGCTTGTGACATGCTCTCCTGTTAAACGCTAAACGTGCTACAACGGGTGCAACGTAATTTTGCACTTCCTTTAACCTTACGCGCGCATTTTTTCTGACAACTAGCTAAACGCCCTTTTGCTTTCCGATATGTCTGCTGAATAGGGACTGCAACACCATTACTGGTAACCAGGAACTCTGTCTACCCCACGTCAATACCAATGACAGACTTAACTGTATCTATCGGCATCGCTTCAGGGATGGTGTCATCCTGCATGCAGTTTACGGGGGCGCTCAAGAGCTTCCCTAATCACTCAGCTTTTCCTTTTAATTTCCTTTTTGAAAGTAAAACCACCTGCATAAACCAATAAAAGCAAACGTAATGAATGGATGAAGGGGTTTGACCCCTACAAAAAACAAGTTTCAACAGAAAGTAACTTCACAAGAGATAAAAATATGTTAAAAAGAACTTACGCACTTGGTCTTTTAGCAGTTGCCAGTTTCGGATGCTTTCTCACTCCTTCAGCCCATGCAAGTCAGGTTGAGGTCAATAAGCAAACAGCCTCGCAAAATGCCGCATCTGTTGGGACTGGCAATGCCGTTTTCCAAGACCTTGACCAAAGCAGCATTCAGAACCAATTGGATTACCCAGGTTCTTCAGGTTACTACAATCCCAAATCTTCACCCCAACTGCAAATCTCTAATCAAGATGCCACACAAAATGGCACAGCTGTTGGGACTGGCAATACCGTCTTGCAAGACCTTGGTCAAAACAACATTCAGAAGCAATTCGGCTTTTAATTACAAAATTTACAAAAGGTTCAGCCAGGTTTTATCGGTTTCCTAGCTTAATTATTGCACTAAAAAACCGACTTTTTTCTTCGTGCAAAGCTTTCAGCTTATGAGCATCAATAAGTCAATTTCCTTATTAATTGTCTAGGCTCTAATGGTATTATCTAGGCAGATAGCGAAAGCAAGTGACATTGATGTTCAAATTAACAGCGGACGGGTAACTGTAGGTAAGGACGGCGGTATTAACATTCAATCCCGACCAACTTGGGTAAACGTCATTCCCCATCATTGACTGCCTGGTTCTTCAGATCTGTCTAGTCCCGAACAAAACAGCCTAATGCCATTCTCCCACCTCCAAAACAGGCTGCTGACCAACTTGCGGTGACCTGCACTGCGATCCACAAAGCCGATGGCTGGTACGTGACATTGAGTCTGCAAGATGAAACGATGCCTACTGTTTCCCCATACATATGGAGTGGTATAGAGATAGAATCAAGTTATGAAGTTACGAACCATACTTTTAATCCTTGGATTACTGGCAATTCCCCTCATTCTGATTGGAGGCTATAACGCTGTGTCTGCTCCCCTACCAGAAGGATTTCCGCCTCCTACTCCTTCTGGAAAGATCGAAATAAAGCATTATCCTGCTTACCGTGCTGGCACCATTACATATGAGGGACAGCTCGCGCAAGCAACTAATGCTGCTTTTGAGCCGCTGTATCGCCACATCAGCTCGAATAACATTGCGATGACCGCTCCAGTAGAAGCCCGTTATCCGCTGGTTACCTTGCAGGAGAGCCAGGAAGGTAAGCCTAATGAGCACGGTCAAGCAGAGGTATCCTTTCTGTATCGCAGTCCAAACATCCAGCCTCAGCAGCTTGACCCAGGGATTAAAATAGAAGACCATGCCCCTACGACGGTCGTCAGCATTGGCATCAAGGGTCCCTACAGCTACGCTAGCTACCAGCAACACCTGGAGCAGTTACGCGAGTGGCTGACTCAGCACCCAGGGTATACAGTTATTGGCCCACCCCGACGCTTTTTCTACGATTCACCCTTTATCCCGGATGCGATCAAGCGCAGTGAAGTGCAGATTCCGCTCAACGGGGTTGGTAGCTGAGGCTTGGTCAATTGGGATAAATCCTCGGGTGTTGCAATGGAAGTCAACATGTAGAGATGTCTACCATAACATTGCAAACCCCAACTATCACCAGCAACTACTATAGGTCCAGCTCCCTGCATTAAGCTTGTTACTCAGCAGAGTTTTTTCTCTTGCAGATTGGTTAACTGCACTCAGATCCTTCTGTGAATCTAGTCTTCATGCTTCCGGGTTCTGACGAGACAGCGCCTGAATATCAGCCCGCAATGCTGCGATTTCCGACTGGAGCGCTGCGATGGATTTAGCACTCGCTAGCTCTGCCTCTTCGTTTTCGGCATCACGACCTACAAAGAATGTGGCGATCGCTGCTGTCAAGTAGCCAAACACAGCGAAAGCGTACAGCGCCAGGATAAAGCAAAGCACCCGCCCCTCT
>QQTW01000562.1_pt1 | contig 23546 bp, 26 predicted proteins | sample 1904831 | NCBI WGS metagenome assembly QQTW01 (sample SAMN09435610, study PRJNA476489) | Subsurface metagenome, whole genome shotgun sequencing project. | reverse complement strand
GCGGTAGTAGCGAGGCTGCTGCCGAGGTCGACGCGCTGCATCAAGCGTGACCGCGCACCCGCGTTATCCCATTAGGATGTGGTCCAAGCTTCTGCGGGAGTAGCACTCGGCAAGGCAACAAGGCATCCTAAGGTTCAATGTAGACGTCCAATGGATTAGAATTCGGACAGATCCAGCTCTCCACAACATTGACAAGCTTTTCTGCTAAACCGTCAAGATTGAACACTCGTCCGCATCAGTGACTGCTCTCCCATCCAACGACCCAGATTTCCTCGCTTTGACCTTACTTTTTGCCGGCATGAACTAGTCACTCGGCCAACATTAATACGCGACTAAAGAAACCGCTGCCTGCGCACTTCTACGTTCTATATATTGATCTTGATCACGCTGGGAGAGACGCTCATCTTCGCTGGATCGCGAAAAATGGCGTCGAACAAGCTTGAAATCAGCAGAGCGTCAGCAACAGCTAACGGTATGCCAAATATGAACGTGACGACCAGACTCAATTAATGACTGATACACGCAGCAAAGCTCGGTGAGGTCAGTTCGCTAATAGAAAAGCTCTGGAGAGACCTGTCTGTGAATCAGTTGGGACCCAACGGTACGTGTATGGTTATATATCCAGACTACCTAGATAGCTTTTGTTGACCTTGTCAGAGCGTACTGCGGCGCTCGAGAGACTCAAAGTGCTTGGCCGCAACGTGGAGCAGGCAGACCCAATCTTTACGAGAAGGGTATGCCTAATATGGAATGTAGAAAAAAATTGAATGCATGGCTGAGGTCAAACGAGCAGGGCATCGAAACTCTCGCACGACACGGATTCGATCAGGATGTCTTCACGACAGCAGCCCGGGAAGCTCTTCGATGCTTGGCAAACTCCTTGCTGCTTCAGCCTTCCACGCGAAGACTGCTACTCGACTTGGGCTATCTAACAAAAGCCTCGACGAGGCTGAAGGTTGGTCACTATTAAACTACGATTAGGTCTGTGGAAAAGGTTAGTTGACTGTTTCTGAAGGACGCCGATACGGAGACGGAATTCTTGCTATCCAGGATTTTATTCCTACTCACTTACGAGTCGGGAATTGATTTCCAAACGCTGATAGAGGATTACGGGCTTGCCGATGGTGTCACACGGGTGAGCTGCATCTGAACACCCTCCTTATCTTCTAAGCTAACTGTTCGATAGTGCCTGAAAGGTCACTGCGAGCGCTACAGAAACAACTCTCGACATACAGTATCCACAACTTCGCTTGATGACATGGCACTAAGTGAAACATTGAAGCTTTTATTTAATATCACTCATTTTCATCCTCCTGCAAGAGAACTATTTCTTGATTCGATCGCACCTATCATTATGATCCTTTCGCATATCGACCTGGTCCACCCTCCTCTTCAACCGCCTATCAACCACTTAATCAACTCTCTTCTCAACATGGACTTGGACAGCGTGGAGACTCAAGAGCTTAGCAGAGATGTCATTTTCCCTGACGCCAGTCGGACACTGACCGTGAAGCGCTTGATTGAGATTCTCGGGAACGTTGTCGTGGAGTTATCAGACCACGAAATCGACCAGGCCGCACCCCTGCTCCTGCTTATTCGAAAAACCTATGCGTTCGCACCCGAGGAAGCGAAGGAATATATGCAAAGCCGCCTACTACCTCCAGACTCAGATAGAAGCAAACCGTTGGGAAAATCTAACAGCCTCTCATCACGCCTTCTCAACCTGTCCTCGTCTGCGCTGGACCCAATGTTGCGCGAGTCTGTGCTCGCGTTGATGTATGAGCTATCTGACAAGGATGCCAACAAGTTTGTAGACAATGTTGGCTACGGATTCGCCGCAGGCTTCTTGATGAACAACCAAATACCTGTTCCCAAACACGCAACTATGAGCCAGTCTGAGAGAAGTGATAGCAGCAGCGCAAATGGTCGAAGATTTCCCGTCAATCCGATTACAGGCCAGAAACTCGACGCAGAGACGGATGACATAAGTCCTGCCATGACCGAGGAAGAAAAGGAGCGCGAGGCTGAGAAGCTGTTTGTCCTCTTTGAAAGGTGAGATGCCATAAAACATAGCAGCTCTGCGTACGCTAATAGTCGCTAGACTCAAGAAGACGGGTGTTGTGAACATAAAGAATCCTGTGGAACAGGCTATCGACGAAGGAAGATTCGAGGAATTGGACTAATCGTGGTGATTAATATCCGGTCCTTGTGCTACTGTAAAATCATGATGAGAGACAGCCAACAATACTAACACGATAAATCTTGAGGCAATCACTGGTCTTTGGGAAACATTATCAATCCCTTCATGTCCAAATATAGCCTTTGCACGATGACTTTCATCCAAGTGACTCTGGTATATCAATAAATTAGAGCCATGTTTCCAGAACCCTCCCATCCGTAAAAAGATGCCTGGTCAGTGCAGCCGACAATGTACGAGGAGTCCGCCGTGAAAGCAAGTACAAGGACACTTTTGTAGAACTGATTAACCTCAATACTTCGCCTTTGGTATGCGGTGGGGGTTGCAACATCGCGAGACCCGTGGACGAATCTATATACGACTTGTCCAGGGTTGGTGACCTCGGGAGGGACGGGCTTGGAAAAGGAATGATGCGCGCCTGAGAAATTAGGCCGCTAGTGGGCAGCGACAGATTATTATGATGCGTCAAGATTACAACACGCGTTGCTTCGTACGTTGATTGACCTTCTGCCAACCTAACTACCACTGTCTCTCTCATAGAATGGACAACGACCTGTGTCCGCCCTGGGCCGAGAAACGTCGTAACCATAAACGATAACTCTCTGGACATGTCGCTCATCCCGTACCATCCAGCCGAGTCACGACAAATAGTGCTGTGAGCCATGATGCCAAACCCCATTTGAAGTACCGTTTCCGTAAGCAGGAACACTGACGACATGGCCTCTACCACAGGCGCCATGGCTCCGCCGTGGTTGTGTACGATGAGCGGTCTCGTCAGCTATCACTGAGAGACGCGTCAAGTTCCCAAGCTATCGAGCTCGCCAACTGCCCTCACTGTCACCGACCGCTGCGGTCTGCATCGACCGAGCAGCCACGCGCGGAAAATGGCGCAAGCCCTTCAGCCAACACAGGGTTTGTCAACCCGGATTACTTTCGCATGCTCTATCAGAGCGCGCCGAGCTCAGCACAGTCTTCTCGTCCATCGTCACCGCGGCGCCGTCTAGGACAACCTCGGCCGTCATCTCAGGCCGGCCATCTACAACCTTCAGTGGATACAGGGTTCTTAGAAGATCGCGAAGAAACTTCCACCAGCCATGGAATCTCTTCGAGTGCGTTTAGCCCAAACTACTTCGAAACATTCTTCGTGGAGGAAGGCGTGCTGGGAAAAGGCGGTAAAGGAGTAGTCCTCCTCGTACGGCACGTCCTGGACGGCGTTTCACTTGGCCACTTTGCTTGCAAGAGAGTGCCTGTCGGAGACGATCACGAATGGCTCGAGAAAGTACTCGTGGAGGTGCAGCTTCTACAGAACCTTTCACACCAAAATCTCGTCTCTTATAGACACATGTGGCTAGAGAACTACCAAATTACAACCTTCGGCCCCAGTGTGCCCTGCGCCTTCATTCTCCAGCAATACTGCAACTCTGGCGATTTGCTTCATTACATCCTAGAGTCGACACAGTCTTCAGTCTCCAATGCCCAGCTGAAAGAACAGATGAGGCGACGGTCGAGAGGACAGGCCGAGCCACCGGTCGATCTGCATGCTCCACGTAGGATGCATTTCGAGGAAATCTATTCTTTTTTCAAGGATATCACCTCCGGACTGCATCACCTGCATACAAATGGGTACATTCACCGAGATCTGAAGCCAAGTAACTGTCTGCTTCACACCACCGGCAACATGACGCGAGTGCTTGTCAGCGACTTTGGTGAGATGCAGATGGTAAATGTTGCACGCAAGTCGACGGGAGCCACCGGTACGATTTCCTACTGCGCCCCGGAAGTGCTGCAGCGGGAGTCACCCGATGGACCTTTTGGCAATTTCACGACCAGTTCCGACATTTTCTCTCTGGGGATGATTGTGTATTTCATGTGCTTCGGCAGGCTTCCGTACGACAATGCAGACGAGATAAACGAGGAGAATGAGGATCTCGATCAGCTTCGTGAGGAGATTGTCGATTGGGCTGGGTTTGATGACGAACGGAGAGTGAGGGCAGATCTTCCAGAAAAGCTCTACAAATTCCTCCGGCAGCTCTTATCAGTGGATCCACTATCTCGCCCAAGCACAGGAGAGATTCTGCGTGGTATTCAAGCCGGTTGGGCCATCGATGAACTCGCACCATCTGGGCAACCTCCTTTCGGCGACGGTGGTTCTCGCATTACTTCGGTGGAGACACCTCCCTCATCAGCAACGCCTAGCCTTTCTGCAAGGTTGATATCAACGCCTCAGTCTTTGGCAAAAGCTGCTGCCCGGCTCAAGAGGCCCGCAGAGTCCAGCCGCGTACAAAGCCCCTTGCGGCATGAGCCAACGAGTGAGGAGGATAACGACGAAGTCGCATCCAGCCTTATTCTGCGTCCTCGTAAGGTAGATCTGCGGCCGTCGCAGTCACCGATACCTCAACCCGGGCCTCGACTTATTCTGCCACCTCCCGCGAACGCTACTGCGCGTGTCTATCAATTCTTCTCGGTGCCAGTCGTCGTTGGGCTGGGAAAAATTGTTCTGTTCTTGCTGAAGCTTCTCTCGGTTTCCAGCCCATGTTCCCCCTTTGCGGCAAACCCGTGGATCGCATATCCCCTTCTTTTGCTTGCAACTGCTGATTTCAGCATCTTTGCTTCTGGATCGAGCGGCGCTCGGTTTGGCACTCGATTTTCAGTCATTCTCCTGGCGTTTCACATAGTCGTGCTTGCGTTTGCTGTGCGGTTTCAGAAACTGTGTTTACGGAAACCTACCCTGTGGGAAAGCTCTGACTTTTAATGGCGTCCCTATGGATTAGCAACAGTGGTAAAGTTGGGCAATGCTTTAATGTCTGCCTCAGATTGAGACTCGAGCAGGGCCTTTCTAAGCTATTTGAGTAGGGTTTTGGTGTATCATTTCCTTCTCAGGTTTGGGATGCTGGGATCTCTCAAAAGTGCACGACTTATGCCTGATGGTCAGTTATGAAAGCGAGCAAAATGGCGTACCAATGGTATCCCATCGCGGCGGCGTTTCTAGTTTACGCTCGAGAATGGTTTTGCAAATACTCGATCCAGCAGCAAGCTCATTTGAGTCCAGAACATGATCGTATTTGTTCTCTACTTCGAGTAAAGCTTCTTCAATGACTCTTCCTTTCGAGGATGTAGCCATTGCAGATCTTACGTTGTAAATGTGTACTAGCTGATTGTGCACGTAAGCAATTATCTCGGTTTGCGCCCAACGATCTGAGTAATTGTTTAGCAACCGACTTGTCAAACAGGCTCGGAACGCAAGGGATGACCAGCGCCGAAAACAGTAGATGCTCAAGCATAACCTCATCCCAGGCCATCACTTCCTTGCCAAAGCCCCGACCGACAATGCGCAAGACCCTCATTTCCGGGGAAGGTCGCGGAACACCTGTTTGAAAATGTCTTTGCTCTTGTAAAGGTTTAGAAGCCGCAGACGTTCGTTATCAAGATGGGCGCCGTCACTCGCCTGCCCGCACGGCAACTGAGCTGCTGGTGCTCCGAACTCTTTCTCTAGGAACCGTATCGCAGGGATGGAGCCCCCTTCACGAATGTACAGCGGCTTTCGAGGTGGTGTCGCGCTCTTTAAAGGTATGTCAACGTCGTTGGCGCCGGGACTAACGGGACTTCCCTTTGCAAGAGTCGATGAAGTCAGTGGTGCGACACCAGACTGAGAACTGCCACCAGCCGTTGAAGCAGACTTTTTCGTAGACGGGGGAGACCGAGCAACGCGCGAAGTTGGTATTGGGAACGGGGCCCAGGCCTCCACGACTGCGGCTTCCAGAGTCTGAAACATCTGGTTGGTGACATCACCAAGCCACGGCTCTGCTTTGTGATCTATCGTGACCGAAAGAGTATTCTTTGACTCGAGGTTTTGAAACTCGGAATGGAGAAACGTTACCAAGGCGTTGGCAACTTCAGAAGCTGTTTGATTGGGAACGAGCCGCATTGAGATTGCTGCGCGAGCACTGCGAGGTATGATAGTCGAATTTTCGGGACCGGAAGTCCGAAATCTATGTATGGTCAGGGAAGCCTCTCGCCATCTACGCACCAGAGATGCAGTAAGAGCGCGTGCTCCTCCAAGACCGGGATTACTCTGGAGAAGAGCAGTCGAAATCTCACAGTAGAGCTGTGCCTCATCTTTGCTTAGTGGCGGAATGGGACCATAGAAACCAGGAATCTCGACCTTGCCGTGCGGCCCACTGAGCTTTGCGAGCAGCATGACCAGATCTTTGAGCGGTTCATCTAGTAGAGCGCTGCCGTCGACACCACTGTGAAGATCGGGATGTTCGCTTTCTATTCGAACGGTAGCATGAATAACCCCTCTCAACCCGTAGGTGAGACAGGGGATATAGTCGTCCAGCCAGTAACTGTTGGCAAGGAGGATCCAGTCGATATCTCCGATGAGTTTCTTATTCTGACGAACGGCTTTTTCAAAGCCGCGAGATCCGCACTCTTCTTCTCCTTCGATCAGAAATACAACATCTGAATTCAGAGACTTCTCAGCAATGAGTTCGGCAACGGCGTATACGGCAGCTAGAATCGGTCCCTTGTTATCAGACGTCCCACGACCGTAAAGATACCCATCGATGCCTGATGGTTCGAAAGGATCAGTGATCCACTTGGATTTTGCATTGTCTGCCGGGATCACATCGTAGTGGCCGTAAAACAGAACTTTCTTGAGCTTGCCTCTCATAGCCTGGTTACCGCGGAAGAGTGCGAACACGATGGGATTGTGCGGGCTCTCGGTCGTAATCATCTCTGTCGTTGCACCGAAACCCTTCAATATGGATCGAAGATACGATGCACCCCTACGGCAATCTCCTTTGTAGCGCGGCTCCGAGGATACCGTGCGATATGACACAAACTGCTTCAGTGACTCCAACAGCAACTCTGCTCTCCTATTTCAGCAAACGACGTTGATTGGCTGGCATCGCAAGTAGTTGTACTCACCATTACTGGTCCTTTTGGGTTTAGAAGGGTCATGTACGCAATCGGTGACGTCCCACACAGCTATTGTCTTGTCGCTACCGCCAGTGACGTACATTGGCCTACCGTCAAAGTCCGTGAAAGCAGAGGCGAGAATCCTGCCGTCGTGGGCCTTGAATTTGGCAACGCTCTCATATTGATGGTTGAATTTCTGTATCCACGTCAGGTCAATTACCCACATCAAGCACGACGCGTTGAGATTGTTCACTCACCCTAACAATTCCTGCCTCACCAGCGCAGAACAACAACCGACCGCCAAATGCAACGGTCAATATGTCTTCTTTATGGACATTGAGGCTTCGGACGAGCTGCTTGGTTTCCAGGTCCCATACGTTAATTTCCCCATCAAGACGTCCACTGTACAGGAAGTTCCCTTCGACCACGATGCTTAAGACCGAATCTCCGTCCTCACGTCCATCGTCGAGCCTATAAAGCTCTTGGATGGCGCCAGAGTCTCCTGAATCAAGCTTCCATATCTTGACTGCACCATCTCCACCACCAGAGATGAGAACTTCTTCATTCTGATCATCGGCGAGTATGCCACGCGTCAACAGCATGCAATAGACATACCCGAAATGCGCGAATTGGTATATGTGCTGCTTGTCGATCTCCAGAATCTGACCGCCTGTCGCGTGGTAAGAATCTTCCACCAGCAACTGTGACCTTTGCGAAGGCTGTTGTCCAGGACCCGAGGAATCGAAGAATTTATCTTTGCGGCAAGACGGGTGTGAAGAGATGTCTGGTCGAGGACGGACATCTTTCTCTTTTAGGTCATACCACTACGGCTAGTCAGTCGACCGTTGATGATTTGCACGATGCCGTTGTTCGAACCTGTATGCTAGTGTTCTGCGCACCAAGATACACAGTGCGCCGCGCTGGTGAGTATGAGACGCAGAAAACGTCGCCGATATCATAAGTCGAATAGATGGAATAGACTCGAACAAGGGTTTCGGTATTCCAAACCTAGCTTGATAAGACATCTGACCTGCTACAAAGACAAGATTGCTCACATTGACAATCCGGTCGCCAGCACTTGAGAAAAGAAGTCGACCGCTGTCAGACAAGCAAAGCCCTAGCACACTACCTTTATGACCCTGGATGAAAGCGAGACGCTCGTAGGTCTCCAAACTAAACACCTTTAAAACGTCAGCAGCTTCCGCCCCCAGCCACAATGCTGCTACGCACCAGGATCTCGCCGCCTTGAGTCCCCGCATAAATGCAATTCTGGGATACAACTAGAGCTAGCACTGACTTGTCATGCCTCATCCGGTGAAATGGCGCGTCCACAACCATTTGCTGCTCGACGAGGGACGACGTTCGGCCATCGCGCCCGTCAATGCTCGTACGTCTTCCACGCAAATCATGCTCGGTTGACGAATCACAGCAGCCCGTACCCAGAGTTACCGCGTTCGCCGTTGAAGACATGCAACCGCTCTAATCGATGATCTTCATCCGGGGAACCTTGGAACCGAGTCGCCTAAGGGCTGCGCTAAGCAGGCACGGCAGGTTGGAGTTCGATGAAGAAATTTCTCACACGTCAAGATTTTCGACCTCACACCTGCGCACCAGGTGTGTTTTGCTGTGTCGTACTGTGTCGAGTCTAGATCTGGTCCGCAATTCTGTCAGATTCTCAGTCTGGCAAAGGAACGTGTCATGATGGAATTGGCTTCTTCATCCTCGGCGTCGCACGACGCAACGGCGATGCAAAATCGTAACACCCAGATTGCAGCCTGACAAAGAAAGCTACCAGCTCTCAAATCTCTCGAGCTCAACGTTACGAGGGCGTTCATCATATCCAACCAGACGTGTGCGGGAGCTCTGGTCTTGGCTTGAGCACCTATTTCACCTCACTTGTGGCGTGATCAGACGCAATAATGTCGTTCTAACGTTTCAAACCAAATTCGACGTTTTCGCCTACAATCCACAGGTGTCCGGGTTGAGCCGGAACATACTCGCGATCCATCCGTGGTTGATTTCTCAAGAACGGTGCTAGCGAGGCCTTCTTCCCGATAAGTATCCTACTCTTCTCTTTTCTGCTTCTTCGCTGGCTGAGTCTTTTGCGCTGTTTCCGTTGTGTAAGACTCCGCTCTCTGATTCCAGCCCTCTACAAACTCTTCAATATACCCCGGCACCTTCTCCAGCCGATTGTAGGAGCCAGGTACTGGTTGGCCTATTTTTTGCCAGACGGGGACAACTCCCGTCCACACTCTTTCCAACACGTCCTCTCTCCGCAAATCCTTCCTCTCATCCTTAGGCCCCCCCTCTCTCGTCTTCGCGCTCGCGCTATCCACCCGAACCTTCAAGACCCGCGTCGACGCGATCTCGGCCCCGTCCGGTGGTACCCGGCTGTTGTCCCAGCGGCCCGGCAGGACGTTCTCGGTTATGAGCTCCATGGCCCAAAGACTCTCGGGCGAGCCCGGGGCCAAGACTGCCGCGTGGCCGAACAGTACGGCGGAGCGGTAGTTGTACGAGTGGGAGTTGGGCGTCAATGCCAAGACAATGCCGTCGAACTGCGTCGCGGCGACGCAGACGGGCAGGCCCGCTTCGCCGGCGTCCGCGGCTAGCTTCATCATCCGCGACGACACGTATCCGTGGAGGTAGCAGCTGGCGGCGGCATCGTCTGCGGCGGCCTCTGGATCGTCCGGAAAGAGCCCCATGACGCCGATCATGGGCAGGATGGTCGGGAGAGGGTTGGTGGGGTCTGGCACGAAGGAGACGTGGAGCACTGGTGTCGAGTTGACTAGCTGGTGGATCGTAGCATGGTCGTAAGATGCTTTGATACAATGAGTCGAGAACTGGAGATACTTTGCGTAACAAGCTCGATATTCACAGCACGCACCTCGATTTTTCAGCCGATTGACCGTGTTGACCGCGGATTTTGTGTATTCCTCCATGGCCGATACACCTATGCCCTAAAGACCAGCTGATTTTGCTTTTGGTGCTGCAGCTCACTGTATGAACATTAAACGGTCAATTACCAACAACACGAATAAGTTGTAAATCAGAACCGTAAGTCGGACAAAAGAATTGGTTCATCTTGTCTCCTTGACGCTCAATACAGCACTGGGTATGACTCAATTGACTCGAATGACTCGAAGGGCGTGCGGATACCCCGCGTATATATGTCAGCAAGCTCAGCAATTACTCGGGTATCATTCCTCGACTGCAAATGAGGGTTTTGCTAACTTGGTATACAATATAAACTCCACCCAGGTACGAACCTGCTGTACGGAATAGTCTGAATATGCTATAGTTGGCAAGCAAACCACCTTTCGGCTGAATAAGGGTTTCACGTTCTAATCTCCGTGCTTTTGTATAATGCAATTCTACGCAAGCGTACGGGAACCTGATTCAGAGTCTTGTCTTTATCACATTGAGATCTAGTCCCGCGAATCGTTCCTTCACAAGATTAGACTTCTACTGTATGTGTTGCGTCTTCTTTTCCTGCTGCCGCTTGCCTCATCGTCACCCTCTGCATCACGCCCCTTGGTAGCCGTGCTCACTGGGACCAGAGAACTCGGCGACTTCGGCCGATACGCGAATGACATCTGACAAAGTCCAGGTATCATGCTGTCTCTCGTCAATGTAGGCAGTGAGTAGCCTTACTTTCTTGGTGGTGAACACTTGTCCGAATAAGTCCTGCATCTTGTCATGGGAGAAATGCCTGACAGTACGATGGTTGACTTTTGCTCAATGCGAAACAATGCCTGCCGCCTGGCGATCTTTACATATGTATGCTAGTTGACCACTACGAGATAGAGCTTCCCGCTGTTTGTCGAAGTGGGATAGGGTCTCTCTTCCATTCTGCTTGGGTATAGTCGCTTCTCTCTATTATATTGGTGTCCGAAACACTAAGCACTCCCATGCTTGGCTGATGTGCCTACTATAGCTGAATTTGCTTAGGACATACCCTGGAGGTCCTGCTCATACACTCGTCCGTTTTGCCATTTCTGTGGAAACGCGCCATCATCCACGGCGTCCACTGGCCAGTCCATAGCTGTGTGTAACGCTGCCAGTACGTTTGTCTCAGGTGTATCCGGTTTGGATCGGTAATAATCTCTCAATCGACAGGCGGTCTGTTGCAGACACTCATGGTCTTATTCGACGGATACGTTGATCTTTAAGGGAATTGCACCGTGTGGCAGCAAGACCGCGTGTTGCTCCAACTACAGCGTATTGACCCATAATGTTGATGTCCGACAATTAAGTGCTGTCAACTGAGAGCTTGTGGGCTTCGGATGTGACGCGTCCCATTGCGCTCCTAGGTCTAGGGCGTTTAGCCAAGATAGTCTTGTCCATTTGTTCCAGGACGGGCCCCAGCCGGTTCATTTCACCAGATATTCCCATTCCTTCAGCGCTGGATTGTATCGCCTCCCTAGTGTACGTGTGTCAGTATGATACATAATAACTACATAGTTCCTCGTACCTTCCGTCCTGTCTGTCATGGATGCCTTGAGCAGCTACGCCTACAATTTGAGGCTTCCCCCACGCATTTGAACGGCTCTCGGGCTCCCAAGAGAGAGGAACTTAATCTGCGTTGCGTACCATCGCCGTTATTAGAAGTCGATGACCTCAGCGCCCGGCCCGTGCTCGTGCCAGTCATCGTGTTCGGAGTCGTAGTCGCTCCTCGAGCATAGCTCCTGTCTGGGACTTCGATGCGATAAGTAGTGAGCTGGGGTTGCCCCAGCCAGAAACGACGTCCTCGCCTTCGATTAGTTCTCTCAGCCAAGCGCTAAGGCTGTCTTGTTGGTTTCTGCATTTCGAAGGAGTCGCATGGCGCACGCGGATCCATATCGTCCTGTACCATAACAGTTTATATAAGGGTCTCACAACGGTCCTTTGAGGAGCAAACGTGCCGTTAGTTATTCTTGTGCTTACTTTCGAGCTTCCCTGTCCTATATAGAAGAACGCTTTGCTTTTAGATTTCCGGACGATCGTAGTCTTCGCCGCATCGGTTGGGACATCGTTGAGACTGATTGACCGGGCGTTGTAGGCGAATGTGATCATACAAGCTTGTGTCTGACGGTACAGGCGTTTCAGTAAAACTATGAAGCATTGATTTATAGCGAAATGACGCGTGGCGAAAGTACTTGATGCAAGTCAGCTGCTTCAAGAACAATCTGATGGAGCTTTTGAGTGCAGATGTTGCGATTCGGTGCGCCGTGACTCTTTTATAGGAATGCCACAACATGAAAAGCCGAGATGTATTGTTTACGCGCAATTGTTTGTGCCAGTCCTTTTGAGATGGCGGTGAAAAGAATTCTTTTTCACAGTTTTCGCATGGTGATCTCTTACACCAGCGACTGAGTGCGGCTTGCGTATCTTCTGTCCGTTGTTCGCTTGTTTCAGACTTGAAATTCAGGATCGCCGTAGTCAGTTCGGCGTTGATTTCATGTAGCTTCATCTTTTGCTCTTATGGTATGCTTCAGCTTCCAGTCGTATCTTGCATGATTGCCCCTGGGCCGCCTAATCAGTAAAAGCTCCCGATGCTCGAAGGGCGAGAGACTGCTGAATGAGAATATTAAGGAGAGGAGCGTAAAGATACTCGTGTTGTGACCGTATCTTTACTCTCACCAACCCTCCCTTGATCGCTGAAGGAGTGAACGCTTTGTGGGTCATTCTGTGTGTGCAGATAATGTGGGTTGCGCTGTTGCCAATGAGCCGGAGATAGTAAGGAAAGAATGACTGGCTTCTGACTGGCAGAATGTTCCGCGCTGAGTTGGACAACTTATCATGTAAGCAGTTCGGCGGTGGAGTCAAGTCAGAGAAGACACCGAGTAGACGATCGCGGGATGGAGCTCGTTGAAGAAGGTTTCTTGCAGTCTTCGTCTTTTCCATTCCTCTTCCATATCCCAGCACTTAGGAAACGAATTCTTAACCCTCTCGCGGTCCCACCGCTCCGCGAGAAAGGAGCGGATCTGCCTGTCGAGCACCTGAGGTATCTGCACGCTGTTAGCTGGCGATGCGTATATGCGTCGTGAAACCCACCCGATGGCAACAGTATCCACACTTTTTATGATTGGTTCACCAGTTCCACAGTCGTGTCTCCCCGCATGGTGAACCGAAAATGGCAGACTGTGCTGCTCCCGCCGCAAGATGCTACGGTCCACAAGCCCAAGGTCAAGACTTTATGTCGCTCTTGCCGTGGTGCATCCCCAGCTCTCAACCGCTGGTTCTCGCTCTTCAGCTGCTCGACCTCATTCTTCAGCACCTCAATCTCTTTCAAGTGTAGTCGGCGATACTCTACAGCTGGTCAAGGTCGCTGGGCTGACTCTCCGGACCCGGGGAGTCATCCGGCGTCTCCCAGGACGCTCGCCTCCGTCCCCGGAGCCATGACGCCAACGTTACAGCATGTACGAAGAGCTGAACGACCACACCGATATTCTGAAAGACATAGTAACTGTGATCTAGTGCGTGCGACTTTTTTCTCTTTAAATGCGGGGCTCGCAGAGGTAGCAGTAGCGGCAACGGTGTGGTGAGGTATTGTGCAGGTGTGCTACGGTGGGTGGCCATGTGTTTGGCGGCGAGATCCTAACACGGTTGAAGAGCAAAGAAAGCGCACAGCGCCAGGAGCAGGTCGGCGTTCTCGTCAAGCGCACAGCGTCCGAGTGGCCTGCTTGTAGCTATATATATGATACCAGGCGTGTGCAGGCGTCGAGCCCATACACTGTAATATGTGGGCTGTTGCAAATGCGGTGAACCTGGAGCAGCGCTTGACGGTTCTGATCGTAGCCTTGGATTTTATACCTTCATAGATTGGAGTTGGGAAGGGTAATGCCGGTGTTGACTCTTCATGGTCGCCGGCACTGCCGGGTAGCCGCAGGAATCTCTTAAGGAAAATTGTAAGATACGAAATCTACGGTGTACTCAGTCAAAAACTGCGCACCTCTTTTTCTTAGTAACTTACATCTAAGAATGCTGATATGTATGGAGTATATGCATACATAGTAGGTATGTAGTGAGGAGATCCTCGCTTCTTCACGTCTTGTTGTCGCCTGCACTGTCAATGTAAATCTTTGGCCCTTTTCAGCATTCACAACTGAGATACGATTGAAACGCGTCTTTACTGTAGGTAGCTGAGGTGCTGAGGTATTCGTTTCAGCCTATTCTGTTGTTAGTACACAGTAGTGAGCTTTTGCTGGGAAAATAAATATACAAAAGCAAAATTGCACCAATCTCCTTTTATCTGAATTTATCACCCTACCGAATTTCATTGGAAGGATAGCGGACAATGTGCATCTAGCGGAAGTCTTGCAGGCGAAATAATGAACACTGGAGCCGGCTCGTTGCTTGCTTCTTCTCTGATGATCATTGATCTCGCCGTGTTGGACTTTTAAAAGGTGGAGCATAGAAGCCAATCTTGAACTCCAACCTCCGTCTTCCTCACACCTCGTCAATTCCTCAGCTCGCTCTCTGTCTCTGTGTCTGTCTCTCTCTCATCATGCATTCTTCGTTCCTGCTCGCAGCGCTTTCCGCTAGCTTTGTCGCAGCCGTTGCCGTACCGGTGCCGCAAGCTGATGCCTGCACCAACACATGCTTGACAAACTACAGGAGATGGTGCGTGCTGCTTGCTCTATGATATTGGATACCGCCTGCTGACCTGCTCTTGTAGCACCGCAGCTGTCAATAAGTGCTACGATGCATGCCCTGCCGGTCCTTGTCGGATCTGTAGTTCGGCGGGGTCTCGATGGTATGCCGAGCTTGCAAATTTCCCATGATCTCTCTAACCTAGGCCAGTTATTCGACATACTCGTCTTGCACTACGGAGTGTAGAGTCCTGGTTGGCTGGGCAGGTTCAAAGGAGTGATGTGCGCGTGAGGAGATTGCCTCATTTGGGCATTGTTTGCAATCGACTCCAAGAACCTAGGTATCTTGAACACAAATGTCCAGCCTATTGAGGTGTTGATAGCTTGCCTGCTGTACATATTCTACGATGAAGATGATGTGGAGGTATGTTCCGGCGTTGATCCTGAATCGGCATGTAATGTATTGTGAGCAGCTGCGGCGACTTCTATGCGATTCCGAGACCCACTTCCGCAGCTACTTTCCGCGACATACTCGCCGAGTCTTGCCGGCTGCTAGGGTCGAGAACAGGACAGAGCATTATAGAGTATCAGAAGACATGCTCCGTATCCTTCTTGTCGATGTTATGGTCGAAGGGCCGACGAAGTTGGATAATGCTCCGATGCGGTCTGAAGGCCCGGGGGCCACGAGTGGTTCCGTGGCTGTGCAACCCGCGGTGCCCAGGTGGCTGTGAATCTACGAACTCCCGACCTCGGGAATCTCCAGGGCTTCCACCGGCCCCGGGGTCCACCTGGGCAGGGCTCCACGGCTGCCCATCTGCAGATGGTCGGGTGGCCTGGCGTCATTGTCTTTGGCCTGAGATCTTTCCGGCTTTGAGGAAAGGGAGGAGGACAGTTCAGACAGACAAGTTTGCACTGAAAGATGGAGTTCCATTTCTATCCATCCTAGAGGGTACGGTTGAGACTCTGAGAGAGGTTGCGTGGATGGCCCTGAAGGAGAGAATCTTGGGAAGGCGGATATAAACCGATGTTTCGCATACTCTTATTTTCTCCGCTTGATAGCATGATGTTGGTGCCATAGGAAGAGCCATAGGCAGAGCAGTGTCTGGATGTTCCCCTGCCATCTTGACATCAAACAGGGCGATGGTGGATGACCTCTGCTGCGGCGCGTACCCAGACAAGCAGACATGCTGGATCGCAACGGTCAACCAGTGGAAGCCCGCCACGACCGGCGGCAAAAGGCGACTACGGCATCATCGACCCGAACAAGAGCAAATAGGACGGCGCCATTGCATCGACTATTGATCTTCTGCATCTTTCTTGGAGGCTGAGGAGGAGAGACACCACAGTGGTAGTTGGACGGGCGCAATCGGGGGTCGAGGCCGTCAGCCCTGAGCCGCCGGCCGGCAAACTCCACGGCTTTGCTTGGAAGGTTGAGCGGCGAGCGCTTCACTTTTGCTGCTGCTCCTCCTCCTCCTTCTATCATCTTCATTCACCCCTTCTTCACCCCTTTCCCTTCCTCGTCTGCCTGGTCTCTTCATCACTCACTTCCTTTCCGCCTTCACTCTGTACATACTCCATCTCCTTGTCTCTCCACCACACAGCCACACTCGTTCACAAAGACAAAGAACCCTGCCCTTTGACGCTCACACGACCTTACAGCTGCACGAACATATCTTTGCTTCTCACCCCTCTTCCATTCAATCTCCCATTTAAAGCCCATAAAACCTGTCCAGCTCACGACACGGGCTCGTTGATCGAGTGCCGTACCGTTTGCACGGTTATCATCAGCTCGGTCCCGCAGTACTGGCATCAACCTAAGCAACTCCTACGTGCGCCATGCCAGGCCTTGGCCAGCTCGGTCAGACCGTCACAGTCATCAACAAGTCCGGCAAAGTCGTGAGCACAGTCGGTCTACCTTGGCACCTACCTGACTCAATGTCCACGGTCGTGCTGACCATTGCACCTACAGAGCAAGCACATTGTCAGTGTCTTCAAAGACGCCAGATCCGCATACCGCGAGCGCAAGGCCGAGATCAAAGCGTCGCGGGCCGCCGAGCTGGAAGAGAAGCGGGCCCGTCATGCTCTAGAGAACTTCACACTCGAAGAAGAGACCCAATCTCGCGCCTCCTCCCGGCCCAGAGACTCTCACCGGCCCAAGTCGAGACCCAGGAAGAAGCCGGGCATTGCAAGGACTCGCACCGACGGACTCGGGCGTACGACCGATCGTGCATCGCGAGGTGACCGCGGCATAGAGCTCGACGGCCGAGAGGATGATCCGCGGAGAGAGCTGACCCGACGTCACACCGTTGGTCCGCCACCCTCTAGCTCATCTAGACCAAGCCATGAACGCTCCGCAAGCGTTCCCTATGTGGACATGGATCTCGCATACGGAGAATTGCCGCCGCCTGTTCTCCGCGCCAAGGATACCCAGGTGGTCAAGGGTGTCAAGGGTACAAAGGAAGTGGAACTGCACGGGCAGCTCTCAGCCCTGACGAAGCTGCTGGACGAAGCACACTGCCTGCAGTACTCCGCGACGGCCATCATCGAGCGACTGCAGAAGGACCCCGAAGCCCTCGCCGCCGTCGGTCTCGCGCTGGCAGAGATCAGCAACCTGGCGCGGGGGCTGGCACCAGGCGCTCTGGCCGCCATGAAGGGCAGCTTCCCCGCGGCCGTCGCGCTGCTGGCGAGCCCGCACTTCATGATTGCCGCCGGCGTCGGCGTCGGCGTCACCATCGTCGCCCTGGGCGGCTACAAGATCATCAAGAAGATGAAGGAGCGCCGCGATGCCGAGGGCGAGGCCGAGGCACAGGTCGAGGAGCTGCGCGAGATCGGCGGCGACGTCAGCAGGATCGAGCTGTGGCAGCGCGGCATCGCCGCGGCCGAGGCGGATAGTCTGGGTACCAGCGTCGACGGGGAGTTCATCACCCCGACCGCGGGTAGGCAGCTCATCGCTGAGGGTGTGCTGCGGCCGGAGCAGATGAACCCGCCCCTGAGAGACGGGGACGGTACCTGGAGGGGCGAGCGGAGGGAGAAGACGAGAAAGGGCTCGGAGAGGGCGCCGAGAAGTTCGAGAAGTTCGAGGACCGGGCGGAGCTCGCGCAGCTCGACGGTCAAGGGGGACAAAGAGGGCAAGGCGAAGAAGGAGCCCAGCGGACTGAGGATGCTGTTCAAGCGATGATTAGGTGTCATGGAATGAGCGGTATGTGAATTTTGGTATGGAGCAAGCGCATCAGTTGGTGATCATAAAGGGGCTCGTCTTTAGTAAATACCACCTCAGTCTGTACATATATGTCCTCATAATGTGCCTATTAAAGGTCTCTCTACATATAATACAGCGTCGTAATGACAAATCCATTCCACTACGAAAGCAACCGATGAATGCGCGTTTCAGCTCCTTAATGCCGTTCTTGAATCTGTCGGAGTACTTCAAGACTTTAAGCTCTGGCAAAAACGCGCCAAGAGCGATCGCACGTGACGGGAACTTTTTCCTGATCATCATCATCCTCAACTGTCGATATCGATTTCGACGGACCTCATGGACGGATAGCCAGAGTCACTTTTGCCCAACTTCCACCCGCTCTCCTTCAACATCCCGCTCTCCTTCAACATCATTCGGCTCTGCGTGCCTCAGCGCTACTGTACGCTCTGAATCTCTACCCCAATCCCATACCAGGCGTCGCGCAGCCATACACTATAGCATCCGCACATCATGGATCACTCGAGAGACCCATGTCCATGGGTGACAGTCTCTGATTTCGGCGGAGCGTTTGCAATGGGGGTTCGTCTTTCTCATCACTCGTCCTTCTCATCACTCGTCTTTCTCATCACTCGACTTTCTCGCTCTCTTCCTTACCCATCACCTCACCTTGTTTCGCCCCAGCAGCCAGCAGCAGTCAGCTAACTGATTCTTCTTCCGAACAATCAGGCAATAGGCGGCGCAGGTACGCAGTCACCATTCACGGACCCGTTTCAGGACGCAAGAACCATAGACACTCTGCAACGCCCCGTCTCGAGTCCGCGGCTAACCCATTGCGTCGTCCGCCACAACAGTATGGCACGGCATCAAAGGCTTCAGAAACAGTCCGTACGGCGAGCGACGGATAGGCGGTATGGCAAATCCTCTTGTGCTTCTCATACCACGAGAGATGCCGTCGAGACGAAGCTGATAGCGGTGGTTGTACAGCGTTGACGGCGGTCAAGGCGCGTGCGCCGGTGCTGGGAGGCAACTTTGGCGTCTGGGGTGGGCTCTTTAGTACGTTCGACTGTGCGGTCAAGGGTGTACGGTATGTTGGTTTTCTTGGGGTGTTGGAGGGCTTGTGTCTTGCTTGGGGGATCCGGGACTGGCCGGACAGATTGTCTAGAAGTTATATACCTTCAGGAGACGAGGAAATGACCAGGAACGGGCTTGAGATACCAAGACCGCGAAAGCCATTGCTAACGGGTGGGCCGATCAGAAAAAAGGAGGACCCCTGGAACGGCATCATAGCCGGCTTCTTCACAGGTACGCCACATCTACTGTTCCTGGGCTTCAGATCCCACAATCCCTCTCTCCATTCTTTCTCCATCCGCCCGCAGCTCTGTTCCAATCGTAATCTTCTGACCTCCACCACAGGTGGTTCGCTCGCAATCCGCAGCGGAGCCCGCGCCGTCCGCAACGGCGCCATCGGCTGCGCCATCCTCATCGCCGTCATCGAGGGCGTCGGCATCGGCTTCCAGCGCATGATGGTCGAAAACACCCGGCTGGATCTGCCGCCTCCGCCCCCGGCGCAGCCACAGCTGCCGCCATCGACGGAGCGGGCTCTGGTTTAGCATTGTTAAAGGGTTTCGGGAAACGGGGAGCTGTAACATATATCATCAAATGACCACTGCAAGTCGGGAAACAAGCTGTGGTGCGCAGAGTGCCCGGGATGACTGCTAGACACCTCTACTTACATCGCCTGGACGGCGCATTGGGCGAGTATCGACGATAATCTCCGCTTTTGAATTGGACGACTCGGCCGGATCGGCCGTGAGATGTCAAAGATGTGAAGCGACATCTGTTGGTCCACACGTCTCTTTCAGCGGTACGTGGCAAACCGTGCTTCGTGCTCGCATGCTGTATATTATTTGGTTCTAGACGGCGGACCAGCAGGTCAGACGGCGCTCATGGCGAAGGGAGCGCGCATTTGCATGGGATCTGAACTGCATATTCTCAGAAGCACATTACTTTTGCACATGTCCAACACTACACCCGTGAATAATGATGAAAAGGCTTCGAAGCTTGAAGCATCAAGTCATGCTAGTTGCAGCTGTATACCTGGCTCCGCGGCTATGCATTGAGCTCCCCAGCCTTACGCTGGGCAAGCAAGAAAAGAGCGATTCGGCGATAGGATGACGCCTCGTGTACTCCGTACGCTTCATGCTCATGCTCATGCTCATGCTCTCAAAAAGAATGGAGTGACACACTCCCCTACTCACACGTTGCCGATGACGACCATGAACCTCAGCACTCCCTCGGTCCGCCTCCAGGGATACTTACTCCCCTTCATCTTTGCCATTATCGGGCCGATCCCATCCAAGCCCGGCGCCGGCATCGCAGCCGCAGTCGCACCCAGACCCGCTCCATCGTCTTGCTCCGTAGCCCCCTCAACACCAGGCGCAACTCCCGCCGACGCAGGCCCACTCCCACTGAGCCGATCCGACCCACCAAACACGCCCCCATCGTCCAGCATCAGCGTACTGCTCTTCCACCCCCAGCTCTGACTGAAATTGAAGCTATCCGGCGCGCTCTCATACACGGACAACAACCGCCCACCCCGCGAGGGGCTGTAGATCTTGAAGTACGTCCTGATCGTCGGCCGGGCGTCGACATACGGCGGGAATGCACGGTGAGCGGGCCGACAGCCCGGCGCACCTGCGCGCGGCCCGGCAGGCGTGACGGTTGCGAACGACGCCGCCGACGACGATGGGTTGCAGCCGGCGGCGACGGCCGGGCGTGAGTTGCGCAGCACCCGGTCCACCATCGACCCGACGACGTCCGCGTCTGATTCGTCCGAGCCGGAGCTGTGGTCCGAGTCGAAGGCGAAGTGGTTGGGTGGGGAGGGCGAGCGCGATGGAGTTTGGCCGAAGGCGGTCGGATCGAGAGCACTGGATTTCAGGCGAGGGTTTGGCCGCCGCGTCAGGTCCGGGTCGCCGCCGCTGCCGCTCGTATCCTCCGCGTCGCGGGCGGCGGCGTTTGGGTCTGTCGGTCTGGCGGAGGTGGATGCAGAGCCGCGGGCGCCGCGACGACGCTCGCGCCGCTCGCTGCGGAGCAGCATCTCGCGCTCGAGGTAGCCGATGCGCTCGTCGACGCTGGTGCCTGCGACGCTGGCCTGGGCGATGGAGTTTGCGCCGGCGAGGTCGTCGGTCTCGCGCTCCTTGGCCCGGTGCAGGTAGACGCCGAGCTGAGGGTTCTTGGAGGAGCGCACGCGCTGGATGTAGATGTTCCACAGCGAGCCGGCGTAGAAGACGGTGCGCGAGTAGACGCGCTTCTTCTCTTTCAGCAGACGCGGGTTGGGAAACTCGGCGGCGAAGCGGAAGGGGGGTAGGTGGGTGAAGGCGATGGGCTTTGGTTCGACCGCCTGATGACGACCTGAGGAAGAGCCTGGTCGGCCGAGGGACTGAGGTATGCTGTCGAGGTTCGTTGCCGGGGATGCGGCGAAGTCGGTCGCCCATTGGACGTCGGCTGGATCAAGGTTGGCAGACAGCCGGGTGGCCTCTCGCTGGAAGGTGCTTGAGGTGGTGACTACAGGTTCGGGATTGCCGCCCATGACGATGTTGCAGTCGGTGCTGGGGACCCAAAACTTTCGCGGCTTGCCGTTGGCGTCCCAGCTTCCAGACTCCATTTCCCCGTCCGCGTCGGTCTCCTCGGTTGTGGAATCGCTCATTCTCTGTTTCCCCTTGGACACGGCCGCACGACTATCTTGATCAGTCGATGACGCCACGGCGGATTGGCCTGCGGATACATCCTCGGCCAATTGCGTCAAACCGAGTTCCATGTCGTTCTCCTGCGCGTTGACGACTTTTTGGCGGAGCTCCATGCTCATCCAGAGCGCGTTGGTGATGACCTTTTCGGGCAGCAAAGGAAGACCGAAAGTATCACGAGCTTCGCGGATGTACTGAAGCTGTTCGAACTCCAGGTACACGTAGTGAATGCCTTCGTCGAGCAGCACGAGAAGCGGCTCGATGTCTGGATGCGTATACAGAGCCAGCCATTGGCTGTGACTGTCGGATGTGCTGCGGCTCGCGACCATGGCGTCCCGACGATACACGGCGTCGAACCGGACGGCCATCAGACTTAGAGAGTCGGGAGGCTTTGGCTTCACCTTTGAGCCCCTGACGTAGAGACCGGCTTCGGCCGCCTTTTGCTTGAGTCGACGGTTCAGAATCCTCTTAGCCAGGATCCAACGATCCCACTCGCCGTCGATGAAGAAGCCGTCGCCGCCCACCATCTCACGCACAATGTCTCCGGGTATGCCATCCCAGAACTTGAGCGGCATGTCCCATCCGTCTCTGCAGAGCATGGCCTTGGCCGAAGCGAGGATCCTTTCGCCTGCTCTGCCATAGTAATTTGCCGTGACGAGCTTGATCAAGCCGGAGAGGCGATCGGGGCTCATCTGTCGCAGAATAGACTCCACACTGGCTTCGATGAGGTCTTGCATCTCGAGCCAACACCCAGTCGCAAACAGACCGACGGCCTCGGCGTCCGCCTCTGCGGCGATGCTGTTTCCATAGAGCAGCTTCAGAGCCATGACAAAGGCCGCGGGCGTGATGTTGGAGTCCACCTCATCCGGATGCAGGGTGATCTCCTTGGCCAAGCTCTCAGCCCACGGCTCGGACAGAGCGGAGGTGAAGAAGGGAGCTCGGTCAAGGATGATCCGGTGCAGAGCATACCGTTGTCCGAAGGCGATGACTGTAATGTCCGAGTGTCGTCCTCCCAGAAAGCCTCGTTTATACAGATGGTCCGGCAGGGAGGAAGCGTCAGGACAGAGGGCTAAACCACATCAGCCCCACCAATACTCGGCTCCGCAAGAAAGGCAAAGAGCTTACAGCGGGCATTTGAAGCAGTGCCAGAGGTCTGATAGTATGAAGGGCTGGTGGAGCAGCCGGATTCTAAAGGCATCTGCCCCGAAAACAATCGACTCAGTGCCGTCAGAGTGGCGTATTCCTTCTCTCTCCCTTCGGAAGACTTTCGCCCGTCCGCAGAGGTCAAGGTGGGGTCGTCGGCGTCTTTCTGAACGTTGGCCATAGAGCTCATCGATGTCACAGAGGTGATCTGGTCGTCAAATCTGGCAGTTCTCCTGCTCGAGCCGGACGAAGGGCCGGCCAACGTGGCCAACGGGCGTGGACTCGCGGGATTGGAGGGAGCTCCGGCGGCCGATCTGGAAGCGACAGGTGACGGAGGCGGAGAGATGGCTGAGCCGGGAGAGAAGAGTGAAGGCGTGGAGGGAGCAGCGAAGATGGACGGCCGTGAGAGAGTGAGGGCATGCGCAGTAGCAGCGGCGTCATTTATGGAGGCCTTCTTGCTCTTCCTGGCCCATGCGTGAGCCGGATAGGACCCTTGGTGGTGGAAGTGCTGAGAAGGGTTGGGCACGGAGCGGTTGCGCGCATGGTCCCACTCGCGGCCGGCGTCGCCGTTGTTCATGGTGAAGATGTTGGATCAAAGCGGACAGCTGTGTCTATGTATGTGAATGAATGGGTTCTTCAGCGATAGTGAAGTGGCGCTCAAATGGCGGTCATGCCGTGACTGCGTCGGAGTCCACGCGAGCAACCCTGACCGTCGTGGCTGAAGGGCACATGAGGCGGAGAAGAGGAGAGAGAGGTGAGTTCATGATCATCTG
>QQTW01000561.1_pt1 | contig 23549 bp, 25 predicted proteins | sample 1904831 | NCBI WGS metagenome assembly QQTW01 (sample SAMN09435610, study PRJNA476489) | Subsurface metagenome, whole genome shotgun sequencing project. | reverse complement strand
TTGTATGTAGCTATCAGTTCTCATAAGACTCTCTCACCAAACGGGGTGGCCCATAGATTTCTGTACGGATCTCCGTACATTACGAGATTCAGATCAAACTCCATACGGCTCAATGACGATTTTGCGTCACCCATGGCGATTTTAGACGGTTACAGTACGCTTCAAAATCGCTGGTGACTCTGCAGGGTTCTCCTTCCCGGCCTTCCTACCGGAAAGCAACAGGTCGCTCGAGGATCATCTTCCCCTCTAGGAGGTTACCTTCCCTCTCGCTCCTGGACTTTACTCATCCAGGCCACTCGGTCAATCAGGGCAGCAAAGGTACCCAATCGGAATTTATCTTTACGTGCCATTCGAGATGCAAATGCTATCTGGGAGGCAAACACTAGATTTGCGTTACTGTCCGGTTGTTTTTCTTGGTAACAATCCGACGTTGAATCACTGAATATCATCAACCTTCGTAGGACTCGACAACGACGATGACGACAACCCTTTGACAAACCCAGCTACTGCCTTGATAAGTACCAGATAAAGAAGACTGGATACACCATATCATACAAATCAGCTTCATCAAGCCATGCAAGACCCAGAAAGTGAAAAATATTGAATCGTCGGTCGTATCAGCAGATGTAATGGAACAGCGGGCGAACAACGTACGGCGGCATACTTCATTATGTAAACATCGACCGAGAACGAAACACAACACAGACACTAAGTGTACCGCGCGTCACCTCCTGGTGCACCGATACTGACCCATACCGGCCTATGATTTCCACCACTACCACTAGCACCAATTGTTCCAGCCCCAGCTCTGCTATCCTTTTCTTTCTTATCATCACTTTCTCCATTGCCTTTCCCCTTTCTGTTTCCATTTTTCTCACCTCCACTTGACGTCCCAGTAGAGGATGAAGCAGTAGCAGGCTCATTCAAAGGTGGCGAAGAAGACGGCATTCGGTCCATCGATCCCCCACCCCACATGAGTCTCCTCTCGGGATCGATCTTGCCTAACCCTCCGAAACTCAACCACTGTCGAACCACATCCGTCACGAAAGTCAATTTGGGAGCGAGCTGATTGGCCTTGGCGACGGTGGGAGCATTCTCCGCGACGAAGTCCCGGACGGGAGACGAGATGATGCCTCGGTTGTTAAGCGCCGTGCTGGAGATCGATTCCAGCGAAGAGGATGTTGATGATGGTGCGGTTGTAGTGGTAGGTTTAACATCGGCATTGGCCGTGGATGCTGAAGAGGGTGAGAGTGAAACCGCATCGGGAAGGGCAAGGTGGTAGAAATCGAAGTGAGTGGCTCCTTCAGAGAGCACGATCTTGGTATGGTCCGGGAAATTAAACTGAGCACAAATCAGTAAAACATCTTGGAGGACGTTCAGAGGTGGGACATTACCTGGAAGCTCCCGTCATCGAAACCCCAGATCCCGACATTACCCAGTCGTTGATAGAACAGTACGCATGGTCCAGTCTGGCCGTCGGACTCTTGATCCTCGGCTTTCTTGATCGCGTCGCTACCGCTCTTGGCTAGTGCGTCACGCATGTAATTTGCGAATCGGGCCCAGAGAAGGATTGCTCGACGCTTTCGCTGCTCCGACGGAATCCATTCCCGTCGTTTGGGTTTGCCATCTTCATTCTTGTCGTCGTGACCATTCCCTAGATAGATTTGGTACTCCTCTGGCTTGATCTGGAGATGCTTGAATCCCTTCTCGCCACAATTCTCGTAGAGCTCGATTGGTCGACCATACAGTGGAATCGAGGGCTCCTTCTTCGCTTTTCCATCTGCACCAGTTGGGCGGTCGATGTTGCCGCGCACAAACACCCCCGTGGAGGGACCACCTCCTTCAGAGTTGAGTAGACAGCCCATGCTCCCGTCATTCAAAGTGTATCCAATCCCAAACTTGTTCGAGTAGTCGACCCATTTGATGACGAGCGGAAGAGTGGTGCTGCGGCGGACGGCAGGCCGACTGCTGGGCTGCTTCCGGCGGAGAGCTGTCCGCAGACTGTCGAGCATGACCGTCAGTCGAATCTGCACCTCACGTGCTTGACTGTGCGGCACTAGCGACGCGGGCTCCTTCAGGTCGATCAGAGCAGGTACCGTGGATGCGTGTCGTAGCTTGTTGTTGGCTTTGGTAGTCGGTGCCGGTCTCGGTGCAGCCTTTTTTGGACCAGGCTTTTCATCTGCTTCCGTCGTTTCTTCGACAGGTGACAGTCCCTCTTTGCTCCGATTCTGCTCTTGGCTGACGGATCGCTTTGTCTCTCGAGGTGCTGGTGCTGCTGAGGCCTTGGTTGAAGGACCCTCGCGTTTGCTGCTCACAATTTTCGCAGGAGCTGCCTGCTGCTGAGCAGTCTGCGCACCAGCCGTCTGACCAGCCTGACTCTGAGAAGCCTGCGACCGCGTAAGTCGGGCGATAGCTGGCTGCTCCGACACGGTCTTGGCTGTCCTGCTGTTCAAACGCACTGCCCTCCCGCCCAGCGTAGCCGTGACAGACGCTGCAGATCCTTCTTTCTGATATGCCAGGCCTTTTCCATCGGCGTCCCATTTCAGCACTCCCTTGGGTGGCTCTTGAACTCGTCGTTTAGGCTGGTCCCTCTCTCGCAGCTGAGCCGCGTGACTCCTGGGTTCTTGCCGTTTGACGATAGGCTGAACCTGGACCGAATGACGAACGACATTCAATGGGGCCGGGTAGGGCACAGCATCAATCATGGATGGCCGGTCCCCAACTGAAGGTACCTTCTTCTCTGGAGATTCGGGAAAGCTACCCGGCATCAGCTGCTTCTCATCCGGCAGCGGTCCATACTCCGACGCGTTGAATCGCCGATACACCATCGTCTCTGGCATCGGGACGACCGGGAACAGTCCGGCTTTCTCTTCCAACAAACATTCCTTATAGGTTGACTTGTGCAGCTCCCCTCCAACGGGCGGAACTTCTTCTCCGTGCTCTGTGATACCGACTCCGCACTTTCGGCAAATCTCACTCCATTGTCGGTGTCGCCATGCTTCCTTGCTCAGTCCTGTCTGCGGAGTCCAGTCCTGGAAGACTGGCGCAGTCTGTTTCGCGGACGTGCTAATCCGGTCGGGTATGAGTCCAGATTTGAAGAATGGTAACCCCACAATCTCATCTGGCTCGGGCCGTTCAGTAGCATCCACCAGCAATGCCGAAACGACATCTTTGGCCTGCTGCGAGATGATATTGGCACAGGTTTCACCCGTGGGCCATCCATACGCCCGAGCTTTAACTTTGCGGTAGATCTCTTCCTGCGTCTTGGACTGAAAGGGTGGGTATCCGGACAGCATCGCGAAGCTAAACTTATCAGCGAATCTCAATTATCTTTAATGATAATCGAAACATACATGATGATGCCTAGACTCCAGAGATCGACCTTTCGATCATGTCCTTTGTAGGCCTTGGACAGTACCTCTGGTGCAATGTAGTTGGGTGTTCCACACATGGTCCGGCGACGATTAAGCGAGTATTCGCTGTCCGAGAGTAACAATGCCGCCAGACCAAAGTCGCCAATTTTAACGTCCATATTGTCGTCCAGGAAGATATTGCCCATCTTAAGGTCGCGGTGGATCACGTTCTTATAGTGCAGATACTTGATGGCGCCGCAGATTTGGATCACGTAGCGTCGTACTTCCGGCTCCGACAAGAACTTACGGTGCTTGACCATCTCCATCAAGGATCCATTGTTGCACAGCTCCAGCACCACATATGTGCTTTCTGCATATGTAAAGGCGCGATGGAATTCGACAATGTGCGGATGATGCATCTTTGAATGGATCTGTAGCTCCGTTTTGAACTTTGAAGTGAGTTAGTCGTGACTCTCTTTCCGAGCGTAGTAGATGCCAACCTTGTCGGCCAGCTTCGGGTTGGGCATAGCCGCCTTGACGATCTTCAATGCATATCGCCGGCCTGGTAATTTTTCATTTCTGCCCTTCGCTTGGCCTTCATAGCAGATAGCGAAGCCACCTTTACCCAACGGCCTTCCAATGACAAACTCTTCGCCTTTGCCGCCATTGGCAGTGTCAGGCTCTCTGACGAGGGGAGGAGGAGGTGGTGGATGATCCTTTTCTCGCTGTAGATTACGAAGAGATGCGAGCTTGGGATCCATCGAGTCCTTTTTCGAGGAATGATCTAGCTTGGCTGGAAGATTGGTCGAGCGGGGCGAGAGGGCGGCCATTGTGCTTGCTTAGATGAATGGCAAGGGTATGTATCATTCGACGACGAAGCAGCAAAATACTCGTAGCCACGAACGAGATTACCGAGAAGAAAAGCCTTGATCTATCGAGCTCTTGGCCTTGAGCTCATTGACCTTTCTGAAGAGCAGCAGATCGTCAGTCCATGCTAGACCGATAGTATACATGTAGCTTGCTTACCTCTTTCTACCAGTCTCCGATGCAAGCCATACTACTGATCAACGAGTGTATGGTTATTCTCACCCTGCTACTAGGACCAAGAGTTAGTGTAGAGTCACCAACTGAACTCTTGCCGATCAATTGGCAAAGTTGGGGATGTGATGTCAATCCTGGGTGGTTCAGACGAGAGGTCCCGTCCAAAACAATGGCTCAATATCCGTCGGCTGTTGTCGAGGCAACCGGCTCGGCAGAATAAATTTCCGCTCCGATGCTTAGTCACTAAATCCCGTAATGATTTCCAGCCAATGATATCGCGCATTGACACACATTGCCGAACGTCAACCGCAACGCATCTGCCTGACTCAACTCCAAGAATGCCGCGACGCTGAACGAGAGCTGGGGGTGGACGAGCGGCCACGACCAAATGGACCCACCCATACAATGTCGAGCATCGCGCTAAAGCTGACGACGTTGCTGATCCGTACGGGATCCAAACCCATTGCTGTGAGGGCTGCTCCTCTCCTCCCACCTGGCGCGATGCACTACTCCATGAATGAACAAGTGGGGATTCTGAGACTCGATATATACAGACTCGCATCAAACAGCAAGCGCGTGAACATCCTCAATTCCGACAATGGTGTGTGTCGTTAGCCCAGAGGCTGCATCGGGCCGACATGCGCTTGCGGCTGGGATTGCTACGCGATACGCCTAGTAGTAGCAGCAAGAAAGACTCGAAGGAGTCGACCGACGAGCAGGCCAAGAAGCCGTTGGATGGTCCAGTCGCCAAGATCAAAGACAAGGATCGAGACGATAAGAAGGTGGCCGCCGTCAAACCGCGCATACGACCACTCAGCGAAGCCAAGGCGATTGATGCGGGAGCCAACTTCATTAGTGAGGCGTTCTTGTTCATGGTGGCTGGCGGTCTAATCGTGCTGGAACAATGGCGGTCTCGAAGAAAAGAGAACAATCGACGTGAGGATATAGCAGATCGGCTGGCGGCATTGGAAGAGAGCGAACGGAATGCTCGGCGGGCGGTGGTTGCGCTGGAGAAGGAGATTCTGGCGCTGGAATCGGGGGAGAAGCCCATCACGGGTCGAAAGCATCCGAGGATATTGCCCCAGGAGCTGTGGGAGATTGATCAGGAAGGAGATGATCAGGAAGAAAAGAAAAAGATGGGCTGGTGGACCTGGTTGGGGAGCTTCGTGCCCACGAGAAGAGTCGCTAGGGACTTTCCCCCGAAAAATCCGGCGAACGAACCTGCTGCACCGGTAAAAAAAGCTGCTGAAGGTGATCCGTCAAAGAATCCCACGACTGGGTCTATGCCGGCAACTCCAAAGAGTGACGAGAAAAGAGCTTCTCCTGCTGTTGCGCCTGTTACTGCAACTGCATCCCCGCGATGACAGTATTGATACTGGCCATTCTACGGGAACCAACTGATGCCGAGATGCATGACCCCTTCTGGGACCCGGACTCATGAATATTTCTTATCTCATGTACATCCTCTGGCACATCCTCATGCCAGCCTTCTCCACTCTCCTCCTGTATCTCTTCTCTCGGTGCATATTAGCGAGAAAGTGATCATCGTGATTCCTGGAGTTCGGAAAGTGTATAGATACTAAAGGAATATACACCACTCTACCATCATTTCATATTTCATCTTCACTAACCGAGGCTCAACTGCAATTTGAACCACCAGGGAATAACCACCCGTAACCTTGGCGATACCGGGCCTGAATTCAAATCTCATCTTTCTTTCATTCCCCCTTGCGCTCATCATCAGGTGCACATCAGCTCTACACCAGAAGGACCAGCTCCAAGGGGAAACGCCACCATGTTCAGCACCGCTCTATGCCATCATCCCATCTGGTCCACCGCGGTTCCTTCTCTGCGGACATCTAGCCTGAGGCTACGCGGTAAGCAATCAGCTTCCGTTTCACCATCCCAAGGCCACTTTCCACATACCGGTCCTCAATTCCTCACGCACTTCTATTCATCAACAGCAGCAACATCTTCCCAACCAGGGACAAGCTGATAACGTATCTTCTTCCATCTGCAAACAGAAACACGCCTCGAAGGACACGACATAGTCATCTCCAACATCGATTTGCTTAATCGCCATTATGGCCCTAACTCATCAACCCAATCCAATAGGACGTTTCGCTTCCTACTCCTCTGTCCGGCTAATGTGTCCCCGCCCTCCTCGTCTGCTCTCTATGCAGAGTCAGAACAGGGAGCTCCCTCTCCGAGCCAGCTTCCTGAGAAGATTACTCGATTTTCTTCCATTACCGGTGGACAAGACGCGGTTATCATCTTCTTGATTGATGGTAATAATCCAAACAACCAGTGTACACGTCCACGCGACCAGTTTGCTGTTAGGGAGGCCGGGCAGCGTGCAAATACCGGCACCAAAAGAGCCAGAGTGGACGAAGGGGATGCTAATGCGCTGAAAACAACCGGAAGAGGAAGTTCAGAGAAGGGTATCCACGCTTTGATGAGGCTACAAATTGAGTGAGTGGTATGTCCCTGAACATGCTGTACGATAGTACATTAGTCAACTGTATTCGAGAAAAAAAAAGGCCTACCGGTGAGTTGACCATGACCTCGACCAACCAAACAGATTATCCCATCGAAATCTCCTTCTACCTATCCTTCCCCTCTCCTCCCCGTCCAACCTCGTCTCCGTTCTGGAAATGTTCTTATCAGAGGCTTTCTCGTCGTCCAACGGTCGACTGTCTTCGTCGTCTCCGGGGATAGCGGCGTCGATGGGGCAAAGACAAGGGGGGAAAAGTCCCCAAGACGTCCTCGCCCACCGCTTGCTCCTCTGGAGTACCATGACTACCACCCCCCCTCTGAGCGAGCACGCGATCAACGTCCTCAGTGATGTCTTTGAGGATGTAGCGCATTTGGCGGAGGCGTGCTGTTCGGATGCTGGGAGGAAGATTGTGAGGGAGTGGATTGGTGACGGAAGTGTTAGTCAGGGGGGTGAGGCCGAGGGGGTGATTCGGTTCTTCTCTCCCCTTTCTTCTTATTCATCCTCTCCATCTTCTTCGTGATTACGATATCTTGTATGATGCAGTCCTGGTATGTTTACCCAACTTCTGGTAGAACTACTCTATAGACGTCTTCCTAATTGGGCCTACGTTCGGGCTCTGATTGAAGAAATCTGCGCCTTGGAAACGCTCAGGGTTCATGAGCTTAGATGGGATTGTTTGTGTTTCTGATGATGAATGTTTAATGGAGGGTGGTAATCGCTGTATAGATAATTGAATAAGGAACGAATGTATTGTGATTGAAAGAAACTCGAAGACAGATGTTGTGAGAGCAGGAGTGAAATTTTTGCGTGTTTGCCTGTTCCTTTCCCCGGTCTTGTGGCAACGATGGTGATGATATTACCTACACGGGCAACCGTACCACCTTGGGCCGGTTCGCGACGGATCTCTGCACCGCGGCAGCAGCGCCCTGTAACGAAAGCGATGACGGTAAGCCGATATTCGGGAGTTGCATCTTTCCTACAGCGGCCTTTCCGTTCTTCACCAGATTTCCCCAAGTTCGCTGCATCGCTTTCTCCGGTCCCTTGACGACCATGGCATGCGTCTGACCTCCTTGTTCTCCTGCCTTAGCTAGACCACTGAGGTCTCTCTCGAGCTCTTCTTTATGGGTCGGCGCTTTCCTGCAGTACTTCTCCAACTCATACTGATTGGTTCCGGGAAAGTATTCGTTTCGACACTGCTGCGCGATGTTCTGCGCCGCTTTAAAGTCCGCTTTCTGGAGCAGATTCGCGATTTGTTGCCGCGTGGGGCCCGGGTCCTTGAGCATGTTGAACAGATGTTCTCGTGAGAAGAGGCACTGCAGAGGGGTTTACAAATGATTGATCAGTATCAATCGGTAGATATGGATATGTACTATCAAGTCGGTGTTGGACGGACGACAGGCAGGCACCGAACAAACATACATATTCAACCCATTTGTTGTCCATACAGACGTTGACTGCCTCCATGTAAAGATCGTAAGGCCGTTTCATTTTCGGATCCAACTCGGACGGTCCAAACGGATACCGCGGGTCGTGCGGCGCCGGCCGGAAATTCTTGTAGAGATAGATGGTCCGTAGATTCTGGGGAGGATTCCAGATATCGGTAGGATAGCCACGGAGGTCGCCAGGCGATGGGGGAGGGGTCAATCCGCCCCCGGCCCGTCGAGCGAGCCGGCCATCCTTGAGTGGGCCCGCTGGTGAGGCGCTGGTAACCTCGACCAGGACCACGCCAAAGGCGATGAAGAACTCAAAGATACGCATCGTGTTTGTATGTATGTAGGTGGGTCGAAGGATGATCGTCGAGAGGGTCTAGACCGCACAGTTTCGCTCAAAGCTCGACCTCCGCTGGTGCAAGGCCTGGGAGTAATGTCCGATGGTTCTTGAGTGGATGAGTTGAAAGGATCAAGGTCTTGTGGAGAAGTGCCAGAGAGGGATAGCCATCCCACAGTTAGGATCATCTCGGCCCTTTACATGTTCAACTCCCATGGCTCAGCATTTCGGCTGGAAATCGCAGCCGTCGGCAATTGCGGTACAAACGATTGCGATCCATGCTGTCGTCGGTCGGAACTGGCTCGTACGCGCGAACATCCGTCGCGACCGAGGACACGATACTGGATGCCTTCCAACAGCTAAGCAGCGCTTATGACGATGACTGGATCCGGTTCAGCTTAATCTTCCGGGCAGAGCACTCGAGACCGAAAATGCCGCTCTTAAAACGCTGTCTTGAGTAGCACCATTGCGTTTTGCGCTTCTGTTCGTAACGCGTACGAAGCTCGACGTCGATGTTGCCGTTGAGTGGAACCGTAATGATGGAGGTCGACTCGTACTCGCAACGAAATCGTATCCCGCGGAGCGTAAAATCCAGCTAGATAACAATAACTCATTCAACACGCGATCCTCAATCATATACAGTATGACGAACACCTACAGTAACTCATTGGAAGCAGAACTTGACCCGAAAATCAAAAGAAAAGAGGCTCACCGGAAATCTAGCACTTTTGGTCAGGTTCAGTATTTCGTCGGAATGGATACAGATGGTGTGTCCAGTTTGTAGACAGTATGCCCAACGCATGGCTTGGTCAGCTTTTGCTGTCTCAAGCAGCTTGTAATGAACATAGGCAATCCGAAAATCCACGGGGTTCAATAATCATCTGTCTTGAACGTTAGTATTGCGTGCTTTACTAACTTTGCACGTCTGCACCGAAGTCGGTAAATAGAACCATTCCCTACCTGTTCCTGCTCGCTGGCCAACCTCAAACCATAACTGTTACACATCACCACATACAATGTGTGGCTATGATGCCGTACAATGTCTGAGAGTATTCGCGCGGAACCGGTAAGTAACGCGCCGTGCGCGCAAAGCTCTCTGTCGAACGGCTTCGTAAACGGAGTTGGAATACATCTTTCGGTCCTGCAACAACGACCTCGGTGGCCCTTCATGCTTGGGGAACGGAGCGGACTAAAAGGTGTTAATCAAGAAGAAGAGAACGTCAGTGCGACTCACCTCCTCCTTGTTGCGAATCTATAGATAAGGGAACCGACGGAACATATACATTAAGGCATCAAAAGAACTTCATTTCAATCTCTTCATTTGAGTCACTCCATTCGCAGGAGGATCGATACATCAGCGAGCTGAGTTTCTGAATGGTCGAATTCGGAAAGAGAAGGGACGAGGAAACAGATCAAATGTGTGATTGATCTACCTTGAAGCTCAGTGGGCGGACGAACGCCTCTTGTTTGATTGTTCCTGGCATGCATGTCTCGGCTCAGACTCCACACGAGGAGCTCAATCCTCGCAATGTCACTCACGACTACCAGTCATCATCATCTTGCTTCTTCCCCTGCATAGCCGTCTGACGTTGTCGTAACTACATTAACATGAATTGCGTTAGCGATGTCTTTCGATCCTTTTCTAGCGGGACTAAAGAAGAAGAGGGACAAAGACGATCACAAATTTGGCCCGAGCCAAGGGAGGAAGGCCTAGGGTAGGACTGCTGAAGTAAGAAAAGGAAATGAGGAAATGGCAACTCACAGCCTCGGCCAATCCTCCCGCCAGACTGACGTTGCTGGACGAATTTGGCGTATCTCGTCCACTTCCACTACTGCCTCGCTTGTCGTTGCCGTTGACCGTTACGGAACTCAGGCTAACGCCACTGTCTCGAGGGGCCGCTGGAGGTGGCGGTTTGCCTCGTCCAGTAGCGGCCGGTCGTTTAGCGGGCGGTGCGGGTGGCGTAGGCTTCGCACGACCTCCGCTGGAGGTGCCGTTGTTCAGACCATCAAGGGCAGATGCACCAGACACGGGTCGTGGAGGGGCGGCTGGAGGTGCAGGTGCTGCTGGGGGAGGTGGAGGGGCTCGGATGACTTCTTCTTTGAGGTAGGCGGACGGCGTCCAGCCTTGCACGGTGGAGTCAGGTTTCTTAGCTAGCCACCAGCCTGAAGTTTATAAGTTAGTGAGTCCAGTCTACTGGCTCGTCCGTCGACTTCAGAACAGGCGTCCTACCGTTGTTCTCCTTCTGTACGATGATCACGATGTCATCCTTCTTCAGGTTGAGTTCGTTGGAGCTCTGACCCGCAAAGTCATACAACGCCCGATACGTCGGCTCTTTGTTGACAACAGGTGCTGGAGCTGAGGGAGGAGGTGGCGGTGGAGGAGCCCGGATGGACGAGGACGAGTTCTCTCGCGAATGAATGCTGCCAGCGACGACTGTTTTGGCAGCAGACGGTGGAGCGGGAGTGGTGGTGATGGTGGGAGTCGAGTTGACGATAGGCTGTTGGACAACGGGTTGCGGAACGATTCTCGAAGCTTGCGATGCGTTCGGACGGGGAGGAGCTTGTGGAATGGATTGTGATGAGGTTTGCGAGACTGGTCGTGACGGGCTCGGCCCTCTTGCGTTGGACGGAGCTGGCGCCATGTTCGTGCGCCCCGCTGAAGGACCTAGTCTCGATGGACGGCCTCCAGGACCGCCTGGCTTCAAGAGCTTGCCGCTGCTGATTGGTTTTCGAATCCCTTCTTTTCCACGAGGCGTCGGTCGGGATACAGATTCTGGTGGCTCGCCAGGACCGGTATGAATGACGCCGCTCTTGTAGAGATCCTCGCGCGGATTGTTCGGCTCCTTGACCACTTTCACTGTAGCGGGCTTCCCAGGCTTCTTGTTGTACTCGATGCTGTAACCCGAAATCAGTACAAATTCATGACATTTGATCATGTATCAACCTACAGAGCGGCAATCTTCAGATTCAGGCTCCCCCGCATTGCCTTTGACAAGTGCGTGAAAAACTCCGTCTTCAGCAGACAGCTGAGCAGCGGATCGGGCTCTTGCGGCGAGCCGACGCCAATGGAAAACCAGTCGTCACGGAAGGTCGAAGTGCTGACATACTTGATCGCGCCAAGAGGAATGGTTCGTTCGGTCGAGATGGACAGCTGCTGGTTGACCACCGCCTGTACGACGATGTAGACGTTGTGAGGTGTCTATGCCAAGTCAGCCGTGCTTCATCAGCATAGAAGCTCAGATGGACGTACTAGAACGAGCACGCGAGGACTGGGTTTGCTCGAGCGGCCAAACTTGGTCACCAGCAAGTCGCATCGACACGAGAAGAGCACCTTCTCCGAGCCTGTCAAGTATTAGCTTACGTATCCCTTCTCGATCGTTTTGGGCGCTGACTTCTTGATGCCAACGCGTTCCGCACCAGGTCGCCAAACCCTTGGTTGCCATTGACAGCCAAGTAATCGCCCATGAACCTTCTCGACCCAAGCAGACTGAATCGCCGTCGCTCTTTCCGGCGCTGCAGCACCCGGTGACCCTCATCGCGAAGATGGATATACTCCAAACCTCCATTGACCCGTCGCCAGAAGCGCTGAATGCGCGTGGCACATTCAATCCGATACCGTAGATAGTTGCGCCAAGCACGCTGAATTCGGATGGCCATGTTGTGCCAGTATCGGTCGCGCATGTGTTCCAGCGCAAACAGAGTCTCGGGCGTCTTGATGAAAGCTTTCGTCACCCCCATCTGGTACTCATCTGCGGGGATGCCAGTGTCTTTCAAGATCTGCTTGGTCCCTGACAGCGCATCACCCGTCCAAGTATAGTCACCCGCGTACGACGTCTTGGGCGAAAGGAGGTAGAAGCGCTCGACGAACTTCTCAAACGTCTGACGATATGCAAACCCCGCTCGACGGATCCGCACGTTCTCTTGCAAACCGAGGTACTTGATTTGATGCAGCACGTTGCCGGTATTGTACTCGCGTGGCGACTTATTGTCGTTGGGCTTGATGGTGCGAATGTAAGACGGCGAGGCCTTCATCAATGTCGCTACCAGATCGTTGGCGGAGGCCTTGATCTTGTCGCCGGCTGTTGGCGGCCGCTTCTTCGAATCCTGATCGACCTTGTTCGGGAAGAGTCCCCGGAGAAAGGTATTGGAGCTGGCGCCCACCAGATTGAGCAAATCTTTGAGAAGTTGGTCCTTGTTCTTGTCCGTCATTCCCTCAACGGCGTAGCTCACGTCACCGGCGTAGTGCTTGACGATGAACTGTCCCTGTCGCGCCTGGAAGTGAGGGTTGGATGACAGAAAGTTCAGTCGCTGGACGAAGGTCTGATCGGCCGCGCCCGAGTCTGCATGGGCGGTGGCGCAGGCATCGTTTAGCGCCGCAAAGACACCCGGCGGCCGCTTCTCCTCGATCAGATCGCAGACGATCTTGTTGTCAAAGTAGTTGATGGGCGTCCATTTGATCTGCTCGCGCGCGTACTCCTCTTGCTCGGTCTTCAGCGTCAACTGGATGAAGATCTGCTGCAGCTTCTCGTTGACGTAATTGATGCACAGCTGCTCGAAGCTGTTCCGCTCAAAGATCTCGAAGCCGTAGATGTCGAGGATGCCGATGGAGTGCGCTGGTGCGCCACGCGCCTTCAACGATGCATTCACTCGCTCCACAATCCAATCGAACAGATTGTTGTAGATGGCTTTGGACAGGGCATCGCGGACCGCCACGGCCTGCGTGCGGTTCAAAGGCACGTCGTAGACGGATCCTCGCCGACCTCCACGGCTCGTCTCGACCACTCTCAGCGTCAGCGCCTTGCTGACGTGAGCTGGCTCAACCTCCATCAAGTAGGCGATGAAATCGACGACGGTCGAATCGGACACGGCAGCGTTACCGCTGCTGTCCTCCGTGAACTGTACGTTACCAATCCAGAGCACAGCGGCAAGCATGCGGAAGATCTCGTCCTGTTCGGACTGAGCCAGACCGATGACACGCATCGCCTCTAACGTCTCCTGAAAGTCGGCTGCATCATCCATGCCTTGGACGTCGAGACAATTCGATTTGCTGGTGTAGAGGTATTGCTGGGGCTGTTGAACGCCGTAGCTTTCTGTAACATACTCATGAGCGACTGGGCATATACCAATTTACAAAAAAGGACGACTTACCTCGATATTGCTGCGAGGCAGCTTTCGTGAACTGGTAGAAGATGTGGAAGTTGCGCTCGTTCTTGATTTGCCCCACTACACGAGATTTCTCCAGCAGGTAATTGGTGATGTTTGCTCCGACCGGCTCGCCCTGGGCATTGAACTGCAGCTCCAAGTATTTGCCGAAGCGAGAGGAGTTATTGTTCCGTAACGTCTTTGCATTTCCAAAGGACTCGAGCAGTGGGTTGGTGGCGAGCACCATGTCCTTGATCTTCTGAATGGACGAGTCGGTTCCCTCGGAGACATTGGCGATATATTGCATGATCCGTTTGGCGGCTTCGGTCTTGCCGGCACCTGATTCTCCCGAGATGATGACACATTGGTTCTCATTGTACCCTTTCATGTTATAGTAGGCCGACTCAGCGACTGCAAAGACGTGTGGAGGGACCTTGTTACTCTGATCAGCAGCATGCACCACCGTGATAGAATGTGCAAGCTCACCTCGAGACGATTCTTCCCTCGATAGCTGGCCAAGACCTCATCCGTATAGATTCCCACTGTGAATGTCTTCAGCACAATCCCACCCCACACACTTTATATGTGCAACTTGGCACTCACAGTCGCGAAATGGATTGACCGACACCAGCACATGGCCAATGTACGTCTGTAGCTTTTCAGCAACGCTCTCATGCTCGTCCGAACCAGTACGCATCACTCACGTAGATTTCTGCATTCTCAAACCTCTTCTTGAGATTCTCGTTGATAGCTTCATTGGAGATCTGACTGATGAGCGTCAAGTCCGACACGCCCACCTCTTTCTTCTTGGTGCTTTCAAAAACGGCCTTCTTGACGTGCGGCTTGGAGGAGCCGCCGGCATTGGCGTAGGCGCTCTTGGACGGCTCGTCCTTTTTGCGCCCAGCACGTTTGGTGATGCCCTATCCAGGTATCAGAGCCAGTTGAGAGCCGAAGATGAATCTACAAGTTGAGTATGAGCTCACCATGCCTGGCCAGCGTCCACTCGACGCCCCACTCTACTGAGCTCTACTGATGCGACTACCAGTGCGCAGACCTGTTGGAGATGTAGACGGCCTGATATGGACGACACCTGGGATTGAGTGGTCTAGATCGAACGCCTGATGCAACGTTGTAGGCAGCTCAAGCAGTCAAGGAAGAAGGGAGGAGCAAGGCAACCGTGAGGAAATCTTCAATTACAATATGGACGAGAGGGCTACTCCCTTGGCGTTCTTGACGCGCCCGAGGGCAGAGGGGCCGCGACCAACGGGGAATCACCCGTCGGGCCGACGCAGTTCCGAAGCCACTCCGCCACAGATGTCAGGGCGAGCTGTGGCGGTGCAACACCAGATATCGTGGCATGCGTAACCTGCACGAAGCCAGGACACGCAATCTACGAGGACGACGACTATGGCTGACGTGGACAGTGTCGTTCATTCAAGTGGTCTGTATTCACTGCAATTCATCAATGTAGAGAAGAATTTACCATATGTGTTCAAAGTATTGACAGCCCTTCACGCATAGCAAGGCCCATTCCCATGAGGTGTATGAAATTCGTCGACCAGCGTAGGTTATCTAAGCCATGACAGTCTCCCTCATTCACGGTGAAGACCGCCTTGTTGAGATGTGGACTGTTTGTCGACCATCGTAGGTTATCTAAGCACCTCTTTTTCCCTCGACCTGGATGGTGAAAGCTATCGTCGACCATCGTGAGCTTGGTAAGCCCTAACATTCCCCATCCGTCATGGCAAGCACCATCCACCATGATGCCCTAACTATCGTCGACCATCGACCATCGTCAGCCTCACAAGCCCTAACAAATGACTGCCTGGACTAGATTGAGCCAAAGATTTGTCGAACAACGAACGTCATGTAAGTCCTTCCTCCTTTTTACTTCGAGGCATCGTCCATGATCACAGTTTACTATCACGATATCTTTCGTCGACCATCGTGAGTGTCTTTAGCCCTAAAAGCACCGTCACTCGTGGCAAGCACCGCCTGTACTAAGAGGTTCTATATTCGTTGAACATCGTAATTACTAGTCAATTCACTACGACCGTTCAAGCCACACGTCGGGATCAGCCGAGCCCATCCTCTCACACGGGGTGACAAAGTGAATGGAACAGCTTAGCCTTCACCGCCGAGGAGAAGTGAGCAATTTACAACGATCATCATCATAAAATATGATGAAGGTTGAGTAATCTTCATCGACAGTCCGATAAAAAGGAATCCATATCGCCATCACCAGTGTGATGAAGGTTAGGTCTTCGTCATCAGCATGGTGAAGATTCCTTCGCCGTAAGAAGCGGTTGCTGCTGAACTGTTCCGTTTCTTCTGTCTCCTACCTGACTAGTAGGAATTCTACTACCAGTCTCTCTCTCCACCACATTAATACACCGAACTTAACCGGACCAGCCGTTCCCATCTCCTATTCTCCCAAGGCCAGTATTCCCCGCGGCACTTCTCCTCCAACGCCACTCTGCTCCTCTCCTTCTCCTCCGCATTATATTACATCCCCACTGGGACCCTCATCTTTGACCAGACCCCCCCTCCAAGAACAGGACCTCTCATCCCGCCCGTCCCACCAGCAACTGGAAAGATCTTAGAAGGTGCAGTCGTCAAGAAGTTGTTCACTCCCTTCTTGACCCCCATCTGTGCATCTTTTGTCAATTGTCCCATCTGGAGCATCACCCTGTTGAGATCCTCCTTTCGTATCTGCTGATTGTTCCCGCTGGCTTGGTCACTCTGTGTTTTCTGTCGTCGCTCGGTCGTCTCTGGCTGAGCGTGCGGCTGCCCAGCCTGTGTCTGTTCGTGTGCTCGAGCTTGTGCCTGCCGGGCTTCATACCGCTCGTCGTACCCCGCCATCCACTCATCCTCTGGGAATAATTTGTAAGCCCACCACTGGATGTTTCGGCAGTGTGATTTGATGAGGTCCAGGGGTGTGTCTGGACTGAATTGTCTCTACACCCCGTTTGCGGCACCGTCAGCATATCTCTCTCCCTCTCTTCCATCATGAATTGACCATTTATATGTGCAGTCTATCGGACTACATCGTGCTGCACCACCATCATCCGGGCGTGGAATAATGGACGACGAAACACAAAAGACAAAACACGAAATCAAATCATGAGTCTGGTAATGAATGGGGCAGCATCATCATCGTCATCAAAGCGGCTTGGGAAGATAGATGGAGTTGAAGAAAGATGAGAGACGAAACCAATCGATGAGTCCTGGACTGGATGTGCCGAGATATATCTTACCCTTCGATCAACACACTCCTCCCACCTCTCATTCACATGTTCCCAGCGTACATTCCCATTCTCATCTTTCCATTCCTCCCAGACGTCTTTCCCTTTCCTTTTCTCAGGCTGCTTGGATGATGAGATTTCACGGGGCTGTGAATCAGGAGGTTCATTCCAGCCCGGAGGATCAGGAGGGTTGTTGGAATTGGGATTGGCGATGGGCAAAGCGGAAGCTCTTGCCGTCATCATCGTTATGATCATGGTCGTGATGATGACCACCAAGAGGGCCGTCGGGTGACAACGATGAAGATGAAGGAAGAGACGCATCTTCGCTGTCTATGGGCGGACCAGATGGATGGATGGATGGAGGAAGTTGTTGAATCGCATGGGACGAGCAGTCTTACTGGTAACCGCGGACATAAGGTCACGATTTATTACCAAAGCTATAAGCAGATCGAAGGGAGTGTTACATAAGAGACGTATATACGAATCGAATCGAGCATAGTTCTACTGTTGGGGTCCCAGGTGGGCTCGAGCTTGAGTTCGGCGTTCGGCGATCGTCACGAGTGCCATGTCCTGTCCTCTTTCGGCAGCTCGCGCGGGATTTACATTGATGGGATACACTTTCAGAACGTGGACCTAAGCTGGACAGCGGCACGACCTGGTAAAGATGGAGTAACTATACGTCCAGCTCTCCGCATTCGCCGGTTTTGATACGAAGGACAACGTGGGTGGCACGATAGTCGTGCTGTAACCTCTGTGATGCTAGGCTTCATCCCGCAGGAAACCATGGCTTTAAAACCCTTTTACCCGCCGGTACTCGTAGACGAATCGGTTATTCTCGACACGAGAGCCCGCTGCAGTAGCTGCCGGCTACATACGGTACATACACACGCGGGTGACAAAATAAATGGAGGAGCTCAACAGTAACCGCCAACAATCATTCGTCGTCATTGCGATGAAGATCAAATGAATCTTCATCCTCATCCTGAGTGCGACGAAAGTAAAGCCCATTCATCATGGTCATTTTGGCGAAGGTTACGACGATCCTCATCTTAAGGATGATGGTGACGGGTGGCGGTTACTGTTGAGCTCCTCCGTTTATTTTGTCACCCGCGTGATACAGCAGCTCGTGTACGAGTACGTGAAGCCAAGGATGTCGACGGGTGTAACCTTACTTTGACATCCACGTTCTCGTATATGGACCCAATTCAGTTATGGGATAGTCTAGAATCCCAGGCAACGAAACGGGAGGGACCTCGAATCAATGTAGGGAGCTGAGCTATTCCGTATAAAGCAGGTAGGTAGCAATCAACCGTACTCCAAAGTTTATGCACAAGAATCAGGCTGTTTGCGTGAACAGAGCTCACGCAGCTTGTCCTCGATCGAATCGGATCGTGACGGTTGCAGGTGAGGCTCCCATTAGAGGGCGGATCAATCGAATTGTAGGGAAAAATACAGCAGGAAGGAAGGAGAGCGTGCGGCTGGAACAAATCCTGAGGCCGAGCTGTCTGGGCGTAGTCGATGATGATAACATGATGATGAGCCAAGAGCGATCAGATCAAGTTGAAGGCTTTGTCGAATCCAAGCTGGTTAACCACCACCACCACCACCCCACCACTTCACCATAAAGCCAAGATAAACGCAACTCCACGATTCCCTCACAAGTTGGCTACTGTATAATCAGAGCTATACCCAAAGCAAGTAGCCAAAGTAGCATAATGCAAAGTAGCCAAACACGCTCCCCTCTTAGCATGACAGCTACTGTGCTCGTACGTTAAGGATATATCCTCCCATAATCCCTCAAGCTGCTACCCACATCCAACACAGGCCAAGAAGACACCCCATCTCCAGTCCGGAAGACTCGTTTGACCAACCTCATGGTCTGTTCCTGCAGCTCCGCCATAGCCGGCTCATCCTTGCTCACCTCCTTGAAAACCGGCATCGGTAATGCTCCACTGGCGATATACTTGTCCGTTGAGCTAGAAAGCTGGGTTTGCTTCTTGATCTGGGCGAGCGGAGCATGGATCTTGCACGATAGACATTGTAGGTAGAGGTTTTCTGGGACCGTTTCCAAAGGTAACTTCGACGTCCTTATTCGTTTCGCTTTATCTTTCTCGCTTCGCATTCGAATGAGATAGCGACGGGGGTCATGTTCCGGCATGGTTGGAATAACTACTCCATCGGAGGGGGCCACCTCAGGGAGAACTAGCGTTGGTTGCCGTAAGGCTGCTAAGGCAGCTTGATACCGGCTTTGATGCGGCGATTTAGTTGGGCCTGAAGCTGATCGTCCTTGAGAGAGTCCATCTTGTCCGTCATTGGTGTCCTCGGGAGGTAAAGAAGATGAGGGTGGATTGTCCCCCAATCGAGCGAGCATCACCCGTTGATTGCGCGTCGCGATTTGTTTGCGGCGTTCGTAGTCGAGGGCATGTTCAACGTCTGGGTGGACTGCTGAGGAGCTGGAGAAGGCTTCGTTGTTGTTGGTACTCCTGGAATCGACGAGGGCTGCGTCAAAGGTCCGTTCGGGGGACATGCTGGCTAGGATATCTCGAATATCTCGATTTCGTCCTCCGTTTATGATTCTTTTCGTGGGACTAGATCGTCGGTTCGTCGATCTTGTCTGCCCTGAACCGGAACTTGGTGTGAACATGCTTTCTATATCCTGCTCTCTGCGGTGCTGGATTGTCGAATTTTGATAGTTGGAGTTGCTGATGGTGAGGCTGTCTCGATCGCCGAGAGAAGTCAAAGGCAGCGATCGAGCAGAGACGAAGTCATTCGGTTTCGAGCCGAATACCTGGAAGCGGCTTTCCAGAGCATCGCTGGAAGGATGACCGGGCTCTGGTCGAACCTGGCTAGATTGAATTGTTCGTGAGGGCGACAGTAAATGGAGGGTATTGTTGTCAGAATCGGTAGGGTTGGCAACTTCTTCAACGCCGCGGTTGGTAACTCGGGTAGGTAAACGCGCGAATGGTAACGACGGCACATGGGGGGTGGAGAACGAAGGAGTAAGAGGCCGTGGAGGATGGAGAGGTGATGAAGCCGGAGTTTGAGTAGCCTCTGATCCGTTTGAAGGCTTCCATATAGTAGCCGTTGGTCTCGTCGATGCCTTTGTGGATGCTGCTGCTGGAGATTTTGCGAGCTGAAGGAGTGGATGCTCAGTCTGGCGAGATGCCACCGTCTTCGAAGATGGAGCTTCTTCCATGACATATCCGTCATTGTCTTCGTCGTCGCCATACATGCTTGGTCGCCATTTATGCTGCTGCGTGGGGCGAGAGCCTTCCCTGATGAAGAGTTCGTCGTCTCCATCAGAGTGCTCCTCAGCCTCTGCCTCAGATGACGATTGAGGGACTGGAGATTGGGTACTGGATCGTTGCTCCGTGGGACTGGCCTCTGCTTCAACCTCCAAGGGCGTTGTGTGGACTTCTTGAGGAGATGAGCGGATTCCATCTTCCAGTGCTGTAGTCTGTTCCTCTTCTGGCTGTTTCCTGGCGAGTAGCTTCTCAAACGCATTGCTCCGTGCGGATCGAGCTATGGATCTATCCTTCGGTGGGGCTTCCTGGCCCTTAATCTCTCCATACACCTCGATAAAGCATTCCTCCACGATCTTGACAACGCGGCCGGGATTCTCAAACAGGACGTCGTCCTTGGCGGGCTCAATGTTTGGATCATAGCTCCCCCGGGGACAAGCTACGTTCATACACAAGAACGGGTCCTTGAGTGTGGTGCTCGTCACCTTGTCTCCCGGAGCAGATCGGATGTACCGCTTGTAGTGGCTGACAACCTCCTTCAGCGTCCCTTTCGCGCACGAGACAGGTCGAGAGTCGATGGAGACAAATTGGCCTTTGCCGCTAATCTTGGATACATCTAGCTGCGTTTAATAGAGGCTGAACAAGTTTGGGTATGCAGCTTACCTGCAGTCGGGGTGGGCAGAAATGCTTCGATCTTGAAATGACCTTCATTTCGGTCCGGAAGCTCTTCCTCATCTTGCCCTCCCACAGCTCCAATCATGGTCGTTATCATTGACATATCTTCGGCCATCTCATAGAGCGAGCATTGCGCAGCAGCGTCCTTGCCCATTACAGCCAAGGCTGCATCAGCCATGGTTGCATTCCGTCGTGGCACGTAGCTCCAGTTCCCTTTTTCGTTCTTCGCACCTAGAATCTTCAAAGAGAATCTCACTCGTGGGCGAGCCATGGCGTATGACTGCAACAGCTCTTTGATCCGCTGCAAGTTCTTTGCTGCCTGTTTACCCGCCGCTTCTTTGCGCACCGGCAGCTGCTGAAGGAAATTGGACACTCGTACGGTCGTCCCGACGGCATGACTGGCGTTTTGACGACTGTCGACGCATCAGCCTCTCACGCTCATTTCACATGTCCATTCAATGACCAACACCTTGCCACCTCGCCTTGTCTCCCAATGGTCAACTTTGTAGCTGTCACCTCTCCCTCGGTCCTCGTCATGATCTCGAGGCGGCCGGCCATCTCAGCGGCGCTGGCCAATGCTTCGCCTCTAAATCCCAACGACGTCCCTCCTAGTGTGTTCAAGTCTTGCAAGTCTCTGATTTTGCTGGTGCAGTGCCTCCGCGCCACATGGTCTCGATCCTCAGCCGCGATGCCGCGTCCGTCGTCTTTAACTTGAATGCAGTCCAGTGTATTGGTGCTGACGTCGACAAAGATAGCATGGGCACCAGCATCAAGCGCATTATCAACCAGCTCTTTGACGACCGATACTGGCGTCGTGAGCACCTGAGCTGAGCCGAGGGCGACGACCACACCAGGCGCGAGGGCGGCAATAGGCATGGTTGGAAATGATTGGGAATGAGATTAACCAGCTCTATGCATGTTTGTCCGTGCCTGAGGACATAGAGTCCCGAGTCCTAAGATATACATTGATACTATCTCGAATGCCACGTTCAGCTTGATGACATGAACGTACCATTCAATATTAGCTTGTGGTCCGTTACCTAGCTTCCATAATTACTCTGGTGGAACGCGATCCATCGCTAGGTAAAGTTAGGACTGGGGGATGGAACGACGCGTTGATGAGGGTTCGAGTGAGACGCGATATCACGTGCGCAAGTTCAACCATCTACGCGAACCTACGCTATAAAGATGCGCACAGGCAAGGGGACATCTGTAGTTATTTGGAGAGAACATTCGAATTTCATTGATGCCTATGTGCTTGAAACTTTCTTAAACGGGGCAGTTGTTATAGCAAACAGGTAGCAGCAGCAGATGTAGACGCCCATAACCAGAAGATGGACTCCAGAGGAAGAACGAAGAACAACCACATCACCCGCACCGTTCTCCAGTTTCATGTATGCCAAAGCCCAATGCCGAGTCACGTTTCCCAGTAGTACCGAAAGAGTAAAACATGTCAAGTCGAAAGAGAGAAACGGACATTCTCGCAGCAAAGCAACGGTCGGTCTGGTCTGCGTTCGAACTGGAAGCAAGTAACGAGAACAGGAAATGGGGCAACGGAGTCGACGTCAACGCATGAGCACATTGGAGAGAGAAAACGCAGCGTAGAGACGGGGGAGATGGCCATTCTGGCTTTCGAGCAACTACTTATACTGTCAACTAACAACTCGGAAGAACGAAAACACAATCTTAAGCATCCTCCATCGGGTGATCGCCGTCTTCGTCCGCGACATGAGCTGGAACCTCGGTCACACAATTCTCAACGGCCTGGTGGTCATCGTCGTTGATCTCGTTCTCGGTCTTGGACACGGAGGAACGGTTCGACGACTTCTTTGACGATGCGCGCCGCTCCGACGGCAGGATACCGTCATCGACCCAGGCACGGAAATCTTGATCCACTCGAGCCATGCCTTCTTCACCCTTCGATTGGACCAGCGGACTCTCCTTCTTGAGCCAGTTGCGGAAGCGGTTCCGGCGCCCGGTGCGCGCCCGTTCCTGGTCGAGCACCTTGCCGTCGGGCCCCAGCGCACGATGCTTCTCCGAGTGCACAAAGACATCGGGCGCGCCAGGCTTGAACATGATCCGGTAGCTGTTGACGCAGATGATCATCTGAGAGCCTGCGCGGGTGAGCTCGGGCACGACGGTCCGCTGGCGCTCGTCCGACTCCTCGGCTTCGGCGGGTAGGAGACGACGCAGAAAAGGCATTGACCAGCGGCCGTTCGTGGGCACCCCCTCCGTGGGCTCTATCTTCACGAATGAGGCGACGTAGTGCAGCCAACGAGTGCGGGCGTCCATGTTGTCCTCATCAAAGGTTCGGTCGTTCTTCTTAAGCCAATGGATCGTGACCGCATGGCTGGCCTCGTACTGCAGCAGGAGAGAGGCATGTCAGTTCCGAGAAGCTATAGAGAATGTGCAAGCGCAATGAAGACAAGGGAGGAACGAAGGGAAAGTGGAGGAAGGAACATACATAATGAATCCGATAAAGATCGCCATCCTTGATCAGCTTCTCGACCTGTCGGCGGTAACCCATCTCCGTCTCGTGCGTCGTATGCTTATGCTCTCGGTCCTTGTAGAAAAGCTGCAGGATGTC
>QQTW01000560.1_pt1 | contig 23549 bp, 23 predicted proteins | sample 1904831 | NCBI WGS metagenome assembly QQTW01 (sample SAMN09435610, study PRJNA476489) | Subsurface metagenome, whole genome shotgun sequencing project. | reverse complement strand
GTCTAATAGCCAAATGTACTGGCGTACCGCATCGGCCGTACCTTGAAACCAATTAGGGTTTTCTGGAGTTTGCTGGGCGGCTAATACTTCCACAAAGCCCTCAGTAAAACCAGCAAAGCTATAGGCACGGGCAATGTGACGATTGAGAGATGCGGAGTTAAATTGCGTCAGGACATAAATTTTGTAAATTTCTGAATTGATGCAATTACTAACAGGAATATCAATGAGGCGATACTTGCCTGCTAACGGTACGGCGGGCTTGGCGCGTAGCTTGGTTAGGGGGTAAAGCCGAGTGCCTGCACCGCCCCCTAAAATGATCGATAATACTTTTTTCATAAATAACTGCTTTTACTGCCAATCAACTCCCAAGTTTAGTGTCTGACTGTGTGGAGCAGTTGGCAAGGGGGGAAGGCAATTTTAGTATTTATTAATCAGAAAAAACCTAGCTATTGGCGGCTTTGGGGTAGGCAATTCGCTTGTGATGAAATTGCAGCCAAACTTTGACAAAAATTTCCGCGATGCGAGACATCTGAGCGCGGGTTAGTCCCGAATCGACCATTTGATTATCTTGCCAGCGCGATCGCAATATTTTATTGACCATTGCTAAAGCTTCTTCGTAAGTAGCATCTTTAAGACTTCTTAACGCTGCTTCGCAAGCGTCGGCTAACATCACAATGCCCGTTTCTGGCGATTGGGGAATGGGGCCATCGTAACGAAAATCTTTTTCATCCACGACAACGGCGGAGGGGTTATCGGTTTCGGCGGTAGCTAATTGCTGGGCTTGGTAGTGAAAATAAGCAATTAAAATTGTGCCTTGGTGTTCGGGAATAAATGCTTTAACGGCTTTGGGTAAACGATGTTTGCGCGCCATAATTAAGCCTTCACTGACGTGCTTCTTAATAATTTCCGCACTTAACCAAGGATTATTAATTTCGTCGTGCTTATTTGGCCCGCCCATTTGATTTTCAATAAATCCTTGGGGGTCGTGTAGTTTGCCAATATCGTGATAAAACGTACCTGCCCTCACTAACTCTACGTTACAAGATAGTTCTTTGGCTGCCGCCTCTGCTAAAGTTGACACGAATAAAGTATGTTGAAAAGTACCAGGAGCGTTAGTTGCTAGGCGTTTTAAGAGGGGTCGATTGGGGTTAGCAAGTTCGGTGAGACGAATTGGAGTAACTAAGTCAAAGAGGTACTCTAAATAAGGACTTAGGCCGATCGCCACAATACTCCAAGCTAAACCTGAAAGCCCCACTAATCCGGCTTGCTGGGAAGTCCCGTACCAGCCAGTGGTACTTTCATTAAAAATAAAATCTATCAGCAAAAAGGTAGTTGCTTCGATTAAACCCACCGCCACGCCTAAGAGCGCTAATTCTTCGCGCGATCGCATTTTTCCGGCTAAAGCACTAGCTAGTAAGCCCCCCGCACTTCCTGCCAGGAGGTATTCTACATCAATGTTCAAACTTGCGGGCAGTAGCAGCGTCACTAGGGTGATCGCGCTAAATCCCAACGAGCGACCGTAATAGCTCCCCAACAATAAGCCAATTGCTGGCAAGCTGGTATAGGTTAGTCCTAAAGTTGTGAGCAAAATGGTACTCAAAGTTAGGAGCATGACTAAAATGCGATCGCGCCCGTGCAGAGTACAACCAAGTTGCCTTTTAATCAGGGCAAAAATTCCTAAAGCTCCCGTTACAAAAATTCCTAGTTGCAGCAAGCCAGACCAGTTAATTTCCCGCCTACTCAAATCAAATCTATCTAGTAGTACAAAGGCTGCATGGTCGATTTCTTCCCCAGCTTCAACAATAATTTCACCTTGCTGAACTTCTAATACTATGGTGTTTACTGCTTGTGCTGCTTGTTCGGCTTGTTGTTTGGTTTTAGCCACATCTTCAATTAAGTTGGGTCGCAAAACGTCAATTAGTAGTTTCTGCGCCCACGGTTCGACAGTTTTTGGCAGCAACGGAACTGCGTTTGTGTCGGGAGATTTTAGTTGGACGTTTACGGTTGCTTGAATAATATTTGCTGGCAATCCTGGCATAATGCCTTGAGTTAAAATGCGCTCGGTGCTGTTATTTATTGCCGTTTGCGTTTTTTGCCACTCTTTGTCGGTTAATTCCAGCAGCAATTTGTCTGATGGTTCAGTATCGCTAGGATTTTGAGCAATTTTTGTTTTCGCTTGGGCGTATTGCTGTCGGATTTGAGCAATTGTATTAATTAATTTAGTTACAGTTTCCGGTGAAGTTTTCCAACTATATGCTTGCAGGGCGATCGCGGCGGCGGCGGGATTGTTTGCTAACTTTGCTTGACTAATCGGCTTACTTTTATTTGCTGCTTGGGCGTTGAAAGTTGCTACTACTGTCTCCCATTCTGCTTTAGGGCAGCTACGCAGATAGCGTTGCACTGAAATTGATAGCGTTGACGCTTCGACAAAAGGAAAACTCCCAGCTACGATCCGACTTTCATTAATGCGATCGAGGACTTGTTGAATTTGCGCTTCAACTTGTCGATCGATCTCCTCGTCAATCTTTAAGACTGGTGAAGCGATCGTTCGGGCGGCTTTGCGTTCGGCTTTTGTCGTTTCAATATCTTCTACCCGCGCGTTATCGGGCGCGGTGATTGTTTGCGGAGCAATTGTACCTACCGCTAGGCGCGGTTGATTGTAAAATCGATGCCCTAAGACGGTGGTTAGGGCGATTGCAGCTAAACAAAAAACCGCTACATAATGATACTTTTTTAACCACCACCATAGTCTTAACCACGCTTCAACCAAAGGCAACCAGAAGGCAGATTTTTTTGTCTGTTGGCTTGCAGCTATTGGGCATAACAAAGCTTGTTGTCGCCTTTTGTGCTTTTGGAAATCAAACAAGCGCAGTTTTTTCATTGACTACAATTATTATCCGTAGCTAAATAAACAAAAAAAATTTTGGCTATTAGTTTTGGTGCTACCACTATAATTACTCACCCATGGCGATCGCGTGCTGCTAAACTTTGTACCTTTCTTTTTGTTTTTCCCTGCAAATACTTTTAACGAGAGCGAATAACGCGCGGGGCGGCAACTGCCGTAGATAGGAGTTTGACTTTGCTGTCGTACACTCCCGACCATACCGCAACTAAGGAATCTGATAATTCTAACACTTCCTTTCTAGGGCTAGTTCGATCGGATACAATTGTTGTCTGCCAACTACTAGGAATGCTAGAGGCGCTATTGTAAGCCCCTGACAGTGCGCCAACAATGGCACTACAAGCAAATGGCGATCGCCCACTTCTTTTCATACTTAGGTAAAAGTCTTCTGGGGTACTTAAAAAGTAATAAAATCCTAGAGCGATTGATATAGTTAGGCGATCGCTATTTGGTGTTATTTGGCTGATGGTTCGCTCTATGCCTGCTTTTTGCGCTAATAGTGCCTGTACTTGCAGCAACTTAGCGCTCAATATTGTACTAGGTTCTAGAAAGGCAGCTATTTGGGGAATTAATTTGCTGGGGGAAAGTTTTTCTATTAAAGCTTGGGCGATCGCATAGCCGAAAGCTAAGATACTGTCTTCAATAAGTGGTTCTTTTTGCCAAATACTAGTTACTGAAAGCAAATTTTGCCGTAGTTTAGTTTTGTTATCGTGGTAAAACAGAGCTAATGGTAAAGTTGCAATAATAGCCTGCAAAGGTGTCAGTTCTGGCGTTAAAAGCTTTTCAAGCCAATTTTCGCGCTCAAATCTGCCCAACGCGATTAAACTTTGCGCCCCTGGAATTATTACTTTAGCAATTGAATCCGGCTTTGCTTGACTTGGCTGACTAACTTCTTCTACCGTCGCGCCTACCAAACTGCCACGAAATCGGCTATTTATTGAGTAACGCATGAGGTCAAATTACCAAAAGTTATCAAGAGTCAAGCTGTTGCTTATTTATTAGTTTCTTCCTGACGTGCGGCTAAATGATTAACTAGTGCCTGCAATCCCAATCGATAACTTTCTGCGCCAAATCCACTAATTTGTCCGATCGCTACAGGGGCGATATAAGAGTGATGGCGGAATATTTCGCGTTGATATATATTGCTCAAATGAACTTCTACCGTAGGCTTTTTTACCGCAGAAATTGCATCTCGAATCGCTATACTCGTATGAGTAAAAGCCCCAGCATTAATTAAAATCCCATGGTGCGCGCTGGCATTGTGAATAGCGTCAATTAATATGCCTTCATGGTTTGATTGTACCGGAAATACTTGCGCTTGCAGCTTTGAGGCTTCTACCACCAACAAGCGATTGATTTCTTCCAAGGTCACAACCCCATAAATGCCTGGTTCGCGCTTTCCCAAAAGATTTAAGTTTGGCCCATGCAGTACCAAAATACTAAATAGGTTTGATTGCGTCTGCACAATCCTAAACTAACGGCGACGGGAGCGATCGTTAACAGGAATAGGAATAAGTTCTGGCTCTGGTTCTGCTTCTGGCCCTAATAAAGTTTCTATCAGTTTACGCGCCCAATCTTTTAGCTTTTCCAGTACCTTTTCGATGTAGTCCATTGAGCCAACTTGCTCCTACAATAGCTGTTTAGTTTTCTAATCTACGTTAAAAATCACAAAATCTTACGATACATTAGATTGTCTTAAGCTTATCATGCAGTTCTAGAGCAAGTTCATCCTACTAAAGAGGTGCAAGTAAACTTAAAATTAAGTTTTTTAACATTTTATAGATATATCTTAACATATTAAATTAGATTAGGTTTCTAATAGTTGACGGCGCAGACAATCGAGGGCGCTACAAAGGCTGAGGTGACGAATCAAGGCACGGTCTTTTGTAGCGCCAAAACGAAACTCAAAACTTGTTATGCCACCATCTGCCCTAGCTAATCCAACATATACTAGCCCTACAGGCTTATTGTCGTTACCGCCATCCGGGCCAGCTATACCCGTAATACTCAAGCCCCAGGTAGTCCCAAGCAAGTTTTTTACTCCCAACGCCATTTGCTCGGCAACCGTTGCACTAACCGCACCTTGCAATGCCAAGTCGTGACTATCAACCTTGAGTAAAGAAGTTTTTACCCGATTATCGTAGGAAATTATCCCACCTAGAAAATACTGAGAACTTCCTGGTACAGTCGTTAGCATCTGTCCTAAGCCACCGCCCGTGCAAGACTCCGCCACGCTTAAAGTCTGATTTGAAGCAATTAGTAACTGTCCGACAACCGAGGCTAAGGTGTCATCATCAGCGCCAAAGTAATGTTTGCCAGCAATCAATTTTAATTTTTCTTCTACAGGCTGTACTATTTCCCGTGCTTGGGGGATGGAAGTAGCCAAGGCAGAAACGCGCAACTTTACTTCTCCTAAGCTGGCGTAAGGGGCAACGGTAGGGTTAGATAAGTCAAAAAAGGGAGCTACTTTTTCTGCTAAAGCCGATTCGGCAATGCCCCAAAACTTTAGATTCCGGCTATAAATAATTTGTTGACCAAAACCGCGACTTTGCAGATAAGGGACAGCACTTTGCGCCCACATCTGACGCATCTCTGAGGGTACGCCAGGAAAAGTAAAAAGAATTAGCCCCGGACGCGGTTCCCAGATGACTCCAGGGGCGGTTCCGCTTTCGTTAGGTAAAACTTTAGCCCCCTTAGGTAGCAACGCTTGCTTGCGGTTGCTGGGGGTCATTTGGCGATCGCGCTGGGCGTATTTATTAGTGATATCCGCAACAATTTCGGGATGCTCTACTAAAGTTACACCAAAAAAATCCGCTAAAGTTTCGTGAGTAAGATCGTCGGGGGTTGGCCCCAGCCCGCCTGTAAAAATCAGCACTTGAGCTTGTTTGGCAGAATCTTCTAGCCTAGAAATTGCAATTTCCACAACCTGCTTAATTCTACTTGGATTATCGCCAACTACCGTCTGGTAGTAGTGACTGATGCCCAGACTTGCCAATTGGGTAGCTAAAAACTGGGCATTACTATTAAGTATGCTGCCGAGTAATAACTCCGTTCCTACACAAATAATTTCCGCACTCATAAATAATTTTTAGCTTAATTTTGCTAGGTAAAACGAATAGTTAAGATTGCCTAGCGTGTCGCCAAACGTGCCAACTTGCGTAACTAAGTAAAGAAGTTGCAGCTATTGCGTAAGCAATTCCACTCGGTATCCCCGCAAAAGCCAAAGCCAAACTACCAACCCACAGTGTTAAGGCGTAAATAAATAACACCGTCAAACGGTGAGACAAACCAGCTTGCAACAGACGGTGATGGAGATGGGTTTTGTCTGCTAGAAAAGGCGATTTGCCCTTACGCAGCCTTGTCAAAATCACCGCAGACATATCGACAATTGGCACAGCCAAAATTAGGTAAGGCAGTAGTACCGCCGTTACCGCCGTACCTTTAACTAACCCAACTACCCCTACCCCTGCTAAAGTAAAACCCATGTAGTAAGCTCCACCATCGCCCATAAAAATTTGTGCGGGGTTAAAGTTATAACGCAAAAATGCCAAAGCCCCACCCGCTAAAGCCGCCGCAATTAATGCCGCAGCGCTTTGCTGCATAAATAACGTCACAATCAGCATTACCACCGCCGCAATGCCCGACACTCCCGCCGCCAATCCATCTAAACCATCAATCCAATTGATGGCATTTGCCATGCCTACTAGCCAAATGATGGTAATCGGCAAACTTAGCCAGCCCATTTGAACTAATCCAACAAAAGGAATGCTGAGAAAGTCAATATGTACGCCCATTGCCCAAGCTAAAGTAGCAAAAATAATTTGCAATAGCAGACGTAAAAAGGGAGATAAGTTAAATAAGTCATCTGCTAAACCGATCGCAAAAAAAGCTAGTCCCCCTAGGGTAACTCCCCAGATTTCCCACTCGGTTTCTGAGCTAAGAATCCCAAAGCCACCAGACCACCAGACAATCAACAAGGCAATTAGGGAACCTAAAAAAATCGAAACTCCACCCAAACGCACCATAGGGCGCTGGTGAACTTTGCGATCGCCTGGTGCGTCAACTCTGCCACTTTTAATCCCAATTTTTTTAACAATGGGTGTAGTCCAAATCACTACCACCGCAGATACGAGAAAGGCAATAAGATGATAAATTTGATAAGGCATCTGCTATCAAGGGCTTGCCGATAGAGAATTTTTGGGCAAAATTGCCATTATCTTACTACAGTTGAGACGCAAATTTCTGTTCTAATCAATATAGAGACGTTCCCAAGGAACGTCTCTAAGTTTAAGCTAGAGCAGGTACGGGAATTGTCAGATGCGGGTACAAGGGAAAACGATCACATAATGCCGCTACTCGACGGCGACAATCTTGAGCTACAGTTTCATCTTGAGGATTGAGCAAGCGATCGCTAATTATATTAGCAATCTCTGTAAATTCGCCTTCTCCCATTCCCCTTGTCGTCATTGCGGGCGTACCTAGGCGCAAACCGCTAGTTACAAAAGGCGACTGCGGATCGAAGGGAACGGTATTTTTATTGGCAGTAATATTAACCCCACTAACTAATCTATCGCCCTCTTTTCCAGTCATGTCTATACAACGTAAATCAACGAGCATTAAATGATTGTCCGTGCCGTTGGAAACAATTTTAAAGCCTCTATTTTGTAATTGCCCTGCCATAGTCCGAGCATTAGCAATTACTTGAGCAGAATATACTTTAAAGTCTTTACTCAAAGCTTCGCCAAAAGCTACAGCTTTACCAGCAATAACGTGTTCTAAAGGGCCTCCTTGAGTGCCAGGAAAAACGGCTTTATCTAGCTTCTTGCCCAATTCCTCATCGCCCGTCAAGATCAACCCACCTCTAGGACCGCGTAAGGTTTTATGGGTAGTAGTTGTAACTACGTGACAGTGAGGTATGGGGTTAGGATGCAGCCCCGTAGCTACGAGGCCAGCAATGTGGGCAATATCTGCTAGTAAATAAGCCCCTACTTCATCAGCTATTTGTCTAAACTTAGCAAAGTCAATAATGCGGGGGTAAGCTGAGTAACCGCAAATCAAGAGTTTGGGACGGTGTTGCAGGGCTAATTCTCGGATTTGCTCGTAATCTAGCTGTTCGGTTTCAGGATTTACGCCATAATGACAAACTTTAAACCACTTCCCCGATACATTGACAGGAGATCCGTGGGTGAGGTGTCCGCCGTGAGACAAATCCATACCCATAATTGTATCTCCAGGCTCTAGCAGCGTCAGGAAGACGGCAAAATTTGCTTGCGCTCCTGAATGGGGCTGCACGTTGGCATGAGCCGCTCCAAATAGCTGTTTGGCTCGGTCGATGGCTATTTGTTCGATTTTATCTATATATTCGCAGCCGCCGTAATAGCGCTTTCCGGGCAAGCCTTCGGCATATTTATTTGTTAGTACGGAGCCTTGAGCGGCAAGTACCGCCGAGGAAGTAAAATTTTCACTAGCAATTAGCTCCAAATGGTCGCGCTGCCGTTGGAGTTCTTCATTAATCAATAACGCGATCTCGCTATCAGTTTGGGCAAGAATATCTAAGTTATTTAGGTTCACTTGGGCTATCCCTGGAATTTTCACAAAAGGTTAAATTTTTTAGCAAGGCAAATAATCGCCTCTGCATTGCTGGATATTTCATCATAGCCTTTAAATTAGCCCTCCCTTGGCGATCTCTTATTACTCGGCATATTAAACTTATGTATTTTTCCTCACAATCTAATAGGACGAGTAGCATAAAATAGATTTAACTGGAATCAAGGGCTATAACCGGAGAAAATAGGATGTTAGTGATTTTGATGGAAAATCAAATCCTTGCTCCTCAGCACGTTTGTCCAAGCTGTTTGCTTGCCGATCGCACGGGTCAACCCCGTTGGAGTAATGGAAAATTGCGTTGCGGTCGAGCAATAAGTAAAGTTGCGGTCGAGCAGCCAGAACAGTATCAGTGTTTAATGGGTTTTCGCGTTGCCAATATTGAGTAAGACATCGGGTAAAGCTTCCTAATATCTGCGTTATCCTAAACTTATCAGACATAGTTTCAGGAGAACGCAACAATGAGTTTGCGCGGGTCTACAACAGTTAAAGAACGAATTTTTGCGTGCTTGCCTTATCTTCTGCCGTTAATTGAAGGGTTAGCTTTTGGCAGTTATTTATTTGCACAGGTTCCGGTGCTGACTTTAGCCTTGACACCTTTATTTCCTTTGATCCAACTCTACGCAAGCGTTCCTTTTGCTGGCTTGATAGTGTTTTTTGCTTTATTTCTATTGGTAGTGAGAAATGAATCTATTGCTCACTTTATTCGCTTCAACACAATGCAGGCAATTTTGATAGATATTGTTTTGGTTTTGTGTGGCTTTGCTATCCAAATTTTGGGCAGGGGTTTTACTGCCGAAATTCTCAGCAATACGGTGTTTATCGGTTTAGTTGCGGCAGTGGGTTATTCAGTCATCCAGTCAGCTTTAGGTCGTTACGCGGAAGTTCCGGTAATCTCGGAAGCAGTCTATATGCAGGTACGCTAACTGACAGCTTTAAAGTTAGAAGCAACAACAGTATTTTCCAGTCGTCCAATGCCTTCAATTTCTACGCGGATGCGATCGCCTACTTGTAATCTTCCTACTCCCGCAGGCGTACCCGTAAGCACCACATCCCCCGGTAAAAGCGTCATAACTTGACTAATATAGGCAACTAAAAAGTCCGGGGAAAATACCATCCGCTCAATAGATGTTGATTGTACAGGTTCTGGATTGTCATTAATAAACGTTTGCAAAGTAGCGGCGGCGTTTAATTCGCGGACAATCCAAGGGCCCAGGGGGCAAAAAGTATCAAAACCTTTAGCTCGCGTCCACTGGCTATCTTTTTGTTGCAAGTCCCGCGCGGTTACGTCGTTGGCAATAGTGTAGCCCCAAATTTTAGTATGAGCTTGTTCGGGAGTGCAGTTAGACGTGCGATCGCCAATGATTAGCGCCAACTCTCCCTCGTACTCTACTCTTTGAGACTGGGGTGGATACACAATAGCTGTAGAAGTAGGAATAATCGCTGTAGGCGGCTTTAAAAACAATAAAGGCTCTTTTGGTACGTCCGTCCCCATTTCGGCGGCGTGTTCCACATAATTTTTACCAACCGCAACGATTTTTGAAGGAGCGCAGGGGGCGAGGACTTGATAGCGGTTAACTTCCAACTCCAAGTCTATCGGTTCTCCTTGCAACCAGGGCGGAGCATCTAATACTTGGACATTTTGGTTGAGTTGTAGTAAGCCATAATAAACTCGTCCCTGCAAGTCTTGAATGCGGATATAACGGTGCGCCATAAATTCTTTTTCTAATTGAAGGGTTGTCCCAAACGTTTAGTTATTGCTCATGAGGATTTTGGCATTTGCACGTTTACATTGTTTACTTTAGCTGCCAATAAACTTAAATATGCCACTAAAGTTGGCAATTTCTTGAGTTCAATATTTTTAAGTGCAATCTGTTAGAATATAAAATCCTTGTTGCTTCAACTTTAGTTGAAGCAGCCAAATTGTCCATAAGGAGACTAAAACCCGTGCAGATCGTTTACGAAACAATGTATATCTTGCGTCCCGACTTAAGAGAGGAGCAAATAGAGCAAGCAGTTAACAAATATCAAACCTTCATTCAAGAACAAGGCGCAGACCAAATCGAAATTCAAAATCGCGGTAAACGCCGCCTTGCTTACGAAATTGGCAAGCAACGGGAAGGTATTTATATTCAGATGAACTACCAGGGGCCTGGAACTTTAATTGCACCCTTGGAACGCTCGATGCGGTTGAGCGAAGAAGTAATTCGCTACTTGACTATCAAGCAAGAAGTTTCTGAAAAGTCAACGGAAGATAATGATGTTGAGGGCGACGAATAATCGTCGGTAACGAATTTAAAAAAGGCAAAAGATTTATCTTTTGCCTTCTGTCAGAAATTAGATGGTTCTGACTACGCTACTAAACTAACTTCCTCTACGGTTGCTTTAACAGCATCGTAATTATCAAAAATTTCAAATACTGAATCTAGTTGAGTTAATTCAAAAATTAGCCTCACAGGCGCTTGTAAGTTACATAGTACAAGCCGACAATGATTTGCACGGGCTGTTTTTAGAGCTTTTGCTAAAGCAACTAAACCCGAACTATCCATAAAATCAACTTTTTCTAAATCTACAATTGCTAGGCTCTGAGCGTTGGTTGTTAGATCCATTAATTGTTTTTCTAAAGCCTTGCCACCTTGTAAGTCCAAGCGTCCTTGGGGTTGAACTAGAATTAATTGATATTGGTTTGTATTATTCATAATTTTAACTAGATACCTGAATAAATTTAATGAGACTAATCGGAATTAAATGGAACAAAATAGACTTTTTATAAACTAGCTATATAGTTCGCTAATCCATTACCTGTATAATCTTTCAAGCCCGTGTCTTAGTTAACTTAATGTAAACACACGGCTAAGTATATTTCAGTGGTTTCCGAGGTATTTATTAAATCTTTATGCCTATAACTGGCTTTTGTAAAGTTTTTGTAAAGCCCCGGACTCCATCTCAGTCTAATTGCATAGGTCTTTAGGAGAGTAAACTTCAATAACTCGTTTTGGGGTTGGTAACTTTTTAAGGTTTATGCCTGTATATCTACTGACACCAACTAAAAAAACTCTAGGCATGAGAATTAAGTTTGACACTCTCAATCAAATCGCGCCAAGATAAAGAAAAGTAAAACTTTGTAAAGGCAGCAAGTGAATGTTGGCTGAAGTCATCTCACTAGAAACAATCCAAGAATTTGCTCAAAATTACGGTTACTGGGCGGTTTTCGGGGGAATATTACTTGAAAATCTAGGTATTCCTCTCCCTGGGGAAACCGTAACATTGGTAGGAGGATTTTTAGCAGGTAGCGGTCAGTTAAATTACTGGTTTGTTTTAAGCAGCGCTATTTTCGGGGCGGTAATTGGCGGTACTTGTGGTTACTGGATCGGCAGATATGCGGGATGGTCGTTTTTGCTCAAACTCGGTAAGTTTCTGCGTATTCCTGAAACTAAATTAGAAGAACTTAAAACTCAATTTACTCAAAATGCGGGTAAAGCAGTCTTTTTTGGTCGCTTTATTGCTTTACTTAGAGTTTTTTCTGGCTTACTAGCAGGCATTGCGGAAATGTCCTACGGAGAATTTTTCTTGTATAACCTTGCAGGGGCTATAGTTTGGGCTTCAGTAATGGTAACTTTAGCATTTTTTGTCGGGCGAGTTATTGCTCTAGAACAATTAATTGCTTGGGTAGGGCAATTTACCTTAATAGCATTTGGTTTAGTTGCCGCTTGGTTATTTATCCCTCCTTGGCTAGAAGCTCGTAAGACTAAAGAGCTAGAAAGCGGAGAGTAGAGAGACAAGGGAGATTTAAAATACTTATCTTTCTTATTCTCCCTCGTCCCTCTTGCTTCATCAGCGATTTTGCTGCGACCAAATTCGCGTTGGCAATCCCCAAACATAGATAAAACCTTCGGCAGCTTTATGATCGAATTGGTCATCGGCTCCGTAGGTAGCTAAGTCAGGAGTGTATAGCGATTTTTCGGAAGCTCGTCCGACAATGGTGGCATTGCCCTTAAATAACTTAATGCGGACGCTGCCAGTTACTCGCTCTTGAGTTTTTTGGACAAAAGCATCTAAGGCAGCTTTTAAGGGACTGTACCACAGCCCGTTATAAATAATTTGGCTGTAAGTTTCCTCAATACCGCGTTTGTAGTGGGTGACATCGGCAGTTAGAGTCAAGCTTTCTAAGTCACGGTGAGCTTGAATTAAAACTAGCAGCGCCGGGACTTCGTAAATTTCTCGCGATTTTATGCCCACTAAACGATTTTCTACCATGTCGATGCGCCCGACTCCGTGGCTGCCAACAAGCTCGTTTAGTTGCTTAATTAGTTCTACAGGAGCAACGGCTTGTCCGTTGAGTGTTGTAGGAATACCGCGCTCGAAGCCAATTTCTACATATTCTGGCTCATTTGGAGTATCGGCGATCGCCTGAGTCATTAAATAAATTTCTTCCAATGGCTCGTAGCTAGGATCTTCCAAAGGGCCCGCTTCAATACTGCGACCTAATAAATTGCGATCGATACTGTAAGGAGAAGATTTTTTGACTGGGGAAGGAATGCCAAATTTTTCTCCATAAGCGATGGTTTCTTCTCGGCTCATGCCCCATTCCCGTGCGGGTGCTAAAACTTTGAGGTTGGGGTTGAGAGCGGCAATCGAAACATCAAAGCGGACTTGATCGTTACCTTTTCCCGTACAACCATGAGCTACCGCATCCGCGCCGTATTTGTTGGCCGCATCTACCAAAAGTTTAGCAATCAAAGGACGCGCTAAGGCAGTGGAAAGGGGGTAGCGATTTTCGTACAAGGCGTTTGCTTGCAAAGCAGCAAAGGCGTAGTCTTTGACAAAATTTTCCGTAGCATCAATAACCAAAGATTCGCTCGCGCCGGATTTTAGCGCTTTTTCTCGGACTGGTTCTAATTCATCTCCCTGTCCCAAATCGGCGGCTAGGGTAATTACTTCTTCAACGCCCCATTCTTGTTTGAGGTAAGGAATACAGACCGATGTATCTACTCCGCCCGAATATGCCAGGACAACTTTTTTAGCACGACCCATTAATTTTTCTTCCCGCAAAACAACGAGTCAATATTATCTAACTAATTACGCCCTATTCACAGTTAGCAATGGTACAAATTTGTAGCAACGGATTAATTTGACTAAGTAAACTTGGTTTTTTCAAGTGACATACTGAGATAAGTGGGATTAATCAGGGGGTGACGAGTGTTTTTTAGTGTTGTTATTCCAACTTACGATCGCTTGCCAATTTTGCAAAAATGCCTAAAAGCTTTAGAAACTCAACTTATTCCGGCGGGAAGTGTTATTAGCGGCTATGAAATTGTGCTAGTAGATGATGGCTCAACCGACGGCACTTTAGAATGGTTGCAAGCATCGGCGGCGGATTTTCCCCATGTAAAATCTTTCTTGCAAGACCATCAGGGTCCGGCGGCGGCACGAAATCTCGGCGTAGAGAAGGCGTTGGGCGATACAATTATTTTTATTGATAGCGACCTAGTTGTAACCGAGAACTTCTTAGTTGCTCATGCTCAAGCGCTAAAGTCGGCTAAGAGCGATCGCGTTTTTACTTACGGGCGAGTAATTAATACTTGCAATTTTGATGCCCCGACTTCTGAAGCCTACAAAATTACTGACTTTTCGGCGGCTTATTTTGCAACGGGAAATGTCGCGATTGCTCGTCATTGGCTAGATAAGGCGGGTTTATTCGATCCGCGCTTTCAACTGTATGGCTGGGAAGATTTGGAACTGGGTGTAAGACTGAAAAAATTAGGCTTAAAATTAATTAAATGTCCCGATGCGATCGGCTACCACTGGCATCCTCCTTTTGCTTTAGCTCAAATTCCTAACCTAATTGACAAAGAAATTCAACGGGGACGGATGGGAGTTTTGTTTTACCAAAAGCATCCTACTTGGGACGTGCGGATGATGATTCAAATGACCCCGTTGCATAGGATTTTGTGGGGCATTTTATCGGTAAATGGATTGCTAAATGAAAAAACAATGGCTCCATTTTTACAGTGGTTAATTAACCAAAATCAGCCTCAACTAGCTTTAGAAATTGCCCGGATTTTCCTCAACTGGTACAACGTCCGGGGCGTATATGCTGCCTATACGCAAATGCGTCAAGCCTCCTTACAGTAAGTAATTACGTGCTATACTAGGAGAGTTGTCTAAACTCACACATCCAGTTTTTTCGGGTGTTTCTTAAGTTAGAAATACGCCTGGATGGAGGATTAACCCGAATAGGAGCAAAAAATATGCCAGTAGTTTCATTGGCTCAAATGATGGAGTCGGGAGTTCACTTCGGGCATCAAACCCGGCGGTGGAATCCAAAAATGGATCGTTACATTTATACTGCCCGCAATGGCGTTCATATCATTGACTTGGTGCAAACAGCCCAATTGATGGACGATGCCTACAACTATATGCGGACAGCCGCAGAACAAGGAAAGAAATTTCTATTTGTTGGCACTAAGCGCCAAGCCGCCGGAATTATTGCCCAAGAAGCTAGTCGTTGCGGCGCTCACTACATCAACCAACGGTGGTTGGGTGGGATGTTAACTAACTGGACTACTATCAAAACTCGCGCGGAACGGTTGAAAGATTTGGAACGCCGGGAAGAAACTGGCGCATTGGACTTATTGCCCAAAAAAGAAGCTTCCATGCTGCGCCGGGAGATGGTGAAGCTGCAAAAGTACCTTGGTGGGATTAAAACTATGCGAAAAATTCCCGATGTAGTGGTTATTGTAGACCAGCGCCGGGAGTACAACGCCGTTCAAGAATGCCAAAAACTAGGAATTGAAATTGTATCAATGTTAGATACAAATTGTGATCCTGATGTCGTAGACGTTCCCATTCCCGCTAACGATGACGCTATCCGCTCAATTAAGTTGATAGTAGGCAAGTTAGCCGATGCGATTTATGAAGGTCGTCACGGTCAGCTAGAGGGCGCGGATGAATACTACGACGAGTATGAAGGCGCAGAAGACTTCGAGGATGAGGCAAACGGTTATACAGATTCGTTACCTCCTGAAGACGAAGAAACGGCAGAATAACTTGCTAGAGGAAATTCAAAATTAAGTTTTGAATGATTTAGTCAGGAAAGAAAGTGTTTTAGGGCAAACTTAAAGTTTGCCTTAAGGCAAATATAAGCGCAAAAATAACTGTAATTCAAGTAGGGATTGAGGCAAGATGGCGGACATATCTGCACAAGTTGTCAAACAACTGCGCGAAAAGACTGGCGCAGGAATGATGGACTGTAAAAAAGCGCTAAAAGAAACTGACGGCGACCTAACCCAAGCAATGGACTGGCTGCGTAAAAAAGGCATGGCTTCGGCGGCGAATAAAGGTTCGAGAGTAGCGGCAGAGGGTTTAGTAGACAGTTACATTCACACGGGTGGTAGAGTCGGCGTACTTGTAGAGGTAAACTGCGAGACAGACTTTGTAGCGCGGGGGGATGCGTTCAAAAAACTGGTGCAAGACATCGCCAAGCAAGTAGCAGCTTGTCCTAACGTTGAGTATGTTTCTGTGGCAGACATCCCCGCCGAAATTTCTAGCAAAGAAAAAGAAATTGAGATGGGTAAGGACGATTTGAGCAATAAGCCAGAAAATATTAAAGAAAAAATCGTCCAAGGTCGAATTGAAAAGCGTTTGAAAGAAATGACTTTGATGGATCAGCCCTTTATTCGCGACCAAAGTATTACTGTAGAAGAATTGGTAAAACAAAGTATTGCGACTTTAGGCGAAAACATCAAAATCCGTCGGTTCGCCCGGTTTGTATTGGGTGAAGGAATTGAAAAGCAAGAGAGCAACTTTGCTGATGAAGTAGCCGCACAAATGGGCAAAAATTAAGCTTCTAAGCTGATTGCTCGGTTTTTGGGACAGGTCAAGCACGTCTGCGGCTGACCTGTTTTTATTATGAGGAATGATTTTAAAATATAAAAAGTACAAATGTACCTATGCCTAGCTGGGCGCTGTTAGAGTTATGGTTGAACAAATAAATCGCGATATTGCGGCGCTAGAAGCAAAGGTAAGAGCGATCGCAACAGAACTTGAAAATGCTTATATTAGTTATCTCACTTCTTTAGGGCAAGCCGTAGCAAAACAGCTAATGCTGGCAAGCTATCACATCTGTACTCAAGGCTACCCAAAACAGTTTGTGAGTTTAACCTTTAACCAAAGGCAGCAGTTGCAGCAAGATATCCGTAAGTTGACACAAAAAGCTGCGGAACAGTTGTTAAAGCACACTCAAGGAGAAAATCCTTTGGAGTTTTCTTTTTTAGCCGAGGAAGCAGCACCAATTAGCTTTTCCGACCCGGTAGAATTGATTAAGTGGCAGCATCAAGTAGAAAATGCGATCGCCCAAACGCTAAAAACTCTCTCTAGCCAAACAAATAGCGTCCTCCAGCAAGTAGAAATTTTACCGAATAACTTACCCCTCGCGCCTCTGCTAGAAGCGGCTACAAGCGCCTCCGAAGGTGCGCCGGAAGTAACAAGCTCGTCGCCAAATCTATTAAACTTATTAATAGAAACCGATAGCGATAGCGAGTCCCAAGAATCGCACGTTACCCAAATTATTGCAGTTCACCTGCGGCTAATAGAAATTGAATTTGCGGATGCTACAGTCCGAGCTAAACGCAATCAAATCCGCACTATATCGGGAAAAATCGGCATTTTAGAGCGAGAGTATCAAAAAAAGCAGCGCGAACGAGATGTAGCTCAAGCGGAAGCCGCATGGCGGGCAAGTTGGTTTGAATCGTAGTTTTAAAGTTTGAACGTCAATGTATATCACCGACTCACCCGATTGGTTGCGCTTGCAAAAAGCCTTAGCAGTAGAGGCTGAAAGGGGCTTTGGGGACTTGATGGGGAAACAGTACCGCTTTAGTGAGTTTTTGAGTCTCAGCTTTGGTAAATCGCCGGATGGACTGCCTTTTGAGGAGCGCCAACGGTGGCAAGAAATGGCAGTAGAGTTTGCCAACTATCCCCAACTAACTCTTGAGGAGCGCCAAAGTTTAGTCGCGGCTACTCGCCGATATATTTATAATACGTTTCAATCCCCCGCACCTGCCGAGCAGCAGCCTTACACTCCCAAGGTAAAGTTAGCAAAAACAACTCCCTTAGCGGCGGAAATAAACGAACGTCTTACACCTACCCTTGACCAATCTTTAACTAGCTTGCCCGAAATAGGAGTTAGGAGAGCAAGCTATTTAGCTCGTTTGGGTTTATCTACCGTGCGAGACGTGCTATTTTATTATCCCCGCGACCATATCGATTACGCGCGTCAAGTTCATATTCGGGAATTGGCAGAGGGAGAGACTGTCACAATTGTCGGTAGGATTTACCGTTGTAGTTGCTTTAGCAGTCCTCGCAATCCCAAATTGACGATTTTGGAAGTGATTTTAAAAGACAATACCGGACAAATTAAACTCAATCGTTTTTTTGCTGGTAGTCGTTACTCCAATCGCGGTTGGCAAGAACAGCAAAAACGCCGTTACCCCATAGATGCAACAGTAGCGGCTTCGGGATTAGTAAAAAAAAATAAATACGGCGTAACTTTAGAAGACCCAGAATTAGAAATTCTCGCAAGTCCGGGAGATGCGATTGATTCGCTGACAATTGGGCGGGTAGTGCCTGTATACGCGCTTACGGAAGGTGTGAGTGCAGATATGGTGAGACAAGCAGTAATTACCGCTTTGCCTTGCACAAGTCAACTAAAAGACCCACTTCCGGCGGCTTTACGCCAGCATTACAAGCTAGATAAATTGAGTAATGCGATCTCAAATATCCATTTTCCTCCTGATGATACCGCTTTGCAAACAGCACGACGGCGGTTAGTTTTTGATGAGTTTTTCTACTTGCAATTAGGTTTATTGCAACGCCAATATAAAGCCAAACAAGTTCAAACTAGCGCGGTAATTGCTCGGACTGGGCAGTTAATCGAGCAATTTTACGAAGTATTGCCTTTTAAATTGACGAACGCTCAATCGCGGGTAGTTAATGATGTTCTCAACGATTTACAAAAACCTTCTCCCATGAATCGTTTAATTCAAGGGGATGTGGGTTCGGGAAAAACTGTTGTTGCTGTTGTTGCCATTCTGGCGGCAATTCAATCGGGCTACCAGGCGGCTTTGATGGCTCCTACGGAAGTTTTGGCAGAGCAGCATTATCGCAAATTAGTTAGCTGGCTTAATTTGCTGCATTTGCCTGTAGAATTGCTTACGGGTTCTACTAAAACCGCCAAACGGCGACAGATTCACGCGCAGTTGGAGACTGCCGAATTGCCGCTACTTGTGGGTACTCATGCTTTAATTCAAGACCCGGTAAATTTTCAAAAGCTGGGTTTAGTAGTCATTGACGAACAGCACCGTTTTGGAGTAGGACAACGGGCGAGGTTGCAGCAAAAAGGCGAAGCACCCCACGTATTAACCATGACCGCAACCCCAATTCCGCGATCTTTGGCGCTGACTTTACACGGCGATTTGGATGTCAGCCAAATTGATGAATTGCCCCCCGGACGGCAAAAGATTCATACTACAGTGTTGACGGGGAAAGAACGCACTAATGCTTACGATTTAATCAGTCGCGAAGTTGCTCAAGGGCGACAGGCTTATATTGTTTTCCCTTTGGTGGAAGAATCGGAAAAACTAGATGTCCGCGCCGCCGTTGAAGAACATCAAAGGTTGCAAGAGAGCGTTTTTCCGCAATTTCAAGTAGGGTTATTACACGGTCGGATGAGTTCGGCGGATAAGGATACGGCACTGACTAAGTTTCGAGACAATCAGACACAAATTATTGTCTCGACGACGGTAATTGAGGTCGGGGTAGACGTTCCTAATGCTACGGTAATGTTGATTGAAAATGCCGAGCGTTTTGGTTTATCTCAGTTGCACCAGTTGCGGGGACGAGTGGGACGCGGTGCGGCGCAATCTTACTGTTTATTGATGAGTAGTTCTAAGGCGGAAACGGCGCGTCAACGGTTGCAAGTTTTGGAACAGTCGCAAGATGGCTTTTTTATCTCAGAGATGGATATGCGGTTTCGCGGCCCTGGGGAAGTAATTGGGACTCGTCAATCGGGGTTAGCCGATTTTACTTTAGCAAGTTTGGTTGAAGATCGGGAAGTTTTGGAATTGGCTAGGCAAGCGGCGGAAAAAGTTATTGAAAAAGATCCCTTATTGGCTCGATGGTCGTTAATGCGGGCGGAGTTAGAGTATCGCTATCAAAGGCTGATGGGTGGAGCGATTTTGACTTGATGGGAAGAAGTAGTAATTCTTTGTTAGACCTCTTGCAAAAGCCCGCCTAGCTTGCCTAGGGTTTAAAATCCCGCTCTTTTCGCTAAAGCCTAGCTCGCCTAGGGTTAAAACCCCAGGCTAATAGCTCAAGCCGGACGGGATCGACTAAAGAGAAGTTTTTATATTTTGGCAAGAAGTCTAATGGGTTTTTAGTTTGCTGGTAGAAATAAAGTTGCTGCTAAAGTGACTAAAAGCGGTAGTTGCGATCGCGTACCCAAAGGCTAACAGGTACGCCATTACCTCGATTATCTACCTTTATTTCCACTACTAGAAGTTGTTTTCTTTGTGCTTGGCTAATAGCTTGATTGATTTCTTGCTGTTGAGATTCGGGAAAGTAATAAGTTTCCAATCCGTAGCCAATTGTCGAAGTCCCTGCGCCTTTGCCCTTTAAAGCTATCTGGTTGGCAGGTAAAGAGGTCGGGAGATTTTTCCTTACTCCTACGGGTTTCCAAGCTACAGGTGGCTGTTTTGCCCCTGCTGGTGGTGCTTCTAAGACTACATAGAACTCTATTCCTGACTCTAGATAGTCGCCGATTTTACGTTTTGGTTGCTTGCTTACCTCTTGCCAGCCGGGAAGTTTTTGTAAGTTTTCTAGCCGGGAAATGTCATAAGTTAGGGTTTGCGAATAACCCCGCAATGGATCGTAAGGATCTACAGGAAGCGTCTGCAATATTACAGTTTTGCCTGTAATGTGCGTATACACTGATTGGGCGGGTAAAGCTAAAATTAGCCCAACTTGAATTAGTAAAGGTACAGCAAACCGCCATAGTGGTAAAGGCGATCGCATTTCTTCGTTAGATTGTTGTGTCATAACCAGTTGTTGAATTTGATGAAGGAGATAGGGGACAAGGGGACAAGGAGAAGGGTTGCTGCAAAGAGAAAATCCTAACTAAATTCAGCATTGTTAGTTTTAGTTAGTCGTATTACCAAAAGTTCTGACATACTTCTCAAACCATAGTCCAATGGCAATTACGCCAACTCCACACAAAACAAAGACTAAAGACTTGAAAAACAATCCAGTATTAGATAAGAAAAACCAATGCAAAATTCTCAAAACTAATAGCAACAATCCAAACCAAAAAGCCCGTCTTTGTCCGTGAGTTAATCCTTCTCGCATCAAACCAAGAGAAAATATAAACAATAGGGCGTTAAAGGCAAAGGCTGCTAATTCAGGAATTGGCGCAATATTTGTATGCCAGATCGGAATTAAGGCGACAATGCCTACTAATAATCCAATAACAATTGCTGTCAAATCTTGAGAACCTATGGGGCGATTTCTAGCTATTTTGCGTCCTAAGCGCAACCACTGCACAGTGGCAATTAGAACTAAAACTAAAATATTTACGAGAGGAAACAAGTTAGTTATTTTTGCTGTTTCCGATCCTGCAGAACTATCTCTCCAATAAGCCCATAAACTATAGAAAGAACAAGAGTAAACTATGATCGCTAGATAAAGCAGGGCAATATTATGAGAAGTCGCATTAAAAGATTTTGTTAAGCGATTATCGTCGTAACTCCATAGTAAGGCAGGGGGTAAGGCAAAGGCGATCGCTGCTACCCAACCGGACGATTGCAGAGTAGATAAATTTGGGATGCCAATGCCGACGGCAGCCAAGTTAATTATTGCACTAGATAGGATAGCGATCGCCCCTAAAGCAAATACCAAGCTATTAAATATCCAGCGCGATTTACACCAATAAGCCAAAGGTATAAATATTACACAAGCCAATATTGGCATATGTTGCCCTAGCAAAGATGACCAATTAAGGTTTTGGTTGTGAGTTACGGTGTCGAATAAGTTGCTTGTAGCAAACCCAACATATCCACTCCAAATTAGGATAATAGACATTACTGCTAAAGAAGTTAAGCGCAAGCTGTAAGCCATTACCAAAACGCCAATTCCCCAAGCTAATAATAATTCATAAAATGGGCTACTACTATGAAATAGCTGTCCCATTAGTCCCATATTTGCGCCTAATATTAAGGCTCCCAAAATCAACAATCCATTGCCGAGACGCTGGCGGGAGCGACTTAGTTTCTGCCAAAAATAAAAACCAGCAGTATTGACACTAATTAATAAGCTTAGTAGTAACAAAATTTTGGCATTTCTTGATAAATCTTGCCAGTTTGCCGCTACAAAAGTAATTACTCCTAAGCCAATTAGAATACTTCCAAGTCCAATTAAAACTACAATAAATTGGTTGCGAGAAGAAGTATCAAGAGTGTCAAATTGATAGCGTTGTGATAGTTGTTCGTGTTGAGAATCGTCAATTATTCCTTCTCTACGCCATGCTTCCGCTTCTTGGCGTAACTGGCTGCGAAACTTGTCTGTAGTCAAAATAAGCGCCTCCTTCTTTATCAACAGAGTGTTAATAAAGTAAAATTTTTATTAATTACTGTATATAAGCAGAGAGATAGATTATTTTTATTGTCAAACTATAAATTGCTAACAATTCAACTAATTGTGACACTTTAGACGTTGGTATATTTATTATCCATACTTTAGCCGATCAAAATATTGTTGAATTGGTAAGACTTCTAACTCTTTATAACCTGTCTGCGTGTCAACAGTTCTTGTAAAAGCAAAATCTTCACTTACGCCAATAACGATTTCTGCCGTTGTGTAGATAATGCAACCAGTTTCTAAATGTCCACCAATAGTTTTACCTTGACAATCGGCTATTGCTATATGTAAGTGAATGCCACTTTTTGATAATGTACCATTGAGGGAAAGTATTTCAAATTTATCTTGTAAAACTGTTGTTTTATTTTGATTTGCAAAACGAATCGCTCCCTGTTTTAGACTACCTATTGCTGTTAAAATAAATCCGGCTTTTATATCTTTTTCTTGAGTGAAGGTTTCTAAAGCTTGGCGTAAATCTTGGTCTGGTTTGAGTCTCAAAGCCAAAGTTTTCATAGCAACAATAGTATATCTACGAGTAAAATCTAAACTTATTATAAATATATCCGTAGTTTTACTGTAACTTGTACTAAATATGCTTCTTAGAATAGGTGGAAATAGCTATTTTTAGGACTCTATATAATGACTGCACCTTTAGCACAGTGCCAAAATTTGCAAGTGCAAGTGGAAAGCATACTTCAGTTGTCGCATCAAGAAGCTGCTTTGCGATCGCATGATACAACCCCAGTGCAATCTAGTTTAAGAAAAGCGGTTTCTCCTACCTTTGAAATTGTCTTTGCTGGCGCGTTTAGTGCAGGTAAATCGATGCTAATCAACGCTTTACTAGAAAGAGAACTATTATACAGCGCTGAAGGACACGCTACGGGTACAGAATGCTACATTTTTTATGCCGAACCCGAACAAGAAAAGGTTATTTTGACTTTTTTAAGTGAAGTAGAAATTAGCGAACAAGCAGTAGCTTTATGTCAAAAATTGGGATTAACTGCGCCAAGCAATATTAACCAAACTGAAATGCTTGAGTTGTTGCGTCAAGGATGCGTGGCGATTATTCAAAAAGAAGGCGGCGAAAGTAAATCTGAAAGAGCAAAACAAGCTAAGGCTTTGATACTTTTGTTAGAAGGATTTGATGTAAACCGCGATCGCATTCATTCTTTAAATAATGCTACTTATTCGATGGAACAGTTTAACTTTTCCACACTCAAGGAAGCTGCTGGTTATGCGCGTCGTGGTAGTAATAGCGCTGTTTTAAAGCGGATTGATTACTATTGCAACCATCCATTATTAAAAGATGGCAACGTTATTATTGATACACCCGGAGTTGATGCACCCGTACAAAAAG
>QQTW01000559.1_pt1 | contig 23562 bp, 32 predicted proteins | sample 1904831 | NCBI WGS metagenome assembly QQTW01 (sample SAMN09435610, study PRJNA476489) | Subsurface metagenome, whole genome shotgun sequencing project. | reverse complement strand
ATGAAGGGATTGTTGAAACATTGAGCTAGGACCTCTCTGCCGATGTAACCGGTGGAGCCTGTGAGGATAACTTTCGTCCTATTTCTGGCAGAATGTGTGGTGAATGTGATGAAAGGAGAGCAAAAGAATTTGACTTCGAATATTGTGGTAGGCTTCCATTGGTACTAAAGCTTATCCATTGGCGGTTCTTATCAAGCCACTGCTTTTGGCGAGGACGCCATCCTGCGACGGAAGGGGCAATAGGAAAAGGTATGATTTGTGAAGGCTAAAGAGTTTTCAGTGCAGTCACCGACTTGACTTTATCACCAGTCAAACATCATTTGCCCAGCGATTAACGGTTACTGACTCCAAGCAATGGGACAGCCGTCGTTCCAGGCATCTAATGCCATCATATACCTGACTTATGGAGCTTTTCTGTGCGTTGCGATTGCACCAGATTTCCCTACCCTTGTCCTCGCTGCTGATCATACATCTCGTATGTCCCAGAATAACTGGCCTTTATATTGCATGGCGTTGGAGACATCAGGCGAAGACCGAGTTTCTTTCCAGTAACCGGACACAGAAGGGTCAGAGCAGCATTGTGCACAGCGGACATTGGAGGCCAGTTTTAATAGAGCTGCCTCGGTTTACGCACCCTATCAAATGAAGACCAGATGCTGACACGTTGTAGCAATCCCACTTGCTCTGAACTTCATAGCTTCGGGTGAGTGCAGCAGCCTCGCACGAAAAGTCAAGAAGCGGCAGCATCGCTCTGAGTAGCCTATTGGATTCTCTGAACCATGAAAGTGAATCAATGGATTTGAGAGTGGGTATCGGAGTGAGAGGGACCATCATGATCAGGTTCGTGTGCTTGAACCAACGCAGAATTCTGTCCTTGGCACCCCAGACGGAACCTCTACATGAGGGCACAGACGGGGTACCATACAGATTCTGCGCGGCTTCACTACGGGTGCGGACTGCCAGCTAGATCCTCTGGATCCAACTCTTGAGTACTTCTCAGAAGAGATCTGGAGGTTCTAACATGCATGATGCTGAGATTGAACCGTAACTACTCGATCAAGTTAACGCTTGCGTGGGAAATGTGCTGCCGCTTCTCCCTTCATCCCCTTTCATATGGACGGCAATGCTAACTGTAGTTCTTGGAACGATTGAAGCTATGGGTTCTGGCATCTTGTTCGCATATCCCGATATAGCGACAATTGCTGGTGTTCAAGGCCTAGTCGTCTATGCCCTGTCATCTTCACTTCCGTTAATGGTATTCGGCATCCTTGGGCCGATCATCAGGAGGAAATGTCCTGAGGGCTTCGTTTTGACCGAATGGACGAGACAAAGATACGGTGTCATCACGGCGCTTTATCTGAGCTTCTTGACGTGAGTAATCTTCCGAGCGTTGTCGAGGACGAATCATAACCATCGTCCTAGGCTTGTCACTTTGTTTCTTTATATGGTCGCCGAGCTCTCCGCCATACAACAGATTATAACGTCCCTCACCGGTCTCAATGGCCTACCGGCCGTCATTGTTCAATGCGTCGTGACTACGATCTACACCTGTATGCTCACCCAACCTATCCTCCGCCGTCTCAGTATGGCTATTCAGCTGACTGCCAACCTACAGCCCTTGGTGGATTCCGTATCTCATTCCTGACAGACAACGTCCAAGGTACCATGGTAATCTGTCTCGTCATCATAGCCGCCATAACCATTGGCGTCGAAACCAACATCGATCGTGCCTTGGTCGATTCTTCCGGGCTGCTCAAACCCAGTCTTCTTGGCTGGCAGCTGATCTACATCCTCCCTGTTGCCATCACCACGAACGACTTCTTCCTCTCCGGTTTCTGGATGCGCACCTTCGCCAGCAAGACCGACAAAGACCTCATCATAGGCACCAGTATTGCCACCGTCGCTGTCGCATGCATCCTGACACTCGTCGGCTCCACCGGCCTGCTCGCAACCTGGAGCGGCGCCTACCCAGGCGATCCTCCAGCCGAGACAGGCAGTGTTGCGTTCTTCCTCCTTCTCGGCCAATTGCCCGCCTGGGTCGTCGGTATCGTGCTCGTCATGACCATCTCCCTCAGCACCGCCGCTTTCGACACCCTTCAATCCGCCATAGTCTCCACGGGCAGCAATGACCTATTCCGTAACAAGCTGGGTCTATGGTGGATCCGGGCCGCGGTCGTGCTGTTGATCTTCCCCGTCGTCGTCGTCGCGCTCAAGAGCCCGAGCGTGCTGCAGATCTACCTCATCTCTGATCTCCTCAGCGCCAGTTCCATCCCCGTTCTCGTCATAGGCTTGAACAGTCGCTGCTACTGGTGGCGTGGATTCGAGGTCGTAGTTGGCGGTTTGGGCGGGTTGGTTACTGTGTTCATCTTCGGCACGATTTATTACGGGAATGCGCAGGATGGTGCGAATCTTCTTCTCCTGACTAACGGGCTTTATGCGGATGATTGGAGTGTCTTTGGTATTTCTTCCCTTCCCATAGCCGCGCTCTCTCACTATTCCTCCCCCAGTTTAATCGAGAGAAAAGAGTCTTACGTGTAACCATCTGTGTCATAGGTGCGTTCGTTGCTGCTCCCGTCGGCGGTCTCCTCTGGGCAGCTGGCGCCTTCGCCTTGCGCATCGCTTGCCATTTCGTCCTCGCCAAATTCACGGGGCGCAGGTTCGATGCTTTCGATCGGCCTCTGCGGTCGCCCGCTGTCGTGGTTAACAGTGGGAGATTTAGCCCCGACTTTGATGATGACGATAGAGCGGCCGTTACAGATGTGGAGCACTCGGGGAAGGGGAAGTTCTTCTAGTCATGGACATGGTGGAAAGTGGGTGATTTGGGGGAGATGGGTGTGATGTGTGGTGTGTGAGTTGGGTATGAAGATTGTATAATTCCTCTTCACGATTGACGTGGAGAGTTGCGACGGTACAATTTGTAATGTGTTTCAACAATGTTATACAAAGACCGGCGAGACCGTAGATAGGCAGGACACAAAGAAGATCCCTATAATACAATCCCAGATCTGCCGTTCCTCAACCTACCCCAACCTCAACAACCTCAACTCTTCTCCTCCGCCCTCAACTTCTCCACCGTACTCTCTTCCACCGTCCCCCAAACCAACCACCTCTCCTCACTCCCCTTCCACAGCCTCCTCTGAATAACCACATATTCCACCACATCCTTCTCCTTCCCGGACGTCGACACCACCTCTCCCTCCCTGAACCGCGTCAAACTCTGCCTCGACCGAATCCGTACAACAGCCTGTCGTAACCCCGTGCCTTCGAGCGGTAACCGCGACGCTCGATCCGATACCACCCGCGGGAAACGGCCGTACTTGTGTAATGTCCATTGAACCTTCTCGCCGCGGCGGGCAACGATGCGGGCTTTGAAACTTTCGTACAGGCCGTCGGCGCAGATCTGGCGGAGGGCGTCTGTATCGCCGCTAGGGAATTGTCAGCAATCTCCCACGAAGGGAGAAGGTACAAAGGAGATGGAGGGAGGGAGGGAAAAGGAAGGAAGGACTCACTCAGCGAAAGCAGTATACATCTGTCTATGCAGCGCCACGGCCGTCGGCGCCAGTTGTCTCCGTCGAAGCTTCAGCCGTGGTTTCGTGATCCATTTGTATGCTATCAGACTGAGCCACCTCGGTGGTCAGCGGGTCTACCCGGAGGGACGAAGGCGCAGGGAAGTAGGAAGACGGGGGATGTGACGGACCTACCTGCCGATATCGACCACGCGGGACTTGAGGCGGCGCCATTCGATCATCAGTCGATCGCGCGGCGCGAGGAAGAGGGAGGGTTTGTTGGCCCCTGTGGGCATAATGAATGTGTCTGTGTATCAACCGAGTCGGTCAGTCTTCCTTCTTCGTTGGGACGTGATATAGAATTGGCCATGGACATTGGAGATGAGTTGGGATACCGACCTTGGAGTAGACCTAGATCGTTGGGCATGTTGGCGTTCTCCATCATGGCTATTTTCAGACTGGGTTGATTGGGTACTTTGCGTTCGGGCATGGTGGCCCTTTTCATGGTGCGTGTTTGGTGGATGCATGTCCGAGCCGGAAGGAATTGGAAATTGCGGGCCAGAGGCCGGCGGAGAAGGTGGGCCATGCCGACATCAACGGGACTGCGACAGAAGCTGCTCGGAGCTCTTTCAATGTGCTTTCACAAAAAATCCAATGATTGCCATGCGATTGAGCCAGGCTTGCCTTATGTAATCGCATCCGATCTAGTCCGATGTTGGCTAATTAGTGGGACCCCTTCATGCTCCTGAAATCCGGGGTAAACCAGGGACCGGGATCATTCTTCGCGCGAGCGCCTCGTGCATTCCCTCTCGTCCGATCGACTCCTCCGAAACCTCATAGAATCCCTCCTCAATTCTACACCCAAATACTTTCCAAGGACAGAATCAACGGCTACATCCTCGCCAACATCCCATCGCCCCACGCCCCACCTCGCAACAACCCTCCACCCTGCAATGCAGCAGCAACAATAATAACCCCCCATCACCGCCAACCCTGGCTTCCCTCGATGCCACCGCTCCCACGCTCCCCACTCTCCACCCCGCGAACCCCATCCCACACGCACCAGCCCTTCCCCCACCAATCCCTCTGAAATCCTCTCTGAACCTGCACCCGCGCATCGCCATCCTGCTCGGCATTCCGCGCCGGTGGCACATCCCATTACTCATCTGCCGCGCATTGAGCACGTTGCCGGCGGCATGGTGGGGGTTGCGGTGCGCGCTGACGTTTCTGCGCGAATTGTTGCTTGTGGCGGGCGCGGGCGAGGGGAAGGGGAGGGGCGGGTGGTTTGGGGAGTGGGATGTTGAGAGGCGGTTCCTGGTTACGGAGGTGGCGTTGGCGATTTTGTGGGTATGTTTGATTTCCCTGAGTTTAGGAGGGGAGGGTTGGCGAAGGCTGGGGAGGAGGAAGGAACCGGTGGAACGTAGTGAACGAACATGGCTGATACTTGGGTGGATGACTTAGTGTTCGGCGTCAGCTTACCTATCTTATTTCTTCACCGATTGCCTCATGGCCCGCTGGTCCGTCATATCTTCTTCCTCCCGCCCCTTTCTCCACGCTAATCCCCCATCCTTCTCAACACCCAGGCTCCTAAACTACACCCCCTCCGCAACCCTCGTCCGCCTCCTAACAACCAACGCCCTAATCGCCTACATAACATCCTGGGTCCTCCACTTGTCCGGCGCCTCCGAAGATCCGCGGCTCTTGCTACCGGCTTGGGTTGCTATTGCCACTGTACGTTTGCCCTCCTTTCCCTCAATATCTGGCTTCCAAGGCGAACGCACGTTGACGCACATACACAAACCGCAAAGACCCTAACGCTCCTGTACCACCTCTCCCATCGCGCCACGACAACCGATATCCGCCGCGAAACGTCGGCTAGTATCGGGGTGTTTGGTATTGCTAGTTTCGGCAGTATGTGTGCGTTGTTGATACAATTGCATCTGACGAGGGAGGGCGATGCGGTTGTTCCGGCTTGGGTGTTTGTGAGGGGAGTTTGGGAGTGGGCAGTTGGCGGTGGTGATGGAGGTGGTTATGGTTAAGTGGGAGTAAGGTAAGGCGGTGGACATGGTGAGGTTTGTGAAGGGCATTGGAAGCGGTGGTGCCTGAGGTAAAGTTTTGCTGGCATGAGAACAGAGGGTTGATTGGAAGCGTTGTGTGGCGTTTGCGGTTCGGGCCTGGTAAGGTATCATGGCATGTTACCCTGCGGCAACTGATTTCACTGTTATCGCTTACATGTGCTTCGTTTCTATTGTATGATTACCTCGCTGCGAACGTATCACTATGTTTTCACAATGCAGCAAGGAGAAAAGGTCATTAGGCAAAATCGTGATGCAACTGCCACAGCTATCTGCATACCGTACCCAGATCTTTACGACCAGGCACGTCAGTAACGAACGGCAGGCCCGAGTAGTCTTCGAACTGAGAACGCAGAAACAAGGAAATGAAACCGTCTCCCATGCCATCGAAGCCATCTACCAAGGGTATCTATCAACACCCGTTACAAGCCATGAAATCGTCCATCCGCTGCTCAGTGTGGGAGGCAAGAAGCAGGAGAAGGGCCTTGGTCAATGTGCAACTTCTATCAGTTGGCTAAGCGAGGGCGGAGGGAGAGGCGTGGCTTGCAAGGCTTAGAAACCGTGGACCTATGATTCTCGTTAGGATCTGTTCGAAGTGTCCGCAGGGAGGCGTATACCTTGATATCCTTGCCATCCAGTCCCAGACCTTCCCTCTTGTTGACCAAGAATTCTTGAACATCCTTACGCTGATCGCCTTGGAGCTGGATCACCTCGCCCATCTCGGTGTCGTTGACAATGGTGCCATTGCAAGCTGTAGAAGATACGGCATCAGTCTCGAGCTCCGAGGACATCAGACGAAGATAGTACGGTAGATTGGGCCAGAGAGACGTACCGAACTTCTTTTTGATGACCGGGAGAATCTTCTTTTGATCGAATTTCTTAGGGAGACCCTGAACAGTGGTCAGGGTCTTACGACCATTGCGTTCTATACGGGAGGTTGTCAGCCACCAAAGATATCAGACGGAAGGATTGTTCAGAGCCCTTATCGCCGGGCAGCAGCGGGCAACACGTGGTGAATGAAACGTACGCTGAATCCGAATATGGATATAGTTCTGAGACTGCTTGGTCTCTCCAGTGTCTTCGTCTGCTTCGGCGAAGGGGTCTGTGAGTGCGAAGTTTGCTGTTAGCTGGTACTTGTACTACCCCGCCATGCTGTCACTGTGACATGAAACGGCGAGCTGATTTTCGGAAAGTGAAGAATGAGGGTTTGTTTCCCTCAGATGATATGATAAAGGTAAACATGGTCGGCCAAGCCAATGACAGCTGCCTTGAGAGCGACGTCGTGGTGGGAATGTGAGGTTTTGGGTGTTGGTGAGGGGCGGGGCTGTGCCGTTGCGCACCAGAGATCACTCACCGAAGGTCTTGAGGTTTTCGATTGACATAAACCCGTATGATCTTTTCAAACCTGGCTAAGTGTCTTTGGTGATAGTTTTCAAGATTGTTATGCGATTGATGTATTAAGTTAGAGGTCGTTGTCTTTTCAGAATCGCAGTGGTTGAGTGGAGATTTCACAAGGCTGGAGTTGAGTTTCTTTCTGAGGTGGGCGGCGATGAAAGGCGTGGCATGGGCTCGCTAGCTTACTCAGCAGCTCAGCACGCTAGCCTACTTCCGGACTTTGCGGAGGGTCAGAGGCATGATCGAACATTACGTAGTCCTTGTATTATTGGTGTGACCTTCCGTATCAACTGATGTTTTCATTGGATCAGGCTCTCAAGATAACACCGTACAAGATTGTGATGTGTAATGTGCACTCAATTGATTCATCGCAACCTCCGTGTCAATGACTTCAACCATTCAATTGCATTTGATTTCCTATGTACAGGCCCGAAGAACGCCAGGCCGATCCCAAAATACATGTGCTGCTCGTGATGAAAGACCAGACGACAGTCGTGTCTCATGACGGCGGCACAGCAGGGAGCGCTTCCGTGCCGGTTGGTACTTGTCCAGGCTGTGGCGGCAGAAACATTGGCATGTAAGCCTATGAGCAAGTTAGTGGTAGGACGTATGGCTATATGGACCCTTGACTGCCGCTTACCACCACGAGCGCGAGAACTGTATGGAAAGGCAGTCAGTACGATTTGAAGGAGCATCACACCGCTGACGAAAGGACAGGTGACTCATGGCATATCACTCACAGGACATTCCAACCTGAAAGTAGCCAGGAGTGCTAGCTGTTTCTTTCTGCTCCGGAGTCTCGGCGAGCCAATTCTGTAATGAGAAAACGACCGATGCCCTGAAGCTATGTCAGATTTGCCATGACAAATCTCTGTGAGAAAGCGATACTTACCAGCCAAGCATTCTGAGCAAGTACCATTAGCAAACACCTCGTAAATAGTCGTGTAAAAGACTCACTTGTTTCTCGAGAACATCTTGTCGATGTCAGCGAGGTCACACAATTAGCACAATGCCTCGCCGGGGTAATTTACCGCAGCCATTGGCAATGAGCTTGCCATTGTACCTATAGGGTATCTCTTAGAAAAACTTATTTAAAGAGGAATCGAGACCGGGCTTTTACCAGACATGTCTGTCTCCTTGTCTTTCTTCTCAGGGGCAACATAAGGGACAACTAGAAGCAACTGTCAGAACGCCGGATGATAGTCGTGTTGGAGACACTGATGTTGTTTACCTAGATCATCCCTCCTCATATCCTTCTTCGTCGCCATTTTGGTATGATAGTTAGAAGACTGTAAAACTTACAATAAAAATTTGATCACCAGAGGTAGTAAGCTGGAGATGGTAGAAGTTATGGCTTAGTCACTCAGCCACCAACCCCGGCAACCCTGATTAAAGCCCGTGCCGAGTTCGTGCGTTCGGCGGGCCGTAACGAAGCTGGCTTCAGTCAGAAGTCACCAGGTAAGTTACCTTAAGTTAAGTTAATTAATTAATTTACCTTGGTAATTTAGGTGCAGATATGTAAGTCAGATCTTCGGATTAGGAAGCGCAACCAATCGGGCTTCACCATCTATTCTCGACAATCACACCTTGGACAGACACAAACCCGCTTGCTCGTCTTTCCATAATTTGCAGACATCAATTATCCCTTATCTCATATCCCAACTTACCTACACATAACAGCATAGAACCTGCTTATGTCTTATGATCAAACTGGCTCAGGTCATACCTCCAGCGACAATCATACTGGGAATACTCCCATCATGATGCGCTTACGATGACCTCCCATCCCTCAGTGGGGTTATCGAGGCCTCCAATACGGGCCCCGAGTCGCACCACTTCCCAAACCCAGCTTCCCTTCAGTGGAAAGCCCTCCAAACATGTTCTCATCGATCTGACCGATGTTGGACGAACTGTCAGAGATGGAGAGGGTCCCTCGAAGCGGCGCAAGACGGAGGATGGGGCACGAGTCGCTCCAGATGGTCTTGCCAGGTTCCAGTATGATGGAAGTGACGATAGATCATGGCAAGCTTCCGGCTCGAGACAACCGCCTCAGCATCCGGACGCACAAGATCAAGCGCGCTTCCAAAGCCCTACCGGGACATTGCCGTCGACCATTACCGACGCAGTCACGACTGTTGCCGCTACAAAACCCCCATCGCTACCACCACTACCAATGCGACCTGGCGGTCTGAAAGCAGCACGACCTTTTCGACAGCATGGGTTCAAGGGCTTATCGGGATTACCCAGCAGAGATGACGTGCAAGTGAAGCCTTACGTGCTCGAGCCTCCGTCGTTCGCACCACGCTTCGAACAGGATAGTATGTCATACATTTACATATTTCAACGCCTAGAGGATGAGTACTAACGAATTGATCTTAGGGGTGGCGGACTTCTTTCCATGGTTGGGTAATCACCCTGAAGACGTTCTATCCGAGCATGTCGCGAAGCATGGCTTCTTCGATAAGACACAGATCTCTCATGAGTCCAACACTGCGCGACCATCACTCTACTCCATCTTCAAGCACAAGTCTGGATTACAGACACTATCAACTCTATTTGTCTCCGCTCTAGAGCAACGGCAGGCTCACGTGCGGGTGACGTCCGGCTCGACATTCAAGCCTCCACCTCGTGTGACACTGACAGACACAAAAAGGGAGGCATGGCTGAAAGACCTAGCTAACCCGGCTGTTCCATTGCGACGTTTGAGTCGAACGATACCCCATGGAATTAGAGGGAAGGTGTTGCTCGATCAGTGCCTTAGCAAGGATATCCCTACCGCCAGAGCTGTGTGGCTGGCCAAGTGTGTGGGTGCGAACGAGATACGTGCCTTCAAACGGAAAGGGACTAGTGGTACATTTGCGATGGGCGGGGAGACGAAATGGATCAAAGACTGGACGGCGTTCGTGGAGCAGTTCATTGATGGGATCATCGGATCGTGTGGAGCAGAAGACTGGGGGACTAGGATGACATATGCGTAAGTCGATCCCTCCCCTACCTCATACACTCGGGAAATTTATTGAAACTGGTTGTTACACTTAGTATACGACTATCTGCACATCTGTATTCGGAGCACCTACTGGACCGGGAACATTATCTAGACTGGATTCTTACGTCATTCGCAGCCTCGAATTTGGACAAGGTACCTGCCTGGCTTCTGGTCTTGCAAATAACGTGGAAGGATCTATTGGAATATCGGAGATATGGGCGGCCCTTGGCTGAGATATTGGTCGATAAGCTCCACGTGGTAAGACTTTAAAGCCGCCTTTTTAAAGCTGAAAGCTCACAAATTCCTCAGGCTTCTATCAGCGAAGATAAAAAAATGTACGACCCTATAGTACGGCGACTCTCTGGGCTTGTCAGAGATATCTTGCAGACGAATGCTGCATGCTTCATCCTACCAGATCGATGGGCAGAATTCGAGACTACAATCAAGTCATGTATAAGTCCGGAGAATCGTAGCTTGACTACTTGCTACACACGCCTAGTCGAGAGGAATAAACGTTTGATGGGGGTTGGAAGAATCTCTAAAGGAAAGCTGGGCCAATCTTCACGCGAGCAACTAATCCGCAATCTTGACTCCCTGCGGGCCCCCTACAACATACAGAAGATCTCCGAGATGTGCTTGAGGATGGCTGGATCACATGATGTAGCTGTCGAAATGTTGCTTCAATGGTTAGCAACGCCATATCGAGAAGATCAGGCACACATTTACCTCAGTGTACGCCTTCTTCGCAAGTGGAACCGATCAGGATACGACACTGGCAAACCAATTCTAAGCTTCCTGGCCTGCAGTCGAAGCATTACAGGCGTACGCAAGCACAGCCTCTATAAGGTTATCTTGGAGTTGATACGCTCGAAACAATTCTCTGTTGGTAGGTACTGTCAATGGTTGCTGGCAAGAGGAGCATTGAGTGGTCGAGACCAACTTCGACAGGTAAGTCCCTATTTGCGACTATTGGTCCAGTGTTGCAAGCTCACTGAACTCAGGACGACCCTTGTGACATTGGATTACTCGCTCAGCTTCCACTTTACAGTCTTTCCGAGTCTAGCACCAACCTCAGACATATGCTCCTAAGTAGAGTCGCATTCTCCACAGAGGAACAGAGCAATCAGATTGACGAAGTCAAAGCCATAATCGGAAGCCAGTGTGAGGACCTCTTCGAATCAGATAATCACACCAGCGTAGATGAGACTCACTTGGCAGACATCAATTTCCCCAGCTTGAGCTGGACAGTGAAATCCGAGATAAGCCGCTGGGTTCGACAAGCCATAGCATCACGTATTCAGAAAGGGGTTCCGTAAGCATTCCTAACAATCCTGTCAGAAAATCGCATTGACGAGAATGTAGTTCTGCAACGAACGACTGGAAGGACGTCAACGATCAGAAGCAATCTGTGTCCATCAAGGCTGAGCAGTTTTGCTACATCAGGAGCGTTCTAGAAGAGTTCCAGGACTTCTCAATACTCGCAGACATTCTCTGTATCTCTTCGACTTTCGGAGACCAGGAAGTCCTTGCCTCGGTGGCAGATACTGTCAATTATCACTTCGACACCTTCTCCGCAATAGGGGCAGCGTCTGATCTATTCGCGGGACTGATCGAACAGAATCGATCCCTGGCAGCTAACCGCCCTGCAAGCAAATCCCTACTGGTATCCCTGATCGATTTGGGATCTCATTTCCCTGCCGAAGCACCGACAATACAGCAATTATGTGGGCAACTGGCCCTGTGCGAACAGAAGTCGGCCGTTGCTGCCTGCTCGCCTGTGTCTGATCATATGGCAGAAGCTCTTCAGTCAGCAGAATCCAACTTCAACGACGAGTTCGAGCAGCTCCTCACAAGTGGGACGAGCATGGACAAGCAGACAATGTCAAGGCTCTTCAGCACTATAGTGAAGAGGATAGAGCATGCCTGGGATCATTCAGAGGATGAGATCAACAACCTTGGGTTCCTCTGTTCGCGGCTGCGGGTGTTTGACTTGAAACACTTTGACAGTCTCATGCTCGTATGGGTGGAAAGCCTTTTACTCTCCAACACTCGACCAGAACTGACTCGGGCGGTTTCGCCACTTGTGAGTGCGGGCTGCCTGAGCATACGATCTGTCGTGGCTTGCTTCCGAAAGCTTATAGGTGGTGCCAACCAAGAAGCGTCATCACCTGTTGCGGCTGGAGTCGCTTTGAATATGCTTGATTTGATAGCTCAGCTTGAAAATCACTCAGCATATCCCTTGAATCAGGTAAGCTACCATACTCTTCGGTTCGGAACGCATACTTTAACCTTTTGTCAGGCCACTTACCGTTTTCGACTGGAGCAACGACGTTTCTGTATCGCCCGACCTGTCGACGCCATCTTTATTCTCAGCAAAGCTGTTGAACTAGGCTCGAACAGCCAAGATGGGGCTATCAAGCTAAAACTTCGGTCGTTGCTGACAAGCTCGCGTGTGATGTCCCTGGTGCGGTTTCTGGTGGTACGGGACAGCGTGAACGTCCTGAGCAACTTGTTTCCGCCAGATGGGAAGGTTTTGCCTGAAGGGGCTGTCGCTTTTGTCAGGATGATTGACGGTCTCCTCGATCCTGATCACGAGATCGGTGAGTTTCCGTCTGCCTCCTTTTGCGACCTTGCTAAAGCCAATAGATTGGTCCAGACTGGACTCTGCGAGCCAAGTCAAGAAGCTGGTGGAAATGGCTGATGAATTCTCCTTACCGTTCTGCCAGCTGAAGCTGCAACAAGTCACGCGAACCGAAAAGCGCGGAACCTCGAGCGGTACGGAAGAGTCTCCCGCGAGCATTGTCCCTGCACTCTTTGAAGGAGCTCAAACAGCAGTTGTCAACGAGAATAGAACGTGGCCGATCCTCCTGTCTGTATCGGATGATAGTATTGCGCGCCAGGTAAGTCCTACATGTCCAGATGTCAGGTTGTATGCTGACATGCACAAAGATACGAGAACAGGCTGAAGAGCATCTATTCACTTCAATGCTCTCGCCGAATCCTGCACAGCCATACAGCAGTGGCAGTCTGACGTCGAGTAATTTGAGTGGCGAAAAGTTCATCTCGATCATTGAAGCCCTAGCGTATACCATTCCGGAAACTGGTGCTCCTCAAATCGGCCAACAACTCGCAGAGAAGATGAGCAGCCTCGTGCAATGGCTGCAAGTCCAACCTCCTTCGGCGACCTACAAGCAAACTTCAGGAACCGAACGCGAGCATCACCCATCGCTAATCTACATTTACTTCTGGTAAGTTTAGCGGGAGCACTTCCCACTACTTACACCACTAACAATCATTTGTAGGATAACTACCCTTCTCAACTTAACCCTCCTCCACCGCCACACCTTCCAAAATTCTACCACCAGAACCTCCCCAACCGCTCACACAACCCTCCTCCTCTCCCTCTCCACCCTCATTCTGTCCCCACACTTCCGCACACATCCCTCCCTCCCAACAACCATCTTCGATGTCCTCGCCCTCCTAACCGACACCCTTCCCGACACAATTCGCACCCAATGCATCCGCGCCCTCCAAAATCCTACTCCAAACCCCGACCTCACAACCTCCTCCTCATCCTCAGCCACAATTACCACAACCACCACACAAAACAAACCCACACAGTCTATCCGCGACCCCCGACTCCGCTTCCTCTTCGCCTACGGCGGCCGCGCGGACCAAGAAGCGGACTGGCTACGCCTCGAGAAAAGTGGAGGAGGGAAGGGAGGCGCGACGGCCACGGCGACTGTGCCATGGCCCTTGAAGTGGTGGGAAGTCATTCAAGATCCGGCGCCGGTGGTGGGGGAGAATGATACATTTTTGAGTTTGGGGCTTGTTAAGGCTCGGAGGTGTTGATTTTCTTTTCTCTTTTGTTATCTGGTTTTGTCTACGGTTTGGGTTGAGGGGGAGAGGGCATGGCGAATGGTTGGATATACAGCTATGTTTCGAGCGATGCGTTACGTCGAGCGATGGAATGAGCTGGGACGTCGAGATGGGTGTCTTTAGCGATGGCGTTGGACGTTGGCTGCAATCTTGTGCGTTCGGGCTTGGTTTTTGATGTTGAGTGCTTGGGTATTGGCTGGGGACCTATAATACCATTTATCTTCCTCTACTAGCGGACTGGATACGAGACACAACAGCGATAGCCATAGCCATAGTATGATTTGCATCTCGACACCAATCTTGTCCCTTGGAGGTCGATGCTCTGCTGGGGTCACTCAATCAATGCATGACTGAACGTCCTTGAACCCTTGTGAAGTACGAAGTCGGAGAGTAAAAGTCTACGTCAGGAATCAGGGCGAGCAAGTTTTGGATTTTAGGATCCTGTGAAATGGATTTGTTACAGCATGTATTCTAAATATTTCGAGAAACTTATCAAGGCCTTTTATATACATAGATCTGATCTGAATTATATTTACAAAGCTGTAATATATTGTGGTGATGGTGTAGTAAATCAATCAACACATCAATGGCCTCGGTGGTTTGCTTTGTATAAGCGGACTTATGTGCACCGACTTCGCACACAATTACAGGTACTAAGTGTATCATTTTCAGATACGACACCAGCAACTCAAGGTAAAGAACCGCAAACCACCTCCCTTACCTATGACAGGAAGTGAAGTGACGTTCAAATCCAGATAGTAAGACACTTGCCATTGAAACGAGAAAAGAAGACGAGAGATCAGAACATGACGTTGGAACGTAGCAGTACATGTTCAACACCATCACCATCGACATGGACATCAAACGTCAACCTCGACACCACTTTCGCTGCTGCAGCTTTCGCTACGACTAGGATACCAGTCGACAAAAATCTCGTCAGCCACGCCCAGAGAACAATAGACCAGACGACATTGGATGCTCAGTCGTCGTCGAAGATCTGATACGTGTTCTGCAAGATAGTATCGATAACGCGAACTTGCCATCCTGCATCCGCAATGTTGGGGCCGGTGTTAGAGCCCATGAGCGTTGGTCTATACTAAGTCAGCTTCTGTTGCCCCCTGAGGGGAAACTTGGAGGGAAGAGGGGGAATCAGAACGTACCCGAAGCAAATAGCCAGATTGGCAGCATTCATCCTATTGGCAGACGCGTGTTCTTGAACGCGGTTGAGATGCTAGAATGAGATATTAGCCACGTCTGCTCCGTGCTCGAGACCAACATAGTGATAGAGGCAGCGGGTCTTACGAGAGTCAAGGCGCGGAGCGTGGCGTAGTTGGGATCAGGCAGGCTGTTGATTATGGCGTGTAGTCTGTCGCGGCGTTCGATGTCTTCGTCGACGCCTATATCGAAATCAGTACTGTTCGCGCAGGGAGAGAGACGGATGAGAGGGTGAACGAACGAGCGGCGTCAATGAACTCGGCGTAATGTTCCCGTGTGAGGAGCGGGTCGGGCAGATCTCTGAAGAATTGCTTTAATAAGCCGGCAACGCTGTTGACGTCGTGGAAGAAATTTTCCGGATTGCGGAAGTCGACTTTGGATGCGTCTACGGAAGAGCAAGTTCAGCACGGTCAATTTGCAGACCTTGAAGTCGAGTCCGGAGAGTCTCACCGTTGTCGAACATCGCCCTAATCCTCGTCACGTGTGAAGTTGTTCCCGAAAGACGGTAAATGCCCTCGACTTCCAGCCCGAACAGGTCAACGGCTTGTATGCATTGATACACAACCATCGGCACTGCAGATCCATCTCTTAAGAACAGCTCGTCCAGCGATATGCCAAAGACAGGTCTTAGTGGAGGTAAGTCGGCCGAGTGCGTCGGGTTGTGATGGGGTTGCTGGCTTGGGTAAAGTGGTGTGGATGATATTTGATGTGGTGGCAGTTGGGGTGGGCCACCGGTGCTGCTTGGAGAATAATGTTGTTGCTGAGGAGAGCCGCTGAAGTCTCTTTCCACCTGTTGCTGCGACCCTTGCGGATAACTCTGGTTGTATTCATGACTGTGCGGTGGACCGGATTGTGACGGTCCGTGCATGCCAAATGATGGTGGAGGATGCTGACTCAATGGCTGTTGGGATTGACGGTGCATTGGTGGGGGTGTCGGTTGGGCATTTGATAGAGTCTGTTTGCGCTGTCAGTCAAGAGTCAGTGGAATTAGCTAAGTACTCACTGGATGGCGTTCGTATTTGATCTCAGTGGACTTAGAGCCCGTTCTGGCGGAGAAGCTTGTCACGTAGTTTCTAAAGTCTTTATCATTGTCGATCTGAAACACCACGTCCCGCAGACTGCGAGGCTGAGGGTTTGGCCCGTCCGCCTGTGACTTTAGAGGGCTAACACAAAGTCCATTACTCAGCAAGAGCTTCTCGTTGAAGGTTGCTGCTCGAATGTCAGTAAGCCTTTACATCTCCAAATCAGAGGGGTGCTACGCACCGAATTTCTGGAGCTGTAAAGTCAACGCAGAATCACACTCGGTGATGAGATCCTGTAGCGCCTTCACCGCTTGAGGCCTCAAGGTGCTGAGAAGCTCTTGTCTCTGACTCTGTGCAGCCTGCACTTTCGAGGCGTAATCGGCATCCGCAGCCTGTACCTTTTTGTGGAGATCTTCTTCATGCTGAGCCGCCGACTTCGGTCCCTTCAATCCAAACACTCTCCCTGATTGCTTGTCGCCAGTCCGCGCGCGATCATAGTCTTCCGCCAACGAATCGTATTTCGCTTTGGCCTTTTCCATTGCCGACTCCGAGTCCTGCACTCTCTTCTCCGCGGAGAGCCCTGTCTGCTTCCAGTTTTTGCGCCCTCGCTCCATGCCCGTTGCGAGGTCCTGAAGGTCTTCGTGCATCTGGTGTAATGACAAAGCGAACTGAATACCATTGTCTGCCATGCGCTCGTGGATTCGAGTGATTTCATCGTAGCTCTGGGCGAAAGAACCTTGCCGATTATCTGGCCGACGAACGGATTCATGAGTGGTTCTGCACAGCTTCTTGAGGCCCTGTGCATGCTCCTCCTCCAGTACCGATCTTTTCTTCAGGAATGTAGCAAAGTCCTAGCGGTCTTTAAGTAAACGCCAGAGGGGATGGTCGTGTCTCGGGAGCATACGCGCGCAGATGCAATACTTTGCTTCAATTTGTTAAGCAGGGTATTGACACCAATCTGATCGAATGTCAGTCATTGCGCGAAGTCAACACGTCGCAACGCTTGTCGTACATCAGAATATAGCACATCATCGACCGCCCTCGAGGTCTCATCCATGGGCGCAGGAGGTAAAGGAGCCCCATAGATATCTGTGCTGTCTCGCGCCCTGTCGCCATTTGTTGCAATATTGGGAGGAGATTCTTGCCCTGGAGGTTCCGGAAGTGCCTGATCAGGTCTATGATCGAACGACATGTTCTTGATATGATGGTTCAGTTGATCCTGTGCAGAGGTTAAGTATTTACTTTACCGCGCTCCGTAGCTTCAGGGAGAAGGACAGGCATACATAGCCGAGCGGTTCCATATCCCTGCGAATTCCTGATGGAATTGGAGCCTTGCTTATTACGAAGTATTAGAGACTTATCAGGCTGTTCAATGTGCATCACAAGCAAGTCAAGTCTTTTCTCTTGGAAAATTCTCCAGACATGTTTTCATGATATCTGGAATGAACTACTCTTGATGACCCCACTAGCACGGCTTTCTTGGCAATGGAGGGACTCGCGGCGGTTGCTAGTAGCTTTGCCGTTGCTTCGATAGCAATTCAACTTGCAGAGAATATCAAGAAACTCCACAGCTTCTGGGATCTGGTCCAGGATGCTCCGCAGGAAGTAAAGTCCATAGTCCAAGATCTGAGGCTACTTGAGAGAATTCTCGACAAGATACGAAACCACGAACTAGCTTATGGACCGGACCCAGAGCTAAGCGAAACCCTGAACAGTTGTGCCAGCAAAGTCAATGATCTTCTAGTCATAGTAGACCAATTTCAGCTCGGTCTTTCATCTACGAGCCGGAGAAATCGAAAATGGAGTGCCCTCAGAGTAGGATTTCGGTTCGACACGATCAATCGGTTCCGTAAGTCTTTGGAGGAGGTGAAGAGCACGTTGATATTAGCAACGTTAGGGTTATCAGAGTGAGAGATTTCATGAAAGCTCCTTGATCGTCATCTTCTTCTCAAGCTAACGTCTCCAGGCAAGTCCACTCCAGACGTCATGCTGTTCATGAGCAGAGACTGGATACCATTTCACAGACCTTGAACAGCCTCCAGCTATCAGCACCTATCACAACATTGTCCCGGCAGGTGTCGGACATTAAGACTCATGTTGCGAGTTTGCGTACCGAAATCCAGCAAGTTATACCCTCCAACACAAACCCCCAATTGCGATCGGGTTTTGAATCTTGGGTAACAAGTTCTTTGGAATCATACATGCCTGGATTTCAGAGCATGAGCAAGGCAGATGATCATACAAGGAGCAAAGATGATAGCCAAGATGTATCTGCAGGACGAGGTCGAAAGTGCACACCATTGTCGAACTCCTCATGCACACGACGTGTACACAACAGTCAGTACTCAGTTACTAAGAACATATTTGGGAAGCTAGAAATCATGTCGAAGTCCTGTCGGGTTCTGTCTAGCAGTTCGGATGAGGCTATGGTCGCATCCATGGACGATCAGTACGAATTCGAGACGAAGTGTGTTCTGCACCCAGCGTGGTGGCTTGTTAAACTCGGACTCAGCACTGGAATCAGAGCAACCATATCAAGGTCGATCATGGGCTGGGATTATCAACTCAGGCCCTTCCAGGCTGTACCAGATGACTCTTTGATATTTGAGTTTTGCCGAGCTGGTAATATCGATGGAGTAAGAGCTCTATTTGAACGAGGTCAGGCATCGCCATGGGACACAAACTTTAACGGGATCACACCACTTCACGTAAGTGCAAATGTTCATCATTAAACCCTGATGCCTTTTCCGACCCTTCATTTGCATTGGCTAAAGTGTAGCGCTTCTTGCAGTTTTTCTTGCCAAGGAATGTGAGAGAAGCTTACTTTGATACATAGATTGCAGCAGAGCGGTACAATTCAAGCCTTTGCGAGTTTCTGTTAGAGTGTGGAGCTGATCCCAAGGCGGAGTGTAGAGCTGATTCCTTGATGGAGTTAGACCCATTTTATGCATGGGGGCCTCATCATGTCTTGTAAGTATGCCCAGCTCAGTCATGATTGTTTAGATAGGTAGCTGTCCTTGAAGATAAGACTGACATACTCTGAAGAACCCCACTTCTACTTGCAACGTACTCAGAAAAATTCTCCGACTCAGAGTTGGTGCAAGCGCAACAGCAAGAGCAGGCTTTTCGTCTGCTCCTCAAGAATGTGGAATTCTCGGATAATGAAGCTGAAGGATGGGAAATGTTAGAGGAACTTGTACAGCGTCTAGCCTTCTGGTCACTCCCACCCAGACCCTACTACAAGGGAACTGTGATCCTTCCTTTGGCCCTGCAGCTCCTATATGATGACATTCAGCAGAATCCGCAAGAGGATAGAGTTGCGTCCATGCTATGGATCATCTATGACATCGGAGATGATTCTGACTTGGGTCCAAAAGAGGCAGTGGATCTTATCCTCAATGCAACTCAAATGGTCAATGCTCGGTTCAGTCATGGCGGATTCTCACCAATGCATAGCGCCCTCTCAGAGGAACTGCTTTGCTACACAGCCATCAGCCGGTCATTGACAAGAGGTGCAGATCTCCATCTTATAGGAACAGATTTCACAAGTGGCCAACCAGAAACTCCCTTGTCAGTTGCAATGTATTCCGCATGGACTTTTTTCAACTGTCGAAAATCCTTGATTCGGCTGGGTTTTGACGCTGTGGGCTTGAGAGAATTTGTGAGAGCAGAGTTGAGGCTGAGAGAGTATCCCTTAGTCCTAGCTGGTTGGGAAGAAGACACACTTCTGGCACTCTTTCGCTACGATTTCAAAACTTCTCATTTCGAGAAATACTGCTGTGAGCGCTGTTACAGCGGTAATCTAGTAGAGCCATACTGGATGAAGAAGCTCGAAGACATCAGGACACGGCGAGAATATGTGAAGGAGTCTGGCAGGACGGTAGTCAGTCATGGAGCAGACAAGCCGAAGGCCAAGCCACCATATGGATTCCAGAGGGCTGCGACTGTACAAGAGGTGGAGGAAATGGAGGAGGAAGAGGAGGAAGAGGACGTGGAACGGGACGGTTTTCCGGTGAAGTTGCTTTGCAGGCGCTGCTTTGCGTTCAACCGAGCTTGGGAGCGTGGCCCCTGCTGGTATTGCGCTGCATTTGGTGAAGGGAAACTAGAAGACGAAGAACTAAAGGAAAGAATGGTCCAACCTCTTGATTGCCATGATAAGATCTGTGGGTACTGCTCTATGTCCGAAGTCACAGGAGAGAAGTGGTCCAATCCGCATAAATCGGCGTTATCAGAAGAGCAAGAGGAGGCATCATCCGATGATGATTACTCACCATTTCTATTCTCGACATGATGCTTATGTCTGTGGGAAAGGATTTCAGAGAGCATTACGGGACGTTCGATTTAGTTGAGGGCAACAGGGGTCTTCTTCATTCTCTTAGTTATGATTGACGAAATTGACGACAACGACATCTATCTGTGCCCTTGTAATTGAGCAGAATCACTAAGCCGTGACACTTTCAGCAGACATACTCAGGGCCATGAACCGACCCGGACTGAACGCTATGGGCCTAGGCTGGCCGTGGGGTCGGGTTGGGTCGGGTTGGATCACCCCTTATCCGTGCCCGGCCGGGTTGTGGGTTGGTGGTGGATTTCGATTCCTCGACCCTCATCCGCACCCACATGACCCGCGGTCAACCCGGGTGGAACCTGCAAGCTTCATATCTTGGTACATCGACTGTCAAGGTTAAATTGAATCATATATATATATAATCTGGTAAGGCTCTCATATTCTGCAGGACAAGCTTGTCATACTATATCTTGTTATATCGACAGTGGTTATCGGTCAAGAATACTCCTTCTCGCCGTCTGAACGCTTGATCATAGAAGAACAGCACCGATTAAACCCATTCCAACACCGAGAATGCCCTCCTTCCCTAGCATGGCAGGCCGATTTGCCACATTTGTTCCCGTGGCCACGCTGGCACGAGTAGTGGTGGCCGTCGCCATCGCCGTCGCCGTCGCCGGGGTTGCGCCGCCGGCGTTGGACCTGGGGCCCACAGTGCAGTCTGGCAGCATAGTCACGTAAAACGGTATGCTGACGGTAGGACAGATGGAGGAATAGCAACTAAATTGCCAAAATCGAAGAGATCAGCAGATGCAATAACGGACAGAAACTCCCACCTTGCAAGGGCAGTAACCCCCAGGCGTGCAGGGAAGGGATGGACTGACTTTGCCGCTCGGCTAGCCTGCAGACAGTTACAGTTGCGTAGGAGTTGGCGCTTTCCAGCCATGAGAGTCTGTGTCGTTTGCACGTTGGTACATGGATCGGTGCGGGCGGCATCGGCACATTGTAGGAACCGACTGGTGATCGGAAAATATGTTAGCTGGATGGTAACGTTGCCGTTGATGGGCGGAGTCTCTTACGGCTGTAGCTCGCACGAGTCCGGCGGTCCTATGCTCCCCGTGGGCAGAGAGGGGATGCTGATCGATGGCAGAGCAATCGTCTGCGCGGCGGTCGCGCTGACGCTGACGAGGGCAACAATGAGGGTGATGAGATACATGATGTTCAGATGGAATGAGGGTCTGTGACGGTGGAGTTCACAAGCTGTATCAGGCTCAGAGCGTTGCGGGAACTTGAAAGGGAGCAGAGCAATACAAGCGTGAGAGAAAGGAACGTCAAATACAACTCAAAGCAAGCAGAGAGGTATCGAAAGAACGCGGCAAGATGAGTTTCTATATAGGAGCTCAGCATTAGTTCCACGTTGGTCTCCTGCCAAGTCTGCAAGTCTGGGGCCCATTGGGATCCATGGCATCTTAGCCAGTAGGAAAACATAATAAGATCATCAGTGTTACATCCCATTGGCGTGGGAGGATACTTTTCTTCCGTGCTGGGCAGGATTCCATGCGACTGTCTTCGTATTTTAGAGTAAGGGGTGCATGATAGGACATAAGGTATGCAATTGCGCCTTACAAGGGCAGCAATACGAGGTCTTGGCACGGATCCTTCCAATCCAGTTCCTTCGCGCTAAGGCACGAGTACTTTCAATTGGAGGCCCTAGTGGATTTAATACGATATAAAAGTGTAATATATGCCAGTTTCGGCTAAAGCAGTATCCCCATCGAAAACCACGAACTCGTTCGTACTGGGAGTGATATTAAGATTGGAGGGTTCAACTTCAGCCTCCCAATCATAGGACAGGTTGTACCTTCGCACAAAGTATCAAACTTTCGAAGCGGAATATTTCACCCATTACCCAGTCGGAGAATTTCATTGAAACATCCCCGGATACACAGTAACAACTTGTCAATTGACGTCTGCAAAATTCTTGAGTGCCATAATACCTCCAGGGTGTGCCCGACTGCAATTTTGGAGGACTTTTCCTACGGAGGAAAAGGGACTGGCCAAACTACCTAGTGACTTTACTTGGACCGCCAGGAACACCAATTGCCGTCGAGAAGCAATAATCAGTCAGCAACAATGGCGACCACCGGTCCCGCGCACCAAGACTTGAGAAGAAAGAATCTAGATATAATATCAAGGCAGAAGGCAGCAGAGCCTGTCCTTAGACTACGTGGCGGCGGCGCAGATGCTAAGAGAAAGGAAGCGCGGAAGAGGAAGTTCGGCCAGAGCCAGCCTGTGCCTAACAACTCCTCTCTCCCGATCACCAAAAAAAAGAAGAAGTCAGAGAGTGCGGCGACTGCAACGGTCAATTCGGACTCGAAGCCATCAGCTCCGCCGTCGAAGAAGCGGAAAAGAAAACACGACAAAGACCCCGTTCCAGAGGACAGCAACGACAGCAAACCGGCTGCTAAGGCCGCCGCCGCCGCCGACGACGACAGCGTCGAAGCCAGCGGCGCCGTTGATGGCAAGAGTGTGGAACCAGACGCCGCCACACCCGCAGACGCAGAACCCCCTGAACCACCCCCACCCCCACCCGCGATCAAAGCCCAACGCTTCATCGTCTTCGTTGGAAACCTGCCCTACAGCACGACACCGGCGCAAATCCAATCGCACTTCGCCGCCGTATCGCCCATCTCGATCCGCCACCCGACGCACAAGGGCACCGATCGGTCGAAAGGATATGCGTTCCTCGAGTTTGCGGGGTATGATCGGATGAAGACTTGTTTGAAGTTGTTTCATCATTCGGAGTTTGCTACGGCTGCGGCTGCGGTTGAGGGTAGGGAGGATGGGGGTGGCGGTGGAGGTGGGAAAGGGAAGGAGGGGGTTAGGAGGATTAATGTGGAATTGACGTGAGTTTTTCTTCTTGCTTTCTTTGAAAGAGGTTTTTATTATTGTAGAGGGTATTATTGGGTGACAATTCCATGCATTCGCTACCACGTTTTCGATTGGCTGACTAACCAACACGGCTCTAAGCTCCTTTAGCGTCGAGGGAGTGGGTGACCCCAGATTACCTTAGCAGTCAAAAGCGCGTCGAGCATCTGGAGGTTGAAGTACCATCTCGAAGAACAGACGGCTTCTCCATCCTTTGAGCCCCACCAACCCCCACCGCCCCCTTGCTCGCTCTCCGCTTATTCGCACAGCA
>QQTW01000558.1_pt1 | contig 23571 bp, 21 predicted proteins | sample 1904831 | NCBI WGS metagenome assembly QQTW01 (sample SAMN09435610, study PRJNA476489) | Subsurface metagenome, whole genome shotgun sequencing project. | reverse complement strand
ATTTAGTTTATGTGCGGATAAATTATCCATCACTAACACTGCTCCTGACCATAAATGTGGCACTAAAAAATTAAACACAAATACTTCAAATGCTTTGCCATCCATTGAATCATTCATTGTCATTAATGCAACTAATTTTTTAATAATAATTGCTCCAATTACTGTAACTTTTGAGCCTCTATAAAAGGGGTTAAGAGAGTAAGCTCTTGTTCCCATTTGTGAACGGGCATGAGTCCTCGTTAACCCAAGTAGAACAGCAGTTTCGTCCAAAAACACTAAATTTTCTGGCTCTATATGTTTGACCGAGTCCCAATAATCTAATCTTAAATTCAGGACTCTTTCTGTCCCTGCTTGGGTACTCCGCTTTGTTTTTTTTTACGATTTCATCCTAATTTCTGTAACGCCCGACACATTGCAGGAGGACCTACCCAATTGCCAGTCTTGTCTGCAAAGAATTCACACAACTCTATCAATGTTGCATCTGGATGTGCTTCAACTAATTCTTTCACCTCTATGCCAGCATTTGTTAGATGACTCTTTTGTGATTTTCCTCGCGGCTTGGATTGTAAATTTCCTTCAAGTTTTTGTTGTTTTAAAAGCTTTTGGACTAAACTCTTTGACACGGAAAATATGTTAGCTACTTTCCTGATTGAGATGTTTTTCTGAAGATGTGCTGCAACTATTTTTTCTCGAAGATCGACAGAGTATGACTTCATTTAAAAGTATTTATATTTTAATCTACTGTACCTCATAATAGACGCAAGTGCTGTATTGGGCTATTGAGGTCTTGAATTATCGCGTTGTTGTACGTATTGGTGTTAATGCCAAAAGGATCGCCTGCAGCACCAACTCCTTGACCTAACGTAATTGGATCAGCACGGTAGATCGCCTCAGTGCCATCTGTGAATCTAGCAGTGAAAGCGATTTGATCTAGGTTATTTAGCCCATTGTCAGAGAGTATTGGATCAATGAATTGCACCGTGGAACCATTAAGAGTATCACCACTAGCAATCACTTTATCGTTGATTGGGTCCAAGCCGGTGAAAATGCCATAATCATAAGTACCTGCATCCTCATCCAGCTGACCCGCGAAGACTACAGTGTCGTTGTTGTTAATCACGGGAGACTGGACAGAGTTAAAGGAACCGCTAGTATCAACAAGTGAGGTTGTCACCCCGTTGCTGTTTTTGAGGATATTATTCTCACCATCGAAGACTACTGTACCCTCGTCGTTGATTGCGATACTCCCACCATTGACGTCAGTGATGAGGCTTGCCACTCCATCCCTGATAGTAAATGTACCAACGGTAGAGTTACTGGTTGCTGCTCTAAAAATGACGTCGTCCGACTCATTTATATCTACGTTGTAAATGAATTTGAGTTCTGAACCCTCAATGCTAGAAATAGAACCAGAGGGACCAGCAATTTTACTCGTCACGCCGTTGTCTGTAAAGTAGAGGCTTGTAATCCCACCTGCTTTTAGGGCACCCGAGAAGGCTATCGTTCCCTTGTTGTTGATGTCAACATCTCGGAAACCATAATCTTGGCCAGAGACAATAGTGGTAGTTGTCCCATTACTGTTACTGAAGACGCCTACCCCCCCTTCATCCGGAAAAGCAGCGAAAACTACAGTACCCGAATTGTTGATTTCAGGATCGCCGACGGGGAAGCCTCTAAGGGGTCCATCGGTATCAGCAATGGTGGTAGTTGCCCCGCCGCTGCCCGTGAAGATGCCTTCACTCCCGTCATACTCACTAGCCTTGAAGACCGCCCGAATCGTTGATTGCAGGAGAGTTGTCAAAGGAGCTAAAGGCACCACTTGTGTCAGCTATCTTAGTGAACGTATACCCTCTGGCAGAGGATGGCGTGTTAATGAAATCAGTACTGTCTATCGTGCTACTGTTAACTTTCTGCAACACCGCTAAAACCTGACCCGTAACGTTATCAGTAATCACGGTGTCACGGGCAAATGCCTCAGTGCCTTGAGAGACATTCAGATTGTTAAAAGTAAGCCCATTTGTTAGCTCAATTAAATCTTTCCCCCTGCCAAAGTCAGTAATGGAGTCCGCCTCTGCTAAGGTAGAGCTGCCTGTGTTCCTGCCGATAACAAAGATGTCGTCCCCATTGCCACCTGTGAGAAGGTCCTGACCTTTACCAGCATAGAGGCGGTCATTCCCGTTACCCCCTTTGAGCGTATCGTTGCCATCCCCGCCCCGGAGGGTGTCGTTGCCATTTCCGCCGTCGAGCTGGTCATTTTTCCCTAAACCATTTAGGTAGTCATTGCCATTCGCCCCGAAGATTTTATCATCTTTAGAAGTTCCCTGAATGGTGTCGTTTTGATTAGTACCGTTGATAACTGACATAAATTTTATTCTTTACCCTTTAACTCAACTAACTCAATGTTGCTCAATTCAAGTTTCTCGCAGGTCTTTAGGCGGGGACATTTTTATGAGCCCCTTAGAGTGTTCATCAAGAGCGGCTCTACTTTTACTCCTAAATGTGTCGAGAAGTTAAAGCCGATTAGCTACGAAGAAAAAGAAGTCTGTGGCTTTAGTTTTGTCCAAAGCAGTACTTCCAGTATCCCCATAAGTGACACAGCCCTGTCACTCTTTTTTCAGATTAAATTGTTAACGCGAAAAAAACAAATAGTTTTAAAGAAATAATTGATTTACTTACTTCTTAAAAAAAAGACAATATCCTTGTATTAATCGATTAGCTAGTGTTAACTATCTGTTAAACTGCTAGCCCAAAAACTAAGTTTGTTAACATCGGCAATTTTCAAAACCAAGACTTTGCTACAGGTCAGCTTAATTGACACAGAGTTCCTTTGGGAGAAAGGGGCGATTGCTGAAACTTTCCTCTAAGTTGTCGAGCCAGAGTCCTGAATCTACTCCAAACCTATGCTCTGATAACCTGCCTGTACAGCGGCATCTTACATCATGCCAATCGCAGCATAATCTTCAAACTGCACAGAAATGTAGCGCCGTATTTGCGTCCGTTTCATTGCAGATTGCAGTTCTTTATCTGGCTGACAGGGCTTCGCAGCGGCGCTGTTGCAGTTGATACATGTGATTAAACAAATTCCAGCAATATTGCTCTGTAAGTCCACACGTTACAGCACCCCGGAGGACAACGTTGAAATACCAGTCGTTCGGAGCCAGTTCTTCTGCCAATTTATCGATCACTACATACGTGCGAACGTCTTTGTAAAGCTGACCTTGGCTGTAAATATCTACCAGTTCGTGCCGATACCAATTTTGGTGAACGCCTTCGCGCTCATCCAGGCGGTCGCTCAGTCGCCACGGTAGCTTATACAGTACCCCTTCCACTGAGCCCGTTGGATCTTTGATCACATCTAGTACCCCACAGTCGCGAAGGGAGGAATAGCAATAAAAACCTAGTCGATAGCCTTTGAGCTTCGCGGGACCAATGACATAAATATGGGTCTTTTCACCGAGCGATCGCTTCAGATCCACTGGACACATACAAGAGCCGTAGGCAAAGTAGTAAAACATCGGCGTCTGTTGCTTTTGTTGCGGTCTCAAAGCTCTCTTTGAAGAATTATGAGAGTGTGCCACACAGTCTTGAAGGTGTCCAGGCTGAACGCTCATACAGCAGTAAATATATTTAGTATGAACGAAATTCTAACAGAACTCCCTGACTAAATACAAACATATTCCGACCGAGAAACCGTAGATTAAACAAAGTTAGTAGAGGCTGCCTGATGTTCTAAACGCATGACTCGCCCTTTGCTATCAGTGCGATAAACCCAGGTTTGGATACCATCAGACACGACAATGCGCCAGCCTTCAACTAACGCTTGGGTGCAGAATTCATCGGTTCTAGGGAGTCCCAAGCAACCATCCGGCCAGGTTTGGTGACTAAACTTAGTGATTCTCAACTTGCTAGCAGGGATTTTTACCTGGCGGGACAAATCCTGTCGCACAGCATTGGCAACTGGACTAGGTAAGCGGTTGATGGAAGAGTCATTGAGCCTCGCTGGCGCGTAGCCCAAGCCTTTTACCATTTCACCAGTTGTCTCCTGAGTTCGGTTTGTGGGGGCAGCAGTGGCAGGCTGCAGCAGTGTTAAACCGCTGCCTAAAGATAAAATGCCGGTCAAAACTAGGACAGAAATAATTTGCTGGGGCTGTTTGCTAAAGCGATTAATAAAGATGAACTTCATATTAAGAGAGTAAGAAGTCGATAGGAGCCTAGACGCTGGCATACTGTTCATTGGTTCCGTCAGTTCTCAAGGTACGATTGGGGGATGCGATGCTTGTTCTCGAAGTTTGTCCTACGCACCCCAATGCCCACTCGACACAACCGGTTTTGGTTTGCCCTGCTCATTGCCTTGAGCATGGTAGCTGTTGTGCTCATATCTGTCGCACCTTACTCGCAGACGACCGAGGCTAAAGTTAAGACACCGACCGCTGAGTTACGGGGCGTCTGGCTGACAAATATTGATAGTGATGTACTGTTTAAGCGCGATCGCCTCACCACTGCCCTGCAACATCTGCAAAAGCTGAACTTTAACACCGTCTATCCTACTGTCTGGAATTGGGGATATACGCTTTACCCCAGCCGTGTTGCCAAACGGGTGATCGGGCGATCTCTTGATCCAACGCCCGGATTACAGGGGCGAGACATCCTTAGAGAGATTGTTGAGCAGGGACATCAAAAAGGTATGAGCGTCATTCCCTGGTTTGAATTTGGCTTCATGGCACCAGCTGATTCCGATCTGGCAAAACGTCACCCCGATTGGCTCACCAGTCGCCGTGACGGTAGCCAGATTTGGATTGAAGGCAAGCACAACCGAGTTTGGCTCAATCCCTTTCGTCCAGAAGTGCAGCAGTTTATACAGGATTTAATTCTCGAAATTGTTAGTAAGTACGATATTGATGGCATTCAATTTGATGACCATTTCGGCTTGCCATCTGAGTTGGGATACGATGCCTTCACAGTTGGGCAATACATGCAAGAACACGGGGGCAGACGTCCTCCCGATAATCCCCAAGATTCTAAATGGTTGCGCTGGCGGGCTAACAAAATTACTGAGTATATGAAGCGGCTGTTACAGGCAGTCAAAACCCGTAAACAGAACTGCCTTGTCTCCGTGGCTCCCAATCCTCAGCGTGTCTCTTACGACTTATTTTTAGCAGATTGGGAGACATGGGAACGGCAGGGGTTAGTTGACGAACTGATCTTACAAGTGTATCGGGATGAGCTGAATGTCTTTATCAACGAATTGGAGTTACCAGAAGTCCAGGCAGCACGGCGTCATATTCCAGTAGGTGTAGGCATTTTAACGGGGCTAAAAAACCGCTCGGTTCCCTTGGGACAGATCCAGAATCAAGTAGTTTCGGTTCGCAAGCGAGAATTCGCTGGGGTGTCGTTCTTTTTCTACGAAACTCTGTGGAATTTGGCGAAGGAGAAGCCCGATCAACGCCTGTCTGCCTTCCAGGGACTCTTCCCAGTATCGGTGGAGCGACCGAATATTTCGGATGGTTGGAAACCATCTACTAAGAAATTAGCCACCAATGCCCAGACGCCCAGCCAAAGAGGGGGTTAGAGGTAGGAGAGTAGCAACCATTAGGAAAAGTACCAATAGACCCAAAGCCGCTCGTGCATCATCGGGTTCCGTCAGCTCATTCAGGCTAGGACGCTCCAAATCTCGTTGTAAAAATACAATTACAATTGCCCAGTACAAAGCGAGAGGATTGGCTAAAGACGCGATCGCCAGCACAATTAACGTTGCCACCGTCGTCCGCCCCGCTGTTTTGCGTCCGTAAATTGCCTGAACAATCCGACCTCCATCCAACTGCCCAGCAGGCATTAAATTCAACGCCGTGATCACCAAGCCCAGCCATCCAATCACCGTCAGGGGGTGGACGTCAACCAGAGGTCCCTGTACAGCAGAACCGAGAATAACCCGTGCTAATGTTCCTACCAAAATTGAGCCCTGGAAAAACTCAGCTGGCACTTGAAACAAACTGCCTTGATGAGAAAGCAGCAAGCCCACTAAAAGCATCAACAAAGAGACAATGCCTCCAGCAGCTGGTCCCGCAAAGGCAACATCAAACAGCACTTTGCGGTTCGGCACTAGAGACTCAAAGCGGGTAACTGCACCGAAAGCGCCAATTTGTAAGGTGGGGAGAAAAAAGGGCGGACTGAGGCGAACTTGATAACGACGCGCAAGCAACCGATGACCAAGTTCATGAGTTGCCAAAACCGTTACGATGCCCGCACCGATTGGTAGGCATTCCCAGAATCTCGACGGATTGGTAAAGAAATCAAAACCCAGCAGTAGTCCCCCAGTTTCCAAACTCGTAGCAATCGTCGTTACTAGGAGTACAACTGCCAGGATTTTTTGGGGCAATGTGGTTGAGCGCGGGTCATTGCGGCTGGGAAGAACAATGACGACGGGCTTTGCGTCCAGATTTTCCACTAAAAATAGGCGGTAGCGATCGCCCACCCGCTCCTGCAAACTACTCGTTAAACGCTCGTAAACTGTCTCTGACTCTCCGCGCAGATTGCCTTTGAAGATTGCCCCTTGTTGATAGGGAATCGTTTCCGTGGCAAAAAACGTATCAATACCGAAAATTCCTCGAATCGCGCTCAGATCCTCATCCGGAATCGGCACCACATCCACGTTCAGCGGCGGTTGAGCTGGCTTTGTTGTATCAGCTGGCTCTTGCTGTGTATTTTCTGTTTGACTTGCTGACTGGGTGGAATTTGCCAGCCTTTCTGTTGCTCGTCCTCGCAACACCGCATCTTGACCAGCTGCTCTGAGTCGATTGCCCAGCCAGATATACAACCCAGCCGAAGCCACCAATAAGAACAGGATGCCCACAATATTGATGTAAATCCCAACAGCAAACAACCCAAAAAATAACAACCAGGGAGTTATCAACACCACCGATTGTAACCAAGCTAAGATTCCCAGTTTGCCGAAAGGCTTAGCACGATAAAATCCCCAACCCAATATACCGACAGCCCCTAACACAATTAGGGATATGATAGAAGTCTCTGAAGTAGTAAACATTTACAAACACTTCGCTCCAACAGACAAAGCCTGACCAAGCATAGAAAGGACTCACTGATCTAATTTATAGTGTTATTCGCAGGGACCCTCGTATTTTCTTTAGTGGCGTCTACTTATAGGATTTTCCCCAGGTGAATGGCGATCGCCTTAACCCGTCGAACTTAAGTAAAATTAGACCGCGATACGGGTATAAATTTGTCCAAGTTTACATAACTTCAATATTTCCCGGAAAATGTATAATGACACAACTAGTAAATGTGCAGGGTGCCTGCCCGGTCAAGGAAAGGGCCAACGCATAGTTCTTCAGTAATGTAGGAATAAGCACTATGGCAGCCTTGAAGGGACGAGATTTATTAAGTTTGGCAGATTTGAATGCACAAGAGGTTCAAGAACTACTTCATTTGGCAGCGCAGCTCAAGGCAGGAGTGCTAAACTTGCGATGCAATAAAGTATTGGGGCTTTTGTTCTACAAAGCTTCGACTCGGACGCGTGTCAGTTTTTCCGTAGCCATGTACCAGCTAGGTGGGCAGGTGATGGATCTCAATCCTGATGTCACCCAAGTCAGTCGCGGGGAACCAGTGCAGGATACAGCGCGGGTTTTGGATCGGTATCTGGATATTTTGGCAATTCGGACGTTTGATCAGCAGCAACTAGAAACCTTTGCCAACTATGCCAAGATTCCCGTTATCAATGCTTTAACTGATTTGGAGCATCCCTGTCAGGTTTTGGCTGATTTATTGACGATTCAAGAGTGCTTTGGCGAACTGTCTGGGTTGACGTTGACTTATTTGGGCGATGGCAATAATGTCGCTCACTCGCTGCTATTGGGCTGTGCGTTGGTGGGGATGAATGTCAGAATTGCGACGCCCCCGGAGTTTGAGCCTAATGCTGAAATTGTGGAGCGTTCTCGAGCAATTGCAGTAAACCACACAGAAGTAATGGTGACTAATGACCCGGAAGCAGCGGCGAAGGGAGCTACTGTACTTTACACCGACGTCTGGGCTAGTATGGGGCAAGAAGCACAAGCTTCTTCCCGAATTCCGGTGTTTCAACCCTACCAGATCAATGAGCAGCTGTTGAGCATTGCTGACCCGAAGGCGATTGTTTTGCACTGCTTACCGGCTCATCGCGGCGAAGAAATTACCGATGCGGTTATGGAAGGTTCACAGTCACGGGTTTGGGATCAGGCAGAAAATCGGCTGCATGCACAAAAGGCTTTGCTTGCAAGTTTGTTGGGGGCAGAGAAAGTTTGAATTAGAGGCAGTTTTGTAGTACGAATGTTCTATAAACATTTTTGTGTTACCTGCTTACAAATTTATGGAAACCCTGACAGAAGCTCAACAACAACTCTATGACTGGCTAGCAGAATATATTCGCCACCATCAACATTGTCCTTCAATTCGACAGATGATGCAGGCAATGAAACTGAAGTCGCCAGCACCAGTTCAAAGTCGTTTGGAACATTTACGCGCCAAAGGATACATTGAATGGGCAGAAGGCAAGGCACGAACAATTCGGATTGTGCAATCTGGACGCGGCGGAGTGCCGGTTTTAGGTGCGATCGCTGCTGGTGGTTTACTAGAACCATTTACTGATGCCATAGAACAACTGGACTTTTCTAGCCGGTTCTTACCACCCCAAACTTTTGCCCTGCGGGTGATGGGCGACAGCATGATCGAAGACTTTATTACCGAAGGGGATGTAGTGATTATGCGACCAGTACCAGAACCGGATCAACTGAAAAATGGCACCATCGTTGCGGCAAGAGTAGAAGGACACGGCACCACTTTGAAGCACTTTTATCGACGTGGCGATCGCGTCACGCTCAAGCCAGCAAATTCCAAGTACAAGCCGATTGAAGTTGCCGCTATGCAAGTGCAGGTACAAGGTGCCCTGATTGGCGTCTGGCGGGACTATGAGCGATGATAATTTTGGAATTAAGACTTTATAGCCAACTAAAATTTTAGAGAGGCGTGAGGAATATCGCGTCTTTAGTGCTGAACTTAAAATAAGTTACTAGCCCAATTATTAAGGGTGAATCTACTAAAAGTGAATCCGTTGCTAGAGGGATGTCCAATAATGCCGCCATCCATCGAGCTGCGGCAGTATCAGAAACAAGCAGTCGCCAACTGGTTTGCCAATAAAGGTCGAGGCACACTGAAAATGGCTACCGGCAGTGGCAAGACTATTACAGCACTTGCGATCGTCTGCGAGCTATACCACAAAATTAACTTGCAAGTCTTGCTGGTAGTCTGCCCCTACCGGCATTTAGTCAACCAATGGGCGCGAGAATGCCAGAAATTTGGCTTAAAGCCAGTCTTAGCCTTTGAGAGTGTACACAGCTGGCAGAGTCAACTCTCAACCGGGCTTTACAACGTGCGATCTGGCAATCAGCCCTTTCTTACAGTCATCACCACGAATTCTACCTTGATTGGAGAAGGCTTGCAGTCTCAGCTGAAATATTTTCCAGACAAAACTTTAATTGTGGGAGACGAAGCCCATAACTTAGGAGCAGCACGACTGGAGCAGAGTTTGCCTCGTCGAGTAGGGCTGCGCCTCGCCCTGTCTGCAACGCCAGAACGGTATTTTGATGAGCAGGGCACGCAATTTTTGTTTGATTATTTTGGTGCTGTCTTGCAGCCAGAACTTACCCTAGCAGATGCAATTCAACAGGGGGCACTGGTGCATTACCTGTATTATCCTATTTTGGTGGACTTGACAGAAGCAGAAGCCTATGCATATTCGCGATTGACGAAAAGGATTGGATGGGCACTGGCATCTGAGGAAGACGGCACGGATAATGACACCCTGACATCGTTATTGATGCAGCGATCGCGGTTAATTGGGGCAGCAGCCAACAAGTTAGAGGCTTTGCGGGAGCTAATGGCAGAGCGTCTGCGAACTACGCACACCCTGTTTTATTGTGGGGATGGTTCTGTAGAGGGGGCGGTGAGTGAGGAAAGCACCCGTCAGCTAGCAGCTGTGGTGAAAATGCTGGGGGCAGAACTAGGCTACCGGGTTAACACCTATACCGCAGAGACATCCTTGGCAGAACGGGAAGACTTGCGGCGTCAATTTGAAACCGGCGAGTTGCAGGGTTTGGTGGCAATTAGGTGTTTGGATGAGGGCGTAGATATTCCGGCGATTCAGACGGCTGTGATTCTTGCCAGTAGCGGCAATCCTCGCCAGTTCATTCAGCGTCGGGGGCGGATTTTGCGTCCTCACCCTGGCAAGGAACGCGCCACTCTATTCGACATGATTGTAATGCCTCCAGAATTAGACAGGGAAACCTGGGAAGTAGAACGCAATCTGCTGCGAAAAGAATTAAGGCGATTCGTGGAGTTTGCCGACTTGGCTGACAACGTTGGAGAAGCCAGAGCGAAATTGTTAGCGCTTCAGAAACAATACGGATTACTGGACTTGTAAGGCTGTTTTTGCGTAAAATTTGAAGTAAATCTGATAAATTCGCTTCTTTCAAAGCCTTCTCAGCAGGATCTAAAGAGAAGCCTGGAAAATACTGAAGATATTCCATTTCTTGCTAACTATTGACTGTGGCGTCAACATCTGTAATACGTAACCAACCCTTTTCATGACTCAGATTCAGAATATTAAATTCTCCCTGTTCTGCTACATTCCAAACAAATGGAATTAGAAAACCGCCATCTTCATGATATGGCAAGTTACAGGAGAGATGTGCTTCTGTAAGCACTTGTAGCGTACCCAAAATTTGCTCTTCAGATTTCATTGCAGTAGCGATTTTTTAGAGGTTACAAGTAAGCCCTAGCTGTAGCCCTTACAATCCGATTGCTGTCTTGGACAAGTTGCGCTGCGGATTCAACAGGAGTAGCAGGGTTGTCGGCAACCGCGTAGCGTTCTAGCCAAGATTGCGATCGCGCCCCCTGCTGGAGCATTTCCCTAGGAGTCAGAGGGTGAAGTAGCGTCACGAATCGCACAAAAGCGTTATCTGATTGGGCGTATTCTGAGAGTACAGTTGCCAAGTCATCGCTGCTAGGGTTGTAGAGACGGCTAAGACCTCGTAGTGTGGGAATAGTTTGGCGCGTTGCGGGTTGTAAAACCAGAGCGCGTAAGGCTTGGCGGATGGAGTCTGGGGTGTTGGAATTTTGAGCGACGGCGCGGCGGACTTCAACTTTCTCGTCTTGAGCGAGGCGTTCAAGCTGTGCAGTTGGTAGGTTAGGGTTAGAGGCTACTGTAGTGCGAACAGCAGCGTTTTCGTCACCAGCTAGAAATTCTAAAACTGCAATTGGCGTATTCAAGTTCGTAGCGACGTTCACTCGAACTTCACTCTGCTCATCCCTCGCAAGTAATTTCAAAACACACTCAGGCGCTGCGGTGGCGGCAACCCCTTCGCGCACGGATAGCGCTTTATCTTCAGCAAGCTGCATCCATAACGCCTCTGTCAAGTTAGGATGGCGCACTAGATACACTCGCACATCTACACAAGGATCTTGAGTGAGAATTCCCAGTAGATCTGGAGTCAAGCTTGGGTTGGATGCCAGACTTCGCACCACATCGTCATCGGTAACGCCAGGAATAATCGACTCAGGATCGGGTGTGGCACTAACAAACTCTCGTCGTGCTAGAATCGTTAGCGCATCAAGGGGAGTGCGAGGATTGCTGGCGATCGCTCGCAATACATCATTAGAATTACCAGGAAATGCACTTTTGAGCATATCCACGGTTTGCCAAGGTACATTTCCTGAAGTCTGAGAACTTAGCACAATTTGAGCCAGTGTTTGTGCAGGTGTATTCGGATTACGAGCAATACTCAAACGAGTTGTTAAATCTGGGTTGTTGGCAAGTTCCTCAAGTACGTGGGGAGGCGTGTTGGAATTTTCTACTACTGCCCGTAGTGTTGGCACATAAGGATCGCGAGCAAGCTGTTCGAGTGCACTGGTAGGGGTACTGGAATTTTGGGCGACGCGATAGCGAACCGAGTTATCGCTGTGAGTTGCCAACCGCGCCAGCGTCTCAGCAGGCATTTGCGAACCTTTTACTGGATGCTTAATAAAATCGGCAAGTTTCTTGCCCCTCATGCGGCTAACAGCCTGAGCCAAAACAATTCCAGGCGTATTCGGATTACGTTGATTCACCAGGTTCTCTTCTAGCCCTAAGCGAGTCAGAACAGTTACAGGCGTGTTGGGGTTGCCAGTCAATTTAACCTTCACTTCACGACTTGAGTCGTTGCCTAATCTTACTAAAATCTCAACTGGTGTATCCGGATGCTCTGCAACTCTGGTTCTGACTTGCTCAGACTCGTCTTGAGATAGCCGTTCTAACAACTGAACTGGTGTTGATGTTTTTTGATGTGATGCGTAGGCAAGACTCAGTCTTACTTTTGCGCTGGGATCTTGAGCAAGATATAGCAGACTATTAAGAGGTAAATTCGAGTTTTGCGAAACTGCTTGACGAACGGCTTCATCAGGATCTTTTGCTAGTTGTTGCAGGACATGAATTGGAGTTTTGTGGCTGCGAGCTGCGGTAATGCGAGCATGGCGATCGCCCTTTGTCAATACCTGCGCCAAGGCATAGGGACTATCGGCTCGGTGTGCCAGCAACTCATGCGCTTTTGCCGTTTCTTCTTGGGCTTGCCATTCTAACTGAATCTCGTAAGCTGTGAGGCGATCGAGGCTCGGATTTTTCAATGCTGCTTCACGAACTCCTTCTTTTCCCCGATTCAGAACCAGCTCTTTGAGCAAATCGACTGGCGTATTGAGATTTTTTGCAACCAATCTCAGCGTGGAGCAATCATATTGTTGAGCAGCTTGCCTGATAATATTGACCGGAGCGTTGGGATTCTCGGCAACATTTTTGGTGTCAATTGCACCACGTTGAGCAATTTGTTCCAGAACAGATACTGGAGTATTGGGATTTTTCGCAATATATCCCCGAATATGCCAAATGTTATCCCCTCCAGAGGAAAGTGCTTGTTGCAAATATTCAATTCGCTGTGTCTCTGAAGTGAGTGGATTGAATGCTACAGCTAAACGCATGTCACAATCATCATCATAGTGTACAGCTTTATCTGGAGGTTGGGTCAGTTGGATTTGAAGCTGCTCTAGCAAGGCGGCTGGGGTACTGGGATTCCCAATTAATGCCACAGGAACAGCTCGCCTTCCGGAATTGCTACTGTTACCTGGCAATATAAACCATAATAACAACCCATACAGAGTAAATTCTGGTGAAGGATATTGATACCGTTTGAGCCAACGGGGAAGGGAAGGCGCAACACCCTCCAACCCAATCGCTGGCAACATTTGGCGGCATAAGGCTTCAAGAGTGGCGCGATCGCTCTTGGCTAGATTGGCTAACAATTGCCTCCATTTCTGCAACATAGGCTCTCGTGCAGCATCCTGCTGTAACTCAAACAAGATTGTTTCTGGGGGTTGGTAAGTGGCTATGAAGGTTCTGATGGCATCCACTAGATAGTTAGAAGCATTCGGCAGCATTTGACGGATTGTATCTACCAAATTAACTATGGGGAATGCACTGGCTAATTGTTCCAAAATGTTAACAGGAGTGTTTGGATCTGAGGCAATTTCAACTTGAATACTCAGTTCAGGGTGATGAATCAGTTCCAACAGCAGTTGCAGGCGCAGCGGCGCAGGCGTCTTCATGTTTCGCGCTACAGCTAGTTGCGCCCAAGGATTGGGAAACTGAGCCAATTGCTCTAAAATTTCCACCGAAACCTGTGGATGTTTAGCAATATTAGCTAGAAACCTCGTGTCATTCTCAATCCATTGCTGTAAGGTTTCTGGTGATGGTGGATGTTGATGAGTTGCGAGCTTCTCTGCTCTCAATGCTTCCAGATCGACATTAGCCAGGTGAAAAAGAATCCAGATCGGTGTATTCGCCTGTTTTAATAACAGATACCGCAACTTGGAATTTTTCCAAGTCGGTATATCCGACGCAGCCTCGCTGAAAAATCGCTCCAAAATACCGGCTGGTAAATCTTCTTGCTGTCTCAAGAGATGCTGCTGAGTTGGGAACAGTCGCTGCAAAATCTCCCCAGTCACATTCGCATGCACTACCACTGCTGCCTGTACCTCTTTCTCTGGATGTTCCGCCAGCACTGCCAGTACTGAGAAGGGCGTTTCTGGATTCTGCGCTACTGCCAACTGGATCTTAAGTAATGCATCTGTTGCTAACTGCATCAACGTTTGTGCTGGAGCATTCGGATTTTGTGCCACTGCTAACCGCACCGACGCCCAGCGACTTTGCCCCAGTATGGCTAGCTGCTCGGCATCTGTATTCCAATCAGTCGCAGTGGTGTGCTGTTGTTCCACCAACTCAATCAACTGTGACGGACAACTGGGGTTACACTTTACCGCCAACCGAAGTGGCAATTTTAAATCTCCTGCTAACTCCTCCAACACTGCAAGTGGCGTTTCGTTTGACTCTGCCACCTGCAATCTTGGTTCTAACGTTGGCTCCTGCGCCAGTCGAGCCAGCAACTTCAGGCGATACCGCAATGGCATATAAGGATTACGAAGCCCTTGAATTAGTTGTTCCGCCGGTACCCATTCACTCAAGAAGTACTCTGGCACCGGCGCAATTTTCAGTAGCTCCACTGCTAAGCGATCGTTTTGTCCTAGTTCACGATGCGGCAATATTTCATCAACCGCTTCCTGCCAACCCTCGGTGATCTCCCCTGTCCAATTGACATGCAACTGGGCTGCCTCTGCTATTTGAGCATTAGAACTGTTTACCAACACCTCTAGAAGGCGGCGTGGTGTTTCCGGGTAATTTGCCACCGCAATTTGAAACCTTTCATGCTGAGTTACAAGCTGCTCAGGATTATCGATAAAGGGTTGGAGATTAGACAGGGTAAGAGGTTGAAGTAACTCCATAGATTAAGGGGAGCATATATTTTGTGTGATTCCTATAGTTAGGTTACCCATGAAAAATATGATTCTATCTCTCTATAATTTGCTTTTTCATGGCGATCTTTGCACATTTTTTGCTGATGTTCGGTTCTAACGGAACTAACCAGCTGCGTAAGTCCCATAGTTCGGCGGCTCGGCAGCGCGACGCGAGTGCGTGTGCTTCTGGGAGAGGGGGACTCGGTGCCCCCTCTGGGGGGGGATAAGGGGCAGAGGGGGCGAGGGGGGTGAGGGCAGAGGTTTCGCGCATCAGCGTAGCGCCAGCCGTAGGCGATAGCGTTGCCGTTAGCGTTAGCCGAAGGCGTTAGGAGCAAAGTTCCTCTTTGCGTATGAGCGTGAAATCATTTTCTCTGTATGAATAGAAAATAATCATCTTAATTGCGTAAGTTATATGTATACTAGATAACATAAAACCGCATTTCAGAATGTCAGCCAAATGCCTACTGCATCAAGTATGAATGATGTGCAGGAGCCGATTACGAGCGCTCCACCGGAGGTGCGCCAAATTATTGAGCTAGTATTGCAAGCCGAAAAAGATAAGCTCTATATGAAGATTCCCCGCCATATTAATGATGACATCCTCAAGATTGTGAAGGAAGAAGTGCAATGAAGCTGATGTCAATCAAACTTTGTAACTTTCGCCAGTTTTATGGCAAAACACCAGAAATTGTGCTCGCAAGTGGAGAGCGCAATACTACTATTATTCACGGCAACAACGGAGCAGGAAAAACAACGTTGCTGAATGCGTTTACTTGGGTACTGTACGAAAGATTCACTGCTGCCTTTGCTGCGGAAGACAAACTAGTGAATAAACGGGCACTTACCCAAGCCCAACCAGGAGCACCAGTGGAATGTTGGGTAGAAGTTGCATTTGAACATGACAACAAACTCTACCGCGTTAAGCGTCTATGCCGTGCCTATAAGGGCGACATTGATCATAGCAAAAGTGAGTTGTCCCTGTATATAGCAGGGGATGATGGTCGCTGGTCACTGCCACAACAACTACCGGAGGATATAATTGGTCAAATTTTACCTGAAAGTTTACATCGGTATTTCTTCTTCGATGGGGAGCGGATCGATCATATTGTCCGGTATGACAAGAAGGCTGAAATTGCGGAAGCTACCAAGGAACTGCTGGGGGTGAAGGTATTAAATCGCTCGATAGAGCATCTGAAGATCGCGAAGAAAACCTTAGAGGACGAGCTCAAGGCGATTGGAGATTCTGAAACTAAAAAACTGTTACAAGAGCAGGAAAAAATAGAACAAGAATCTGAGCGTTTATCAAACCGTCAAAGTGAGATTTCAACTGAGTTGAAACATCAAGAAGAGGTTAAAAAAACGGTTGGCGATCGCTTACTTGAACTCAGTGGTGCCGAGGAGTTGCAACACCTACGGGATGAACTTGAGCAACAGAGGAAATCAACTCGAGAACAACTTAGACAAGCCAAGGATACATTGAACCGGGCTATCTCAACACGAGGCTACACGGTTTTGCTATCAGAGGCCACGGCTGAATTCCGAGCCATCGTTGATGGCTTGCGGGAAAGAGGCGAGTTACCCACTGGAATTAAGCGGCAATTTGTTGGGGATTTGCTGAATGAGCGACACTGCATTTGTGGGGCAGAACTGATAGAGGGAACTCATGCCCATCAGCAGGTGCAATCATGGATGGAGAAAGCTGGTTCTTCAGATGTAGAGGAAACAGCTATCCGTATGGGTGCCCAGGTGGATGAAATTGACAAGCAGGCTCCTGAATTTTGGAATGAGGTTGACAGGCAGCAAGCTAATATCAATCAAGGTCGAACTGAAATTTCCAGAATTGAGACACAGCTAGATGATATTAAGGAAAAGCTGAGAAGTTATCCAAATGAAGATATTCAGCAGTTGCAGCTTCGATTAGATAAAATAGAAGAAACAATTCGTGAATTAATTTTAGAGCAAGGGGCAAATCGGCAGCGAATTGCTAGTCTTACCACTGAGATTGAGGTAAAAAGCAAGCAAATTGCCAAGCACAAAATGAATGAGGAGAAACAAGCCCTAGCTCAGCGACGCATTGCAGCGACTCAAGATGCCATTGAGCGACTAACGGAAGTAAGAGTCCGCATAGATAAACAGTTCCGCTTACAACTGGAACAGCGGGTGCAGGAATTATTCAGTCAAATTTCGTTTACTCCTTATGTACCTAAGCTAAGTGATAAATACGAGCTGACGCTGATAGAAAATACGGCAGGGCAAGAAGCAGCAGTTGCAGCCTCCACTGGGGAAAACCAAATTCTCAGCTTATCGTTTATCGGTGGCATCATTAACCGAGTGCGGGAGTGGAGCCAAAATAAGATGTTGATGGGGCCAGATAGTAGCACGTTCCCGATTGTAATGGATTCCCCTTTTGGTAGTTTGGATGAAATTTATCGGCGTCAAATTGCAAAGACAATTCCCAAATTAGCGAATCAGTTGGTTATTTTAGTAACCAAGACACAGTGGCGAGGTGAAGTTGCACAAGAGGTGGCAAATTGCATTGGCAGAGAATACGTTCTTGCCTACAACTCTCCTAAGCCAGATTGTGAAGAAGATGCAATTGAGTTAGGAGGCGATCGCTATCCTTTAGTGAGGCAAAGCCCAAATGAATTTGAATATACAGAAATTTTAGAGGTAACTGATGTTTTCTAGTTTATCTGCTAACTTAAAGAATTTGGTAATAGATACCTGGGTGAAGTTTAACTAGTCAGAATTTCTGGCGCTGGCTGCTTAAAGTATTTAGTTGAGGCTCCAAGCAACAAAATGGCTGAAAAAAGAATCAAAATTGCTAAAAATAAGGCTAAGTTGGTGAAAGACTTGAAAGTATCAGAGGATACAAGTGGACCTTTCCAAACTTATGTAGACGTAATGGTGTTTGCAGCAGCATTGGGGGCAAAACGGAAAAAGCGAGTTCCATTAGTAGAATTTGCTAGAGATTTAGATCCAATTCGACGAGATTATTTTGACAACAATAGATGTGAACTGCTGATAAATTTGCTGGCTATTTCTGAAACTCAAGACCAAAAAGTTTTAGCTGATAATGAAGAATCTGATGAGCAACGGATTAAAATATTTGAAGAGTATGCAAATGGTGGACTTGAAATATTACAAGATGAACTGCGTGGTGCAGTAGACTATTCAGAGCGCATTTTATTAATTCTTAGTTTTGAAAGAATCCAAACAGAGCACCAAGAGGAAGATTTTGATTTAAGCAGATTCCTGATTTGAATTAGCTTATTTACTCAAGGTTTTAGTAACAACGTATTCACTTACTAGAATTAACTCAGAGGGATATGAACAATTCGGTCTTGATATTCATTTTTATTTCCAGCCAAAGCAATCAGAATTAAGTCATCAATGACTTGCCCAATTTCTGATCTGAGACGCAGGACGAAAATTCCTGGGATATGGTGTCCTTGGGCTAGATGCTCTGCTAAATGTACGGGCATGGAACTGCGATTATTTGTGACCAAAATAAAGTTATTGAGCTCACACCACAACAGAATTTCTGGATCTAATGTGCCTGTAGGGGGAACTCCAGGCTCTCCAATCATCCAAACGATTAGATAGGGGTGGCGGCGGAGAAGCTGCACTTTATACAAGGGAGGCAAGTTTTCATCCAGTAAATAATTAATGCTCATTTAAAACCTGTGTGGCTGCTCCTCGCTCTGCTTTCAACTTGCGAAGTCTGACTACAAAGGCAGGCGGATTTTCATCCTGCTCTCGTTCTGATTTCAGGCAATACTTTAACCAATCAGCAATGTACTTGCTAACAGTTTCTTTATTATGCAGGTAATAGAGAATTGTGGCGTAGACTTGTTCTAAGGTAATGGAAGTGTAAGTTTGGGAAATTTCTTCTGGAGTCCGGGCGCGATAGATATACTCGTACAAAATGGTTTCAATCCCGATGCGGGAGCCAGCGAGCCGAATGTCATTGGTGCTTTGAAAGTTGAAGTAATCTTCTAGTTGCATCGGTTAATACTCCTTTTTAAATAATGGTAGAGTTGTCGATCATCCAGTCATCAATTATTCCAACAGGGGGTAGTGTTAGGGTCGCTGTCACCACGTGCCAACTCGTGGTATAAATTATAGTCAGGTAAAAGTTATTTCTGGAGTGTCGCAATACATTTTGCCTGTAGTACAATCAAGCCCTCAGTCTCCAAAACAGAACAACGCTCTAGCGTACCGACTAGAGCAGGGGTAGCTCTCTGCTCCAGCATTGCTAAAATATCTTTCGCTATCGGCTGCCACTGTATAAACCAGGGATTGGTGCTGATATATTCAGGTGTAAATGCCCCGCGATCCAGCATGAAAAAATCAACCCCATACGTCTTAATGAAATTTTGCACTTCCGCCAAATTCTGAGTGTACTGAGCGCGAATCAGATCGGTAGCTCGTTGGCGAATTTGGCGATCATAGCTCACATGGTAAGGAACTGCATATTCCCAGCCCACCAAGATAGATCTCTTGGAGAATGTTGGTAGGTTATCTGCCTCTGACGACAGGGAGGCAATGAGAATGTCTTTTGGTTGCTCCCGAAAAAACTCATACAGTGCTGGTGCCTTACCTACGATGTAATTGCTGTTTGGGAAGTTTTTCAAAAAATGTGGATAAAACACGAGTACAATCCCTAATAGGGCTGTTAGTCCCAAGGCTAAGAACTGTCGCCGAGCTGAAAGTCGAGCCTGCTGCTTTGCCCATCGAAAAACTGCATCCAGAATTACTGTCAGCGCTATTCCTGCAACCATAATGATCACAAATCTGAGGCTGTACCGTGTGTATCGGGCGGGAGCAAAAAGCTTGTAGAGCAGGGCATGGGCAGCAACAAACATGCCGAAAGATACCAGAATTATTTGAGGTAAAAGTGTGACGGTGCTGGCAACGTGCTTAACTAAGGGAAAGCGGTACGGATATCGCAGAAGAATCGGCAAGAACAACCCAATCACGGCTAGTGGATGTTCAAATACATTTGGCAAAAGACCGCTGTGCTGTCCAAACAGCCAAAACCACAAGGGATTGTCATCAAAAAAAGGTATTCGACCTGTTTCAGAGAAGGCTGGTAATGCTCTTGCTTCAATTCCTGTGATCACCGGACCAAATTCAGAAGAGCTAAATGCATAAGGCAACATCATTAGCAGGCAAAGTCCCAGCCCAGTAGCGGAAAATACATAATCACGCCGGTTCTCGGATAGACGGGGTAGCTTCCCCTCCCAGCGCCATAGCCTCAAGATTAAGATTCCGGCTAAGATGAACAAGAATGGGGGATAAAACAATCCGCACAGAGCGATCGCGCCTAGACATGGAAGTAAAGAGCGCCGCAGCAGATAGTACAAAAACGCTAGAAAAAGCAGATAAATAAACGCCCTTGGAGTGCTAGAGACTAAATCATCTCTCATTGAGAGAGTTTGATTGAACAGCAGTGTGGTGATAAATCCTGCTGTTGGTATCGGCAATATCTGCATGCAAAGCGCGAAACAGTAGCCGGTTGTCAGCAGTCTCAAAAAGACTGGCAAGATTTTGCTAACTAAAAGTGGCTCAACCCCCACAGCGGCTATCAGTCGATAGAAAGCAGCGTATCCAGATGGTGTTACGGATTGAAAATAGTCGGTAATTAAATCATTCGGCAGCAAGTCTGGCTCTAAAAATCGCTGCATCCAAGACACATACACCCGTGCATCGTCTTGCACCACATATGCGCTACTGAAAGCCTGCTGTAGCTCTAAAAAACCGTACGCGATCGCGAAAGTCAGACTTAAACTAAACCAAAACATCATCTGAGTTTTAGAATTTTTGGCAGTTGGGGCAGTTAAAAATTTATGCAGGCGTGTGATTAGCATCCGTCGTTGGAAATAGCTTTAACGGGACTTAAACAGAGATTAAGCCCAAACTAGCTTTATAAGCAGCAAATATGTCACGATTAAGAGTCAGCCAATTGAAAAATCGACAAGACATAGCCGTTCTAAAGGCTTTATTAGATTCAGTAAAAGTATTCAAAGGTTTGTTTGCCCACCTACGTCTCAAACCCCCTGTCATCTGATGCCAAAGAATAAAAGTATAGGCACAGAAAACAAAGATAAAATGTCGAATTAGACTCCTTTTATCTCGGACTTGATATTCAATTAGCCCTGACCAACCCTTGGCTTCTTGATCAAAAACTTCCAGCCAATTTCTTTGAGAATAACTGACAACTATCCATTGTGCAGAAACAATTGATGAAAAAACATTGGTGATAAAATACTCGTCTTCCGTGGGAAGTGAGCAATTAGAATAATTCATAACGATGGCTATACTTCGCTTTACACCTAGACACGTTATATCTACTTCTACAATCGCCACCCACACTATTTTTGGTTTATCTAAATTTAGTTGAATTTCTGTAAAAACCTCTTGATGTAAACTCTGAGCTAATTCGTCTAGTCTACTTGTTGGGTGAAGATTATCTTTTCGAGTAATAGTTACTTTTCGATTTTTAGCTAATTCTCCTAAATACTTTAATTGATGACTCTCTAATTCTAATAGCAAGGATGTGTTTTTGCCATATCCAGCATCTAAAATCACTATTCCCAGTCGATAAAGTCCCACTAACCACTTCAGATTCTTTCCGCCCAGCTGCGGTGGCAATTGCTTGAATTTGTTGCTGCCACTCCACCGAGCATCGCGCTGCCAGTATCGGGGAATCTGCCATCACTGTGTTTTCCCTGCGCTTCCCTTGCCATTCAAGGATAGGAGATTATAGCTGTAGACGGTGATAAAGCGCGATAACATCAGCAGAAATCATCAAAAATGGCTCAAAACCTGATTCTGTCGTGTCAAGGGTCGAGCCGTGGAGCGACAACTATACCGCAAATCTGAATTTATGTTCCTGGGTGGCGAACCACTAGATGAACAGTGGGCGACCAAGGCGGAGATATCAGAGGTTAACTCAGAGACGATCCAGCGCGGTTTGATTTGGGTGAATGCCCAAGACTAAATCACTCGTCTTTGCGTGAGTCTTATCACCACGAAGACATGATGAATATCACCGACAGGAAGTTGCCCCGACTGTAGCATTCTCTCAATCAAAGACAATCTAGATGGCACACTTATGTCTTCAGACCTCATTGTGCAGTTCGATTCTATCACGGGGCTAACGCTCATTCCAGATGAGCAGGGTACAGTAACACTTACTGTTACAAATCAAGGAGACCGACAGGTCAATGGTCCTATAACTCTCGACCTCTTCGCATCTACAGATGCATTCCTAGATAGAACTCCGCTTAATGTTATTGATGACGAACTTGGCAGAGTAACCAACGATGAGAGACTTGAGGGTACAGATGAACTACTGGGCAGAGTAACCAACTTTGCATTTAACTTAGCACCAGGAGAGTCCACAACCTTACCCTTGAACTTTGCTCAACTTGAGGAGTTAAGGAATCCCAGTGTCGTGTCACCGGGAGGCTACTATCTGATTGCTCAGATTGACTCAAACAACATTGTAGTTGAGAGCAATGAAAACAACAACGTGACCCGCCCAAACACGCCCTCAGTCCCTCCCCCAGCTTTTGTATCTACAGAGGGAACTGACGTTGTGCTTGATTGGAATTCAACGTTCTTGAATGCTGTACAGTTTATTGCAACAAGGCCCATAACGTCGCCGCCATTCATGGCACACGATGCAGCTATACTTCACACGGCAATTTTTGATGCTGTTAATGCGTTCGAGGATAGTTATGCCTCTTACTTGGTAAACGATATAGACCCACCTCAAGGAGCGTCAATCGAAGCGGCGGCAGTCGGAGCGGCTTATGAAACACTAACCCGTCTGTACTCACCAGAACGATTCTTACCATTAGTAGAACCACTTGAAGCAAACCCAGTCGAGGGACAACTCTCAGTCGAACAATTCCCAGCCGGAGAACTTCCAGAACTATCCGTACAAACACAAATCAACGCGCGAGATGGATTCAGTCTGCCTAATGGCGGAATTATTCTGTTCTCAACAGAAGAATTTCCAGAACTAGAAGAACGATTCCCAGGACTAGTAGAAAGACTAGGAGTAGTAAGAGCCGAATTCGAGGAACAACTCAACAGGTCTCTTTTGGAAATCACTGACGACCAAGCAGCTATCGATACTGGCAAGGCATTTGGAAGAGAGGTTGCTAATCAAATACTGCTTGAGCGGCAGGATGATGGTGCTATTGAGGCGGCTCGTAGGGACGGAGTTTTCACACCAAGTAGAGGTCTAGGTGATTGGCGACCGACTCCTCCAGATTTTGTGCCAGCATTATTGCCGGATTGGGGCACCGTCAGGACCTTTAGCGGGTCTAGCGTCGAAAAAATCAAAGAAGATGCCAGACTTTTTGGTCCTCCACCTTTTGGTAGCGAGCAGTACCTAAACGACCTTAATAAAGTTCTGAGTAGAGGCGAGAGAAACAGTACTAACCGTACCAAAGACCAGACGACAAGCGCTCTATTTTGGTCCTACGACCGCCCAGACACGTTCCGACCACCTGGGCAATGGAATGAGATTGCACAAGAAGTAGCCTTGGACCAGCCTAATAGATCGCTGGTGGATAATGCTCGTTTATTTGCGCTACTGAACATCGCCCAGGCTGATGCAGGTATTGTTAC
>QQTW01000557.1_pt1 | contig 23579 bp, 19 predicted proteins | sample 1904831 | NCBI WGS metagenome assembly QQTW01 (sample SAMN09435610, study PRJNA476489) | Subsurface metagenome, whole genome shotgun sequencing project. | reverse complement strand
CTGCTGAGGAGTTGTTGGAGCGTTATGCTGCTGGTGAGAGAGATTTCAGTGGAATCGAAGTTCGAGCCACGGACGAGTTGGTTGGTGCTAATTTGACTGGTATTAATTTGAGTGGCTCGCTCTTGGCTGAAATGATTTTGGATCGAGTTGATTTGAGTAATGCCATCTTGAGAAATACTCATTTTGGGCAAACCGATCTGAGGGGAGCTAATCTCCAAAGAGCGGACTTGAGTGGAGTTAGCCTCGGACATGGTAGCTTGGATAATGCCGATCTGACTGATGCTCGACTCATCGGAGCCTATCTCCAAGGTACTGATATGAGTAATGTTAACTTCACTAGAAGCAATCTGACTGGAGCCAAAACTAGCGATAGTCCCTATTTTGTTGGCTCCATATTCAACAACACTATCATGCCAGATGGGACTATTCGTACTGATAGCATTGAATTCTCATCTAACTGAGAAGTTTCAGCTATCAGGAATGCACTGTGTGGTGATTGACCAGAAGGTACAGTTACAGGTGTCGTTTTTAAAGACTGTTGAACCGAGCTAGAGAGATTAGAGAAAAATTTATATCTAATATTTCTTGCTCTATTATTGGCATCCTGATTCAATCTGTTTTCTAATTGGTCAACAGTACGATCGCTACTCTCGTAGGGTGTGTTGCACATCAACGCACCCTACAATCTACTAGCCTAGCCAATCAATTCCATAGCGCGTTTAACTAAGTTCTCAGCAGTCAAACCATTTAATGCCATCAACTGGGCGGGACTTGCAGTTGTTTCGCCCCGCTTCCAAGCAAAAGTATCGCGTTTAGCATTACTTCTGAGCATAATTGGTTCTAACATTCCGCTTGCACCTGCTGTTACGCCAATTAATGCATCGCCGCCAAATAACGCTTCAAATCCAGCATCATCCAAAAATTCACCATCCGGTTCGCTGCAACTATCCCAAGCCACATCAGTTGAACGATATAGACGACGAGGATTGACAACGGAAACAATCTTCACACCTACTTCTTGTGCTTCTAGGTAAGTTGCAGCCTCAAATACTGGCATCAATACCATATCGCCAACTACAGCAAAGACAACAGTTTTGCTACCCTTAAATTCTTGAAGTGCGATCGCTCCATCTTTAATTGCCTTTCTACTTTGCTCAAATGTCAAGCGAATTGGTAAAGGTGACTTGCTAGCTGTAATTACAATCCCTTTATTTTTAGTAGTTAGCGCCCACTCATAGCAAGTTTGGATACTATTAGCATCTGGAGGAAATACCGGAAATACATTGCCATTGCGCATCATCGCCGCAAAATAAGCTTCAATTTCAGGACGTTGGTGAGTCCAACCGTTACGCCCTTGTTCCAAGGCTCCGGCTGTAAATAAAGTTACAACAGAAGGTGTAGGACGGCGCAATTCTGCCATTGCTTGCGTTACTGTTTGCATAATTGGCAAACCATTAATAGCAAAAGATTCGTAAGAACACCATAGAGTACGGCTACCCATCAGCGACAAACCCACCGCCAAGCCAGCACAAGCATCTTCGCTTAAAGGTTCGTAAACTTGCCCAGATGGGTTTTGATTGTATAAATCGTCTGGTGTGGGGTGAACAATTTTCAGCGCTTGGTTGATATTGGCAATGCCTGATGCTTCATTGCCATCAGCATTAGTAACGATGAAATTGCGATCGCTTTGTCCAACTTTACCTACCAATTTCCCCATTGCAGTTGTAGCAACTTTAGGATCTCCACCTACTGGGTATTCTTCTAAGCCTAATTCGCCTAACTCCGGTAGCTCTAAAACCGATTCTGTGACTGATGTCCGCCCCGCCGCACCACCGCCAGAACGTTCAAAGTTTGTTCGCACCAATTCCCAAGCTTGGGGCGTTAGGGCGCGAGTTTTCAGGGCATTTACAATGTCTGCATTATCTAAAGTATGCATGGCATAGAGGTTGTGAGATTTTGCCCCTCTAGCGTGTACCCCCGCACCTTTTAGCTGTTTAATAATCAATACCGTTAGCTTGCCACCAAGAGCGGATTTAGCCGCCCGATCTGCCGCCGCAAGCACTGCTTGCGTAAATTCTAGGCGCTTATCAAACGAGAAAGCAGTGCTATCGACATAATCGCCTGGTTGGTTTTGATCGTCAAAGTCCTTAGCGTTGACTAAAACTACTTCCTCAAAGCCATTACCTTGCCAGTAAGCAATCATCTCTGCATTAGACTTGGTAGAAACCATACTGTGATGTTCTTGGCTAAAACCATTCCACACTAGTACGGGCAAGAAGTTGGTAGCGTCAGGATAGGCAGTATGGAAGTGCGCCATTGCACTAACTATATAAGGTTCGCCCAAACCACCATCGCCGACTGTGAAGGGAAATAGCTTATCTTTGTGCAATTTAGCTGCTGCCATCGCAAAGTGTTGCCCTTGCCCTAAAGGACCAGCAGGAGCGAGAATACCAGGGATAAAGCCAGATAAATGCCCTAAAAGCCCGTGTTGTTCCCGATAGCGATCGCGCAATTGTTGGACGTTAACAATTCCCATATCCTCTAGCGACTGATCCAAGAACATAGCGCTATAAAACCCAGGCGCGTGATGTCCTACCTCAGTAATAATATTTTTATGCCCTAGCATGACCAAAGCCGCATAAGCCTCTGCTTGACTTGCAAACCCGCCTGGATGTCCTGATGCTTTACTAGCAGTAATTTGCAAAGTCAGGTAGCGCAAAGCATCAGCAGCAAGTAAAGTTTGAAATACAACATCTGGCGACTGGGGATCTGTAACGGCTAATTGTCCTTGCGCGATCGCTGGTTGTTTGCCATAAGTCTCAAATTCTGGCAATTCTTCGCCAAAATACTGAATTCCTTGACAAAAATCTGGAATTGATAGCTTTGTTGCTTGTGTCGATGCCGTCATGCCAATCTTCCTCTTGCTCGGAGTAATTATACAATTTAAGTTACTCAATAATTTATTCTACGATTTTGCTGTTGCTTAAATACTTCACTATTGCTTTTCACACTCATTAACCTTATTTAACAGCCAATAATTTTATATTTGTACTATATAAACCTCATTCTCTTGTTACTTCGTGTCTAAACCTACACTTCCTGAACGCGGTTCGTCAAACCAACTTAATCCATTTTCATCAACAAAACAACCACAATCTAAAATAGAAAAAACAACTCTATTACTAAACTCTTAAATGTCTACAAAAGCACTTAAAGGTCCAACAATACCACCAATTATCCAATTAATAGAAGCGATCACACATCCTACCGAACGACTAGATGCGTACGCAAAACAATATGGAGATATTTTTATCTCAAAATTAAGCGGTTTTCGCCCGTTTGTATTATTTAGTCATCCACAAGCAATTCAACAAATATTGACAGCCGATCCAAATTTATTTGATTCAGGGTTGGCGAACCAAATATTACATCCTTTAGTAGGAGATTACTCATTACTACTGCTAGATGGAGAACGCCATCAACGCCAGCGAAAATTATTAACACCTCCCTTTCATGGCGATCGTATGAAGTCTTACGGCAAGCTAATTTGTGAGATTACTGAGCAAGTAATGAACAAGAGTGCGATCGGCGAAATATTCTCTGCGCGTTCTGTAATGCAAGAAATATCTTTACGAGTTATTTTAAAAGCAGTATTTGGACTAGATGAAACAGAGCGTTTTGGGAGATTAAGAACACTTTTAAGTTCAATATTAGACTCAGTAGGTTCGCCTTTAAGTTCTAGTTTACTATTTGTGCCATCCCTACAACAAGACCTAGGCACTTGGAGTCCTTGGGGTCGATTTGTTCGGCAGAAACAAGAAATAAATGAACTTATTTATGCAGAAATTCACGAACGTAGAGCCAAAAATAATACTTCCGGCGAAGATATCTTAAGTTTAATGATGTCTGCAACAGATGAAGCCGGACAAACAATGACGGATGAGGAATTAAAAGATGAATTAATGACTTTACTATTTGCCGGACACGAAACTACTGCTTCAGCTTTAGCATGGGCATTTTACTGGCTGCACAAATTACCAGAAGTCACAGAAAAGCTGCTAAAAGAACTAAATTCATTAGGTTCTAACTTCGATCCCAACGAAGTTGTCAGACTTCCCTATTTAACCGCTGTTTGTCAAGAGACATTGCGAATTTACCCGATCGCCATGTTTACATTTTCCCGCATCCTCAAAGCACCATATCAAATTATGGGCTACGATTTTGAACCAGGGACACAGCTAACGCCTTGTATATATTTAACTCATCAGCGAGAAGAACTTTATCCAGAACCGAAAAAGTTTAAACCAGAGCGCTTTTTAGAGCGGCAATTTTCGCCCTACGAGTACTTACCCTTTGGCGGTAGCAATCGCCGTTGTATAGGAATGGCATTTGCCATGTTTGAGATGAAGTTAGTACTAGCTACAGTCATGTCGCAGTGGCAAATGAATATAGCCCAAACTAAACCAGTCAAACCAGTACGTCGCGGTATTACTCTAGCACCTTCAGGCGGAGTAAAAATGAGTATTGTCGGCAAGAAGCAACTGCAATCAATTCCAGTCCAAGTTTAGAGTATTCCACCGTCAAGCAGATATATTGCTAAGACTCAGCATATAGATTAGGCAGTAGAAGAACAAATGTAAAAAGAAGAAATCATGTCAGACCAGCAAAGACTAGACGAACAAGCGATCGCACTAGCAGCCGAAATGGGACTATCGGGCCAATTAGATGCAGCCGAAAACCTTGATATCAATGTCAAGACTGATTTACTCAAAGCCTTTCAGGGACAAGCAGATGCGCTAGAAATTTCTGGACAAGGCTTAGTCATGCAAAAAGATATCCGCGTGCAAGAAATGGAATTGCACCTGGATAATATCGATATCGATCCAATTAGCGCCTTATTTGGACAAGTTGAACTCAAACATCCAGTAGATGCGATCGCCAAATTTGTCGTTACAGAACAAGACATCAATCGCGCTCTCAACTCAGAATACGTACAAAACCAGATCCAAGCGCTAGAAATGAACGTCAAAGGTCAAATCGTCAGCTTAAAAATGCAGCAGATGGAATTGTTGCTACCAAGCGATGACAAAATGGTATTTAGTGGCAGTGCCTTGTTGCACGAAATGGGCAATCCTCGCCGATTAGAGTTCAGTGCTGTAGTGCGTCCGCGTACTAATCAGCAACCAGTGCTAGTAGAAGGCTTCCACTGCAAAGACGGACAAAGCATTTCTCTAGAATTAGCTGTAGCTTTATTAGGAACAATGACCCAAATAACAGAGTTACCTTATATTGAACTAGGTAAAATGGCAATCCGCGTCAAAGAGATGGAAGTACAGACAGGAAAGATAACTCTATACACAGAAGCCCGCGTCAGAGAAATCCCACAAGTATAAGCAAAAAGACCTTTCCTGCTTTTAGCTGAATTAATCTCTCCCTTTTGACTTTTCTAACTGGCGGTTGATTGTATATTGTTTAACTTCTTTCTACTATCGGTAGATATGGATACCTGGAGCCGCCGTTATGCAAGCGTATGATGTTGTGATTATTGGAGCCGGACACAATGGTTTAGTCTGTGCTGCTTATTTACTAAAAGCTGGGTATAGCGTTTTACTATTAGAAAAACGTCCCGTTCCAGGCGGCGCAGCAACTACAGAAGAATCATTGCCCAAAGAAGCACCAGGATTTAAATTTAACCTCTGCGCCATTGACCACGAATTTATCCATTTAGGACCAGTAGTTCAAGAATTAGAACTAGAAAAATACGGCTTGGAGTATCTAGAGTGCGATCCAGTAGTATTTTGCCCTCACCCAGACGGTAAATACTTTTTGGGGCATAAGTCTTTAGAAAAAACTTGCGCAGAAATTGCTCGATATAGCGATCGCGATGCCAAAAAATATCGCGAATATACAGAATTTTGGCAACGGGCTTTAGGCGCAATGATTCCCATGTTCAACGCTCCACCCAAGTCAATTATTGATATTGCTGGCAACTACGATCTTAAAAAGCTGAGAGACTTATTTTCAGTTATTGGTTCGCCTGTTAAGACGCTGGACTTTATTCGTACCATGCTTAGTAGTGGCGAAGATGTCCTTAATGAGTGGTTTGATAGCGAGTTTCTCAAAGCACCTTTAGCAAGACTATGTGCTGAACTTGGTGCGCCTCCTTCCCAAAAAACTAATGCCGTTGGTGCAATTATGATGGCAATGCGCCACGATCCAGGGATGGCAAGACCTCGTGGTGGTACAGGCGCGCTCATCCAAGCTTTGGTGAAACTAGTTAAAAGTAAAGGTGGTGTAGTTCTTACCGATCAGCATGTCGAGCAAATTTTGATTGATAGTGGTAAAGCTGTAGGCGTGCGGGTAGCTGGTGGCATTGAATACCGAGCTAATAAAGGCGTAATTTCAAATATTGATGCCAAGCGCGTATTTTTGCAACTGATGGATGCTAGCGATGTAGATAGCGCCGATAAAAATTTGCGCGAACGACTAGAACGCCGCATCGTCAACAACAACGAAACCATCCTCAAAATTGACTTAGCTTTAGACAAACCACTCAATTTTGTACACCACAACCACGATGACAAGTACCTAATCGGTTCAGTTTTAATTGCCGATTCTGTTACTCACGTCGAACAAGCACATAGCGAGTGTACGCTAGGCAAAATCCCAGATTCCGATCCTTCAATGTACCTAGTAGTACCTACCATGCTCGATCCTTCAATGGCTCCTGAAGGTAAACATACAGCCTGGATTGAGTTTTTTGCTCCATATCAAATTGCTGGCGCAGAAGGTACAGGTTTAAAAGGTACGGGTTGGACTGACGAACTAAAAAACAAAGTTGCAGACCGAGTAATTGACAAATTAGCCGACTATTCACCCAATGTCAAAGACTCAATTATCGCCCGTCGCGTAGAAAGTCCAGCAGAACTAGGCGAACGTTTAGGCTCGTATAAGGGTAATTATTACCACATTGACATGACCCTAGACCAAATGGTATTTTTCCGTCCTTTACCAGAGTTGGCTAATTACAAAACACCAATTGAAGGCTTATTCTTGACAGGTGCAGGGACGCATCCAGGCGGTTCTATATCTGGAATGCCAGGACGCAACTGCGCCCGAATTTTCCTCCACGAACAACAACCCATTGCCCAGAAGTTTAAAGAAGCCCGCAATTCAATTAAGGCAACAGTTGAATCTGTATTCAAAGGGCAATAGCCAAAAAGTTGATTAAACTCCAGCTTTTAAGCAAAAGTCCTGCTGCCAAAAAGCTAGAGCAGGACTTTTTCAATTAATAGACTTCTGGCAAAAATCTTAAACATCCAAATTAATTATTAAAAAATTCGCGCGTTTATATAGCAGCAAATTACATTCGCCCCAACCTATGCTTCGTCGCATTATTAGGTTAAAACAAAATTTTCTACCCTTTAACCTTTCCCTGACCTATGCGCTTCTGCGCATAGGTCTATTTATGGTAACGTGTCGTATGAATAGCCCAGAGAACGATGGTTTATTACCTGTGCGGGGGTAGTAGTCCAAGGAAACATCGCATCATTGAAATTGTGTCCCACTGGTCCATTGCTAACGGGAACATACCCCTGAGTTGAGTTACGAGCTTGCCACTGCGCCCAAAGCCTATCTATATTGCTATGGTGCAAAAAGAATACTGGATCGTTGGGAGAAACTGAAAGTCGCATAGTTTGCCCAACCCAGCGATGAACGCGGTTGTGTAATTGCGGAGAATTGAACCATCCTTCTAATCGATTGCGATGACTGAGACTAGTTGTGCCATCCCAAGGAGACGAATCGTAGGGGGTAACACTAAGCACCGCATCGACTGTAGCTTGATTTGGTAACGTAGCAACACCTGCGGCAAATTGGCGTTTTAATGCTCCTGTATAAGTACCTGCTGTTGTGTACTGAATGGGACTACCTTTTTCATTGACAACTACCCACTTACCATAGGCAAAAGAACCTGTTTTTACTACATAAGAGCCGTCAGTAGTATCGCCGTTACCACCCATAAAGTCAGCAGCCCACACGGGCGCAGTTGCGGGATTTGCCAAAGCTGCATCAGCCGCCCAATCCCAATAAGGTAGCCCTATACCAGGTACAATTGCTTGTAAATCTAGTTCAAATCTGCGGATGTACTCGCGGTGCCATGCTAAAAATGCTGGACCTCCATGAGCGGCACTGCGTGTAGAACCAGTAGGAGTCTGCATTACTGACGCATCAGCGTGCCATTTTATGTACTGATTGTATTTATTCCCAGTTCTATTGTTATCTTTTAATGCTAGTACTGCTTGAATAAATTGTTGTTTTTCAGTACTAGTCAGCGATTTTACGTTTTTTCTAACAGCCATATTCCCTGCTCACAAAATCTGATTACCGACTTAAAAGCGCATATATGCATCCAAATCGGATTCACTCAACTTACTTACCTAAATAAAATTACTTAACTTTTTTTGTATCGCTAAGATCTACTGCACCAAGATTAATTAAATCCTTTGCCATGTCTGTAAGGGAATCAAATTCGTCAAATGGTAGAAAACCTGTGACAAATTTTCCTGATTTTCTGTCTTTGGCAGTTTTAATCTTTTTGCCGCTGATAAAAAGCTCGGCTTCACCTTCAGTTGCTTTATTTCCGCTATCAACTGTTTGGATAATAATTTCTCTGTCTTGATAAATTAGTTTTTCTTTTACCGTAATCTTGCCTTGCGCTTGAGCCGCATTGCCTCGCCAATTATGAATGAGTAAAACGCTCTCAAAAGCAGTAGATGTAGCAACGGCTGCACCAAGTATTTTTATCAGCTTGCGTCGAGAAAAACCAGAAATCATGATAACTATCCTTAACTAATAACAAACAGTAGGTAGGTGCTTGAAGCCAACCTGAAAATGTTAGATATAAATAATTGTCTGCTCAAGTATTCAATCAAAATTACGTAGATACTTAAGTACTATATAAAACTTCTTGTGAAGTTTATAGCTTTAGTGTAAGTAGTTCGTGTAAAGATTTGACTAAGACTGCTCAGTGGCATAGGATTTCTAGGTATTGAAAGGGTGACGGGCATCAATCACAAAGCGGCTGCCCTTTTGGCAATTCTTGGGATTTTAAAGCCGAAAATTGTCTTTATCTGGCACTGCTAATGGCTAAAGAAAGCGATCGCGCTTTGATGATCTCCTTGACGCGCTTGTTCTTTGCCCCGCTTGAGATGGCTGCATAATTGCCGTTGGCAATACTAGGTTTTACTTATCTAGCGCAAATTGCGCTTTTGGGCGATCGCTTGCTCTAATATCTTGCTTCTCTCTGAGAAATTATCCTTGCATGTATCACAATTTGGCTATTAATTAATAGTGTTTATATACTTTTTAAATTCGAGATTTTTCTCAGTATTAATACGTAAATCTAGTTTTAGCAAAATCAGCAATACTTGCCTAATGAAAGGGGCGTACATTCTTTGAATGACAACACTTACTTGCTTTAAGTAGGTTTACTGTTTCTTTATAATTAATTCATTAATCCTACACCTATTGGCAAGTTATCTATGACACTGTAGTAATTACTGATACGTTACACCAATAGACGCATGTGCGTTGGGAGTAGATGTACAGAATTTGCTTGCGCCTAGCTAAAAGCAGAACGGCTTAAATCGGACTCAGGTTTGCAAGTGTCAAAAATTCAGGCGTTATTCATTATCAAAGTTAGTAGTTACTTACTTAGAGATAAGGATTACGCATTTGTATCAATTAGATACATCGCTAATCTAATTGCCTAAATAGCAGGGCATAAAGTTAATAACAAAGTTCTGCTAAGTGAAAAGAGCGACTGCAAAAATTTTGTAGTTGCCTCAAACCTTCTTTTGACCCAATTCTTCTAACGAATAACAGAGCAATCATTCATGATGAATACATCTTCCAAAAACAAATCCGCTCATAAGTTCCTACTAGTTACTGCTAGTTTTGCGGCTGTATGTTCCGTATCTTCTCCAGCTAATGCTTTCACTATCGGTTCTTTAAATCCCGATTCTGCTCCTGGTATCCATGCGAACAAAGCACCTTACACTGTAGAAATTACTAGTGCTGATATCGGTAAGAGATTTAGTACCTATTGGATTCTCAAAGGTGCTACTACTCAACCGCTAAAAGCCAAAGCATATTTCAAAGTAACCGACCTAACTTCCTCAAATCTCTCATTGGATACTGTACTTTTTAATCGTACAGACGACTCTTTCCAGGCAGCAATAACAAGCTTGGGACTAGGTGTTAGCCCTAACGCTAAGAAGGTTTCCTTCAACCCCAAAGGCGACATATTTAAATACGCTTATGTAGAAACTGGAAAGCAACACTTTCCTGGAGGATACACAGACATTGATGTTTGTATCACTACAACCAAAACTGGTTCCGATAGCAACTGTGCTGGTGGAAATATCAAGAGTGGGCTACAAGCAGGCGATAGAGACATTTTTGGACTTAATATTGCAGGTAAGTACGGCAATAACCCTACCGTTACTTTACAAACCTTACCAATTAAGTTTCAAACTTCTCAAGGTAGCTATGAGTTACTAGCTTCTAAACCTCGTGAAGTTCCTACACCAGCGGCTACTTTAGGAATAATAGCTTTTGGTGCTGTAAGTGCAGTTTCAACACTTAAGCGCAAATCAAAATCTATTACCGAATAACAATTGGCACTTAAATACATACCCATAACTTCAGCGGATATATAGCTAATGAGAGTAACTAATCGGGGCTTAAGTAGTTTATTGGTTAAGCCTAGCCTCTGGCTGCTAGGGGTAACAGCAGCTTTAATCGCTATTCACATTAATGCTGTTTGGAAATTTGATGGAGACATCGACAAAATAAGCATTAGTGTCATCTGCTGGAGTGTTTTTTTGCTTTCCATCAGCAGAAAACATCAAAATTTAAATCTGCAAAGCGATCCATTTTCTAGCTTTATAGGTTTATTACTGATAGTTTTGCCTCTTGTTAGGAGTATGTTTGTACATGTTCCTAACGATATCTTGGTAGAAGTTTCACCTCTAATCACTTTTCTAGGCTTGGGACTGCTGACTTCTGGGTTTAAAGGACTAAAGCAATACAGGCAAGAAGCGATCGCGATCTTTACGCTGGTACTTCCCCAAGTAGTGGTAGCAACGATCGCTGAAAAGTTTGTTGACCTAAATGCGATCGCTGCCCAATTTTCCTACTATCTCCTGTGGTATGGCGGTTTTAATGTCCAACTTCAGGGAGTTAATATCATTTTGCCTACGGGTTCTGTAGAAGTTTATTCTGGTTGTTCTGGTCTAATCCCGATGCTGATGATGTTCAAATTATCAATGTTGTTTTTAGTGATGTTCCCGACTAAATCAATCGAGAAAGTTTTTCTACCAATAGTAGCTATATTCATAGCATTTATCGTTAATGGTTTTCGGATTGCTTTAATGGCGCTTTTAGTAGCATTTTCTAATTCAGCGACATTTGACTACTGGCATGAAGGGGACGGTTCGCAGATATTTTCGTTAATCTCTATCTTAATTTTTGGGCTATTTTGTCGTTTTCTCTTGAAACAGGATAAATCGGCAGATTTAAGCCCAACCAGATTAAAACAAATATGACCTGGCAACAATTGCGCACTCCATTTTTAGCGACTACTTTTGTGGGATTAGTCTTAATTTTTGCTCAGTCAGTTGCCGATCCTACAATAGGCAAACCTTCTGCTTATACTTTTCCTGCTGCTGTTCCTCTATCTGGGTGGCAACCCCAATTAAGTTCTACAGCAGCAAGTATTCAAGTTCCCAAGGACAAGCAACTGCAACCCTTGAGCAAAAGTTACCGCTATACTCACAATAATAGCGACCAACTAGATGTAAATATGCATTATGTAGTTGGGACTAGCGGCGACGACCAACTATTTATTAGAAACTATACTTCTATTGCTTTAGATAGCAAGCAGCTTGCTGCCGTTACGCGCTATCAAAAAGGCATCGGCTACTACAAACTATTAAGCGATCGCGCAACAGTTCACCTTGTTGCTTGTATCAACCCTCAAGGAGAAAGTACCGTCACCCGCAAGCAGTTTTTGCACAACCGCAATACAAACGATCTCCAACCCAGCAATGTTTTGCTGTGGCTAACTGCCAAAAGCGATTTGCGCGATCGCCGCTGTTTGTGGACTCATCTATCTATGCCCTCGAATGGTGCTGCAACCCAAGAAGCTTATCGTCAGTTAGAAACAACTTGGATTGCTCTCTATCAATGGTGGACTCCTCGCTTTCCCCCACTTTAAAAGAAGGGTAAGGAGCGCGAACTTTGCGGCGGGAGTAATCTCTGACGCGACGTTTCGGGCAAGAATCCTCTTACCCGAAAGTTCGCTCCCGCAAACGTCGCTTTTAAAGGGGAAAGGTTAAAGGAAATTAAACTCTTTTCCTTTAAGCGACCTAAGCATCAAAGGTACTGTGATGCTTAGGTTTGATCCTAGTTGCATAAGGGCTGGACATTGAGGAGCGATCACTGTTTTATTTTTTTTGCTCGTACTGCATTTATGGCAGTATTTAATACTTATTTTTCTAAACTTTACTAACTTTTCACATAGATAGCTATTTCTAAGTGAAAATACTGAGATTCAAATACAGCAAATTTATTCAAGTATTTACTATCTATTTAAAATAAAAAATAAACTTTATAGACATAAATGTTAATAGCTGTAATGGCTGTCTATAACAAATACAGAAATATTATTTAACTTCCAGGCTAGGTATTATTAAATACCTAAAATATATCCTGGAAGATTTACTATTTCTTTATAATTAATTCATTCCGGCTTTATCTACTCTTGCATCAATGAACTTATAAAGTATATAGAGCCAACTTGCTCTGAGGAAGTGCAGAAATCTCGGTGCAGGTTCTACTTGTGCATTTACTAAGTCCAAATATTATTAAGCGGCACAAATACTTCTTGGGAGCCGACAGTTTTTAATCGCCTGTATTTCGATGAATGGATATTTAGAAATATGCTTGTGAAGCAATACGACCGCCAGTCTGAAAATTTACCTAGTTTTGACGTGGATCTACTAGGGCGACGGATTACTTGTATGACCGTTTCAAATATTGTTGCCGCAATTAATAGTGCTTGCGTTGAAGGCAGAAAGATTGTTGTTACCAATTACAACGTGCATGGCTTCAATCTCACTATGCAAATACCTTGGCTGTACGAATTTATGCAAAATGCGGACATTAGCCACTGCGACAGTGTAGGTATTATCCGAGCGATTGGTTACATGGAGGGACGCAAAATCCCGCTAGCTTATCGTGCTTCCTATACCCGCTTGATGCCTCAATTGCTGGAACATTGCGATCGCCATCATCTGTCAGTATTTTTGCTCGGCTCCAAACCTAGATACGTGCAGACGGCTGTAGAAAGACTGCGAAAGATGTACCCAAATATTACCATAGCTGGACGCGACGGATATTTTTCTGCCGAAGATCCTTCAGCAAACGCCGCAGTTATTGCGCAAATTAATGCCTTCAAACCCCAGATTTTGATCTTAGGCATGGGAATGCCGATTCAAGAAAACTGGGTGCGGCTGTATAAAGATCGTCTTGCTGTCAACGCGATTTTAACAGGAGGTGCAGTTATCGATCGCCTAGCAGGAGTAGTCTCAGATTGTCCAAAACTACTTTCTGATATGGGTTTGGAGTGGTTGTATCGCTTATATCTCGAACCTAGACGTTTAGCAGTTCGTTATTTACTAGGCAATCCAGCTTTTATCATGCAAATTGCGCTTGCCAAACTAAATTCTAGTTATGCCAAGGTGATCAAAATGCAAAATGACAGCAACTCAACCTCTGGAGAGTACGTAGACTTTTCTCATCTTTTGACAACTGCAAATAGCAGCACGATTGATACACCAGTTTTGCACAAGCAGTCTATTTAGCAATGAAGATACTACAAGCTATTTATCAATTTCAGTCAGGAGGAGGGGCGCTACAAGTAGTAGTTGACCTTGCCAATGCTGCGCGCAGCGACGGGCATACGGTCACAGTATTATCTAAAGATACACCTATCTCAACGGCAGCGGGAGCAGAAAGGTTTTTTACTGGCAATAAAGTCAAAGATTGGTGGCGGCTTTGGCAGCGTTGCCAGCAGGAACAATACGACATCATTCACGTCCACGATCGCTACTGCTCGTTGCTAGTAAGTTTGATTCCGCAAGCGCCAGCTAGCGTACAAACAAATCATATCGCCTATCGCACGCGCCGCAGGCTGACGCGATTTGCCGATCGCGTTGTCGGTTGCTCTCAATCTATGGATCGCCACCACGCCGAATTTTTCCAATTGCCAGAGTCCCGTCGCGCCTTGATTCCCAACGGAGTTGGCTTTGTGCGCCCTGAAGTCGCCAAAGTTGCAGCGCTGCGGCAAAACTTAGCCGCCATAGTCGGCGATCGCCAGATTTGCTTGACAGTAGCGCGGCTTTCCCAGCAGAAAGGTCATAGGTATCTATTAGAAGCGATCGCGCTGTTGCCTGCTAGCTTGCGTCAATCGTGGTGTTTTGTATTCGCGGGGGATGGCGATTTGGAAATGCAACTACGCGATCTTGCCTCCCAACTCGGCATTCTCTCTAATGAAGTAGTGTTTCTCGGTCATACGACAGATGTACCCCAATGGATGGCAATAGCGCAAGCATTTGTCTTGCCATCCTTGTATGAGGGTTTGCCCTTGGCACTACTTGAAGCGATCGCCCAAGGTTTACCTTGTATTGCTACAGCGGTAGACGGCAACCTAGAAGTTCTGCGCCATGGCGAAAATGGTCTGCTTTGCCCAAGTGCTGATGCTGCAAGTCTCAGCCAAGCTTTAGTAACTTTGCTAGATAATGCCGCCTTACGTACTGAACTTGGCAAGCAGGCACAAGCAGACTACTGGAATTACTGGACATTTGCCCGTACCTGGCAAAACTACGAATCGCTTTATCTACAGCTATCTCAGCCTCAACCTAAATATGCTTAATCATTCTACATCTGCGCTTGTCAAAGCTCCTAAATTCAGCGTTGTTATTCCTGCCTACAATGCTAGTGCTTATATTACCGACTGCATCAATTCAGTGTTAGCGCAATCCGAAACTGACCTAGAAGTGATTGTAGTAGATGATGGCTCTACTGATGACACTGCAAAAATGATCTCTGCTTTTACTGACCCGCGCGTACATTTAATCCGCCGTACTAATGGTGGATTAGCTGCTGCCCGCAATACTGGGATTCATGCCTCAAAAGGCGAATTTGTTGCCTTTTTGGATGCGGACGATCGCTGGTGCAGTGAAAAGTTAGCTGCTCACAAACAGGCGTTAGAGGAAGATCCGACAGCTTCTGTTAGCTATGACTGGTCAGCATTTATTGATATCAAGGGCGATCGCACAGGTTTATGCATGGCACAAACGCAAAAATTGCTTACCCACGAAGCTTTGCTCCTAAAAAACTATTTGGGTAATGGCAGTACTTCAGTAGTCCGCCGCTCAGTTTTAGAGGAAAATCATGGTTTCGATGAAAGTTTGCGTCGCCTAGTCGATCATGAACTTTGGGTGCGTTTAGCTTTTAGCGGTCATAAATTTAAGCTCGTGCCGCGTCAGTTGACCGAGTATCGAATTCATCCTGCTAGTTTTACAGCAGATACCGAGCGGATGCTCAAGGGAGTAGAAGCATTTTTAGTTAAAGTAGCAACATACGCCCCAGAAAGCGTCCAGAAGCTAAAACCGTTAGTTATTGCCTGCACTCATCGCTGGATGGCAAGAGCCGCCTTTGTCGAAGGCAATTATGCCAAAGCACGGATGCACAGCTTACAAGCATTACGCCACAGCCCTCAAGTCTTGTGGCGCGATGAAAGAGCAGCGATTACTTTTAGTGCGATCGCTCTCAGCGCGATCGTGCCAAGTCCTTTATTTAAGAGGCTAAAACAGTTGGGCTATCGCCTAGTTACAAATTGGTTTCAGCATCGTACCCCCAAAACAGCAGCATAAATATCGGATTTTGCAACTGATTTGGGCATTTTATATACAAACGGCAACAGCAATTATGCGTGCCATATACATTAGTTTTAAGTAGAAGAATATACCTCGTGAATACTGAATGGTCTATTTCTGCTCGTTCTTCCTTTGCTGCGCGTTTCCTTAACGCCCTAAACAAAGAGCGCATTCCATTTCTAATTACACTACTATTGCTGCTCGGTGTTGCAGGTACACTTATCCGGCGTATTCCGCCTACTTACTCTGCCAATGCCAAACTGCTGATCGAGTATCCACGTAGTACCGAACAGCTTACAGGCTTGGACGCGGCAGCAGAAGTCGGAAAGCTAGATGCCGTAGGCGAACGAGTAAATCCCATCAACAACCAAGTAGCTTTGCTTGGTTCTTATACTGTGTTTCGGGAAGCTTTAACCCAGCTAAACTTATCGGAAGCAGAATTTCCTTTTGAAAATCTGATTGTCAGCAACATCCCGACAACAGACGTAATTCAAGTTTCTTATCAAGCCTCGTCTCCTGAGCTAGCGGCTCAAATTACGCAAGCTGTAGTTACCGTTTACATCCAAGAAAACCTACTAAGCAACCGCAAAAAAGGTTCATCTGCACGCAAGTTTTTGGAGACGCGCTTGCCCGAACTCCAAAAACAACTAGAGACTGCTCAAGATCGCTTAGAGCAATTTCAAAGTCAAAATCGGTTTTTAGGCACAACGGTTGAAACAGATGCCTTAACTAACACTTTAACGAACTTAAAATCGCAAGTTAACGCGGCAAAAGTCCAACTAGCCTTTACAGAACAAAAAGCAGCAGGACTCAAAGCGCAGTTGCCCAATAACTTAGAAGTAGCAGTAAATTCAGCCGGAGCAAGTCAAGATGTTGGCTATCAGCAACTACAAACCAAATTATTAGAGGCAGAAACTCTGTTAGCTCAATTGCAAGTTCGCCTCACTGACGAGAATCCGCAAGTCATCTCCGCAAGGCAAACACGCGACCAAATTAAAGCACTACTGCAACAGCAATCAGCTAGCTTATCGCCTAACAACACGTCCAACAACACAGTTAAGCCTGTAGATCCTTTGCGCCAGCGTTTGATCGAGCAGTGGGTAGGACTAGAGACAGAAAGAGCAGCCCAAGCTAGTCAACTAAGACAACTAACTCAGCAGTTGCAACAGACGCAAGCACTCTCCGAGCGACTACCGCAGCTAATTAAGCAGCAAAATCAGTTGCAAACGGCTGTAGAAGCAGCGCAACAGGAATATCTCACCTTTAAAGAGAAGTACACCACAAGTCAAATCGCCGAGCAACAAAATATCAGCAACGTCCGCGTCGTTGAAGCCGCTGAAATTATACCATTTCCAACAGCACCGAATCGCAAGCTACTTTTTGCGATCGCTCTAGTTGTAAGTACAGGTATTTCTCTAGGAGTTGTCTGGTTGTGCCAGCGCCGCAACGATACGATCGAGGGAGTTGGTGAACTTAGAGAAGCTTTGCCACTACCAATCTTGGCAACTGTACCTTGGACTGGAGATGGGCTAATAGCGCATGAAGTATCGATGCTAGAAAGTCCACTCGGTCAGAGCTATCAACTACTACAAGCACACATTCGCATGCTGCCGCAGAACGTTCAAGTAATAGCTGTATGCAGCGGAGTTGCCACAGAAGGGCGCTCTTCGGTAGCCACTAACCTAGCAGAAGTTGAGGCGCTAGCTGGTCAGCGCGTCCTATTGATTGATGCAGACAGCCGCTCTAGTTCTCGCTTAGAAGGCGATCGCAAAACACGTCAGTACCACAAGTCTGCAAACAATAAAGAAACAGCAGACTATGATGTTTTGGCATACAGAGATACGCCGCCACCTTTCCTCTACAAAGAATGGCTAGTATTGCTAGAAAAGAGCCGCCAGCAGTACGACCTAATTATTGTTGACTGTCCGCCAGCGCTAGACAGTCCTGATGCTACAGTAATTGCCTCGATGTGCGATGGCGTGCTATGGGTTGCGTGTCCGCAGCGCTTGGGTCGTCGGGGGGCGCAAGCTTGTGCAGAAAGCTTGCATACATGGGGTACTCGCCTGCTAGGACAGGTAGTTGTCGGCGTTGATAACCAGCAGCCACCCACATTAGTAATAGAAGACTCACTCATTGCAAAACCGCCGCAACTTCAACTGCTACTGCAACGAGAAGTAGAGAGCTAATCATGATTCGTCCCAAAAATTTTTCACCCAATACCAGCAACCCATCTAGCTATTTCAGCAGGCAGGCAGCTTTAGTAGGTCAACAGCCAGATATTTTTGCCGAACAAGTTGTATTTTGGACGATCGCTTTAGTACCCTTGTGGTGGATTTTGGGAGTTCAGCTAATTGTCTATCCTGTAGTTGGTTGGGGTTTGTTCTACCGCAGCCTGCAACGACCAAATCAAGTCAGTTTGCCGTTTGGCTGGCAAATGTGGTGTTTGTATATTGGCGTTTGGATCATCTCGCTACTAATAAATCTGGCAATGGGTACGGCTGAGGTAGGACGGAGCGTGACTGCTTTCGGCTCAATAACTGGGGTGTGGATGCTGATAGTTGTGCTGTGGTACGCCATGCGCCGCTTGAGCATCCGCCACCGCGTCATTGTTCGGGCTATATGTATTGTGGGTTTGTGCCAACTTGTAGCGGTAATCGTCGGCGAAGCTTATCTTGCAGCTACAGGCTCAATTCTCCAGACGCATAGTTTGCTAGTTACCCTGATTCCTTCTATTCCCAGTCGCATTTTTTTCGATGCTGCTCTCTACGGACGCGAGACTTTGGTTTGGGATGCAGATCCTATTCCCCGACTAAAGTCTTTTTACTACTGGTCGCCTTTAGCAGGGACAATGAGCATCTTTATTTGTTCGGCAGCTATGGCAGAACGCCATCGCTTTTGGCAATTGGCTGGGTTGCTAGGAGGTCTTGTGACTGTGTGGCTAGCTGCGGCAAGGGCTGCGCAAGTCGGCATTGTCTTAGCGATCATCGTGGCGCTTTGGTTCGGAGAGAAGTGGGGACGCAAGCTGATAATTGCCTGTGCTATTCCGGTGGGCTTGCTTTCACCAATTATTATTAACGAACTTTATAAATACTTTTTTGAATATCGTAAAGACTCGGCAGCAGGTCGTTTGGCTCTTTATGAAGAAACGTATAAAGCTTTTTTAAACTCCCCTTTGATTGGTTTTGGCGCTCAAGGTCGCAGTAACGTTCTTGCTGATATCCCTTTGGGTTCTCACTCGCAGCTTTACTCTACGCTTTACCAGACTGGTGTTATCGGCTCTGGTATTTTGATAGTTGCCTGGATAGCGATCGCTTTGGCAATCTTTCGACTCGTCCGCAAACAACCGATGTTGTCTCCAGTTCTAGGGGCTTGGGTAGGGCTGACGCTAGTTATGCCTGGAGGAGAACTAGCAGCCGCCAGCGTCACAGCGTTTGCTCTAGCTGCTTGGTTGGGCTGCGCGTGGAACCAAGTAGAGCAAGCAACAATTAAGCGCAATTTACCTTGGCTGCTCAATACTCCTCTGCCCGAACTCCCTACACCTTGGGAGATTTGGCAGCGCTGGTTCTACGGTTCTAAGACTCACTACAAAGGATCGAGATAACTCCTACACAAGGACGATGATTATGAAAAGAAGGACGCTGTTAGAATGCTTTGCTGGGGGAGCGGCGATCGCTAGTGCTTATCAACTACTTAGTAGCGATTTACCCCAAAAAATTGCTCAAACTACCGCGCCATCGCTATCTGCTGCCACAGTAGCTACTTCTAGTGACTTCTTTGGCTTAAATGTCGGTTCAGAATTAGGCTGGAAACCTTGGCGCGCTCAACTACTGCCGCTGTATCAAGAATTAGGAGTGCGTTGGCTGCGCGTCTGGTACAACTGGGCAGATATAGAGCCTCAACCTGGCAATTATCGTGCTGCCCCTATACGCGAAGCTTTGCAACTAGCTAAAAACAAGGGTTTTCGCATTCTATTTGTTGTTTGGGGAACTCCAACTCATGCAGGTAGCGGCAAGTTGGGGGCTGTTCCTCAAGCTCTCGCCTTGTCTAAATATTGCCAGTGGTTGCAGGCTAATTTAGGCGATCTGGTAGATGCTTGGGAAATTGGCAACGAACCGAATTTAGAGCGGTATCACGCAGGTACGCCAGCAGAATACGTCCGCACCCTAGCAACTGCTTATGAGGTACTTAGAGGCGACGCTTTAGTCATTGCTGCTGCTCCTAGCGGCGCTGCCAAACCTCATTATTGGCAAGCTTTATTTGATAGCGGACTAGAGCAACATTGTGATCGCGTAAATTTGCATCCCTATCGTCAAAAACCCCGCGAGGTGGTGCGCCTGGTAGACAATTTTTTAGAGCAAGTACGCAAGCCTTTGTGGATTACTGAATTAGGTGTTCCTGCCAACAATGGCAACGAACAGGGTAAAGCGAACTTCACCACAGAAGTAGTATCAATGCTTACCTCACGCGCAGAACAACTCTTCTGGTATCGCAGCGTCCAGGGCAAAAAATTACATCCCTTGCGTTTTGGCATCATCGAAGCTGATCGCGCTTCTGGTAAAGTAACTCCCTTGCCTGCCTATTATGCCTACGCTGCCCAAGCTCGAAAATATCAACAAACTAAAACCTAACAGCTAACTTATTAAAATTTATATATAACCCTCATGCCACAGAACGATCCAGTCAATAAATCTACCCAAAATATAAGTGGCAAATTGTCTGCTGGGGTGCGCTGGACAGGGATGTCACAGATATTGCAGCAATTAATCAATCTCGGCTGTAGCGTAGTCCTCGCTAGATTGCTTGCTCCTGATGACTTCGGTTTGCTAGCAATGGCAAGCGTATTCACCGGAATTGTATTTTTCGTACTCGACTTAGGGCTAAATGCTGTCATCGTTCAGCGCCAAAATATTGAAGAGCGGCAAATTTCAAGTATTTTCTGGATTAACGTCTGTTTAGGGCTAATTATGACTCTAATCGGCGTTGCAACTTCTGGGGCGATCGCCGGATTCTATAACAGCCCAGGAGTACAACCTATAATTGCGCTACTATCTTGCAACTTCCTGGTTTCTTCTCTCAGTAGAACTCAAGCGGCTGTATTAACTCGCCGCATGGAGTTTCGTTCTTTAGAATTTCGTACTTTAGCAGGGCTAGTTGTCGGTGCAGCCTCTGCCGTTGTGCTTGCATTTTGGGGCTTTGGAGTTTGGAGTTTGGTGGGGCGGATCTTAGTTACTGGAGCCGTGGAAACGATCATGTTGTGGACTGTTTCTGGTTGGCGACCAAGCTTTTGGTTCCGTTGGGCAGACGTGCGCGATTTGATTGGTTTTAGCAACGATGTACTGCTTGCCAACTTACTTAGATACTTCGGGCGCAACGCTGATAACTTACTAATTGGTAAATTTGTGGGCGTAACTGAACTAGGTTTCTACGCTCTAGCCTACAACTTGATGATGCTTCCGGTGCTGCGCTTTTCGCAAGTGCTAGCAGGAGTTTTATTTCCGGCTTTATCACGATTGCAAGAGGACGTAGAAAAACTCAAGCGTAGTTGGTTCCGCGCTACTCGGATGCTTGGGGCTGTCACCGTGCCTTTGATGTTGGGACTAATCGTACTTGCACCGCAGTTCGTCCAAGTTGTCTACGGACAGAAGTGGTTGCCTGCAGTGCCACTGTTGCAAGTTTTAACAACGAGTGGCATTTTTCAATCTTTGGGCTTACTCAACAGCACAGTATTACTTGCTTTAGGTAAAACTCAGTTGCGTTTAAAACTAACCTTTTATTCGGTCGGGCTAGCAGTAGTTGCGTTCTTAGTTGGTTTGCCTTATGGCACTTTTGGCGTTGCTGCTTGCTTTGCTGTGATGAATATTGCTACTGAAACATTTTTTCTGATTAAAACCCTCGAATGCGTGGGTTCTAGCTATGCCCAGTACATGCGTAACTTAAGCGGGGTAGCAGTTTCGGCAATTGGGATGAGTGTTGTGTTATTAGTTTTAGGCTTAAATCTACCGCTTGCTCCTGGTGCTATTTTGGCGATCGCCATTCCTTTAGGTAGTGCAGTGTATTTATTGTTACTAAACTTCCTCGCTCCCAATATCCTCACAGAAATATTAAGTATTTTGCCCAAGCGCTTTACGAAATCTTGGTTGAAAGTTGGTTAAAAAGTAGTTATGAAATTAAAAACTATGTCATCAACTTCTATTTCGCCTCCAGTGTTGAACTGCGCACTAGGAACGCTGAAAAAATATCAAGTTCTGCATATTGTGAAAGACAATAAAGTAGGTGGAGTAAAATCTAACCTCAACGGTTTTGTCAAATCAGATTTAGCAGCAGAATTTGAGTTTACTGTTCTAAATCAAGAAAGAAGTCGCATCACGCTCAAAAACTGGCAACTGCAACCTGATGTCATTATTTGGCATCCACCATGTCGCTTAAAAAGTTTACCCAGCTTGCTGCTATTAAAGCTACTCAATCCCCATACCAAAATTGTCATTCACGAGCATGGTTACTCCCAAGGATACGAGCCGTTTAACGTCTCTTCCGTGAGTCGATTTCATTTCATGCTCAAACTGTTCTACGCTTTAGCTGACAAAGTAGTAGCTATTTCCGAATCTCAAAAACAGTGGATGCTCCAAAATCGTTTAGTTGCTCCTGAAAAGTTAGCTGTAATTCGCCAGTGTCCCCCACTAGATAAGTTTTTTGCAGTTACGCCCAAATCTCCCAGCAATCCGCTAAAACTTGCGGCATACGGACGCTTTTGCGCCCAAAAAGGTTTTGATGTTCTGCTTAAAGCCTTAAAGCTAATTCCTACTACTCCAGTTCAACTTTATTTAGGTGGCGAGGGAGTCATGGAAGCGCAATTAAAGCAATTAGCACAAGGGCTAGATAACGTTGAATTTGTCGGGCGAGTTGATGATGTTCCTAGCTTCTTACAAAACTGCGACGTTGTAGTAATTCCTTCGCGTTGGGAACCTTGGGGAAATGTTTGTTTGGAGGCTAAAGCTGCTGGCAAAAGTGCGATCGCATCTGACGTTGATGGCTTAACTGAACAAATGTCTGGGTGCGGTTTATTAGTGCCACCAAATGACCCCGAAAAATTGGCTCAAGCAATTGTAGATATAGTGCAACTACCACCAAGTCAATTAGCAACCTGGGGCAACAATGGCAGAAATTTAGTAACTGGCGACAATGGACAATATATAGAGCGTTGGCAAAGTTTGCTCAAGGAAATAGTAGCATCCTAAACCTAGAAACAAGCGGGTATTTTTTGGCTGCTTGCTCCTACCCTAAAGCAGTTTTAGTGATTGCTGCTAAATGTTTTACACTCAAAGTTTTCGTAACAAATTGCTAAAGAAGTAGTAAAGAAGGATTAAATATGTTACTCGAAAGAAATGTTACAAGCAATATCAAAGATTTTTTATTGGGTTATAGTGGTCGCTGCAAATTCTACGATCATGCTCGAATTAGCCCCAAGCGCAGACAAGTAAATTCGCCAATTATCCAATTTTATTCGTCTATTAATAATATCGGTAACTTTCTCCCTGTTTTGGGCATTAGCAAAATGCTCGGTCAAACAGCCGATAC
>QQTW01000556.1_pt1 | contig 23594 bp, 25 predicted proteins | sample 1904831 | NCBI WGS metagenome assembly QQTW01 (sample SAMN09435610, study PRJNA476489) | Subsurface metagenome, whole genome shotgun sequencing project. | reverse complement strand
CAAGAACCAAAACTTGTTCGCGGGGAATATTTTGCTCTGGTTGAAAGCGATTGCCCGGATAGCCAGAAAGAAAACCTGTTCTATAGGCTTCTTCAATAGCATTAGATGCCCAATAGTTTGAGGGAACATCAGTAAAATTGATGGCATTGCGTTCGGGGCTTTTTTCAAAAGCTTTACGCACAATTGCCGCAAACTGAGCGCGGGTTACGGGCTGATCGGGGCGAAAAGTATTGTCAGGAAACCCAGCAATAATATCGCGTCTGGCAAGTTCGGCAATAAAAGAATTGGCCCAATAATTGCTAGATACATCGCTAAAAGTTGTATTTTGAGCAAAGGAAGGCGCAGAGATAACAACAGGTGCAATGCTGCCTGCGCTAAGTGCGATCGCCATTAATCCGGCGGTTCCTGATTGCAAACGATTGATAGAAATAGCCATTAGAAAGGATTCCTTGTAAAAACTTTATTCATTACTCTCTTAATAACTTAGATTTAATGGAATGTAAATTGTTCCTATCTTTTCTATTTCTAAGGGCGCATTTATTTAATATTTTAAAATCGCAAATATGACTTGCCAGGAGCAAATTTAAGCATAAAATATCTCCTAGCCAGCAAGACGAAATTTATCATAATAAGTTGCCTTAATTGCTATAAACACCATACTACTTAAGTAATATTATTTAAGTAGCATTGGCATAAGCCAATTACTATTTCTGGCATTTCTAGATGAGGCAATACACCAGCCATTGAAATGCCTTGAATCTCAATTGCTGACGGATTTAGTTGTGCCAAACGCCGCCCTAATTTGATATCAGTAAATTGTGCAGATTCTCCCCACAGCATAAATGTAGGTGTAGTTAAGCGTTGAATATACAAAGATAAGTCAAAGTAAAGATCGCCCCGTAAAAAAGCTAGAGCCGCATAAATAGCATTGGGCTGTTGGGCGGAAGCTAAATAAGCTTGGACTATTTCTGGCGAAATGCGCCTAGGGTTGGCAAACAAAAATCGTTCTAGAAAACTCCGTACGGCAATTTCATTTTCAGCGCCTAAAGTGTAGATTAGGCGATCTATTAGCGGTGTATTGATAACTTGCAATGGTATCCTGCGCCCCGCACCTTGCCCAAAATCATCAAACCCCGATGGAGAAACTAAAAGTAAAGCTTTAAATAAATCGGGTTGTTCAACAGCTAAACGAATAGTTAAAGCCGCCGTTAGAGAAGAAGCGACAACGATCGCTGGAGGCGTACAAACTTGAGAAATAAATTCAGCGATAGTTGTTAGATAGTCAGAAATTTCGTAATCGCGCACTGGATGGGCAGATTCTCCCCAACCGATCAAGTCTGGAGCAATAACCCGGTAGTCATTGGCAAACGCTGGGTAAACCTTAGACCATTCGTAAGCAGAAGCCCCACCGCCAAAACTATGCAGGAATATTAATGGGAGTAACTGTTGTGAAGCCGTTACTGGGCTGTAGTATACCATTGCACCCAAAGACGTATCTATCGCCTGTTGAACGAAGCCGGGGGGTTGAAATTGCAGCATAGTTGTAAAAGTATTTGCAGTGAACATATTGGCAGTCGCAATCATGGCAATTTCAGAAATCGCCATAGGTTCTACGCCAGTTTTCGGCTTGTTGAAACTTGATTGAAGCAGAATTTGCGGCTTGTTTGTCTTCAGGGCGATCGCCTACAAACATAATTTTGCCCGCGTTGTGTATTTCCATCACTAGCAATAGCATTCCTGGGTTGGGTTTACGAAATGTCCCCGATAGTTCGTGTTTGCTATAGTCTTTTACTTCTGTTGGCGTAACGCAAAAGCATTTTTTCCCGGCAAAATCTGGACAGAAATAAACTTCTTCAATTTCTGGGAGCAAAAGCATTGTTTGCTGCTGCTCTTTGATGCAGCTAGTTAGAGATTTTTTGCCCGCCGCTACACCCGCTTGATTGGTTACGCCGATTATTTTCCAGCCAACATCTGCAAAATAGGCGATCGCGCCTTCCGCACCTTTCATCACTTTTTGATCTCCTGGATGTTGGATAAACTTCTTGTCAGAACGAGGTTCTCGTACTGTTCCATCCATATCGACCATCAAGAGGTTTGCGGGGGTAATAGTTTCTGCAAGTTCCTGTTCCATCGCTCGATCTTAAACTAGAAGATAGGAGTTGGGCTTTTGAGGTAAAAAGTTACGGTGGACAGACAGAATATTTCGACGGGAAGCCATTGGGAGCCAATTGTAGGCTATTCACGGGCAGTTCGGCTTGGCAACTTTATTTATGTTTCTGGGACAACTGCAACGGACAACAGTGGGGCAATTGTTGGTGTGGGCGATTCTTATCAGCAAACTGTCCAAGTTCTACAAAATATTGAATCTGTATTAATTTCCGCAGGTGCAAGCTTAACTGACGTTGTGCGTACGCGCATTTACGTCACAAACATTGATGAATGGGAAAAAGTTGGTAAAGCCCACGGCGAATTTTTTAGCGAAATTCGACCAGCTACCACAATGGTAGAAGTAAATCGCTTGATTTCTCTGGAGATGTTAGTAGAAATTGAAGCTGAGGCGTTAATTACTCAATCTGACACAGTATGAATAAACAAAATCGCTCGTGGGATGTAGGTAGATTTGTTAAAACTTTGGCTGACTTTGAAATTATCCCGTTTATTGGCTGCCTGCAACGGTTGCTTTTAGGTAACGATAATAAAGATACATCTATTGGTAAAAGCGTGGAAACTGTATTAGTAGCTGGGGCGACGGGTGGCGTTGGTAAGCGCGTAGTGCAAAAATTAGTTGATCGCGGTTATAGAGTGCGCTGTTTAGTCAGAAATTGCGATCGCGCGAAATCTATACTTCCCCAAAATGTAGAATTAATCGAAGGTGACATTACTAAACCCGAAACCTTAACACCGCAATTGATGGCAAGTGTACAAGCAGTAATTTGTTGTACGTCAGTCAAAGTGCAGCCTGTAGAAGGAGATACGCCAGATCGGGCGAAATACAATCAAGGTATTAAATTCTATCAGCCAGAAGTTGTCGGCGATACCCCAGAAAATGTGGAGTATTTAGGCATAAAAAACCTCGTCCAAGCGGCGGCGAAATACCTAAATAAACCCACAGAAAAACTTATCTTTGACTTTGCTAATCCATCGCCAGACTTAAAAGCTATTTGGGGCGCAGTGGATGATGTGGTAATGGGCGGGGTAAGCGAAAGTGAAATTAAATTTGTTGATAACTTGGCAGTATTTACAGGCAATGTATCTACTCAAAATTCTGGTGGATTTGCTTCGGTAAGGACTAAAAATATTGACCCACCATTCAATTTATCTAATTATGAAGGTATAGAACTGCGCGTCAAAGGCGACGGTCAACGTTACAAATTTCTAGCGCGTACCGAGTCAAAGTGGGATGGTGTAGCTTATTCCTACTCTTTCGATACTGTAAATAATAGTTGGATAGATGTACGCATTCCTTTTAACCAATTAGTTCCAGTATTTCGGGCTAAAACCTTAGATACCAATGAATCAATCAACACTCAAAACATTTGCTCTTTGCAATTAATGCTTAGTAAATTTGAGTACGACGGCGAATTGAATCCCAACTTTACCCCTGGTAACTTTGCCCTGCAAGTAGAATCAATCAAAGCTTATGGTGGTGAAGCATTGCCACAATTTGTACTAATTAGTTCGGCGGGTGTAACTCGTCCCAATCGCCCCGGTATTAACCTCGCAGAAGAACCGCCCGCCGTCAGAATGAACGATCAATTGGGAGGTATTCTTACTTGGAAATTGCGTGGCGAAGATAGTTTAAGAGAAAGTAAAATTCCTTATACAATTATTAGACCTTGCGCGTTGACCGAAGAAACTGGCGCTCAAGAATTAGTATTTGAACAAGGAGATAATATTAGAGGGAAAGTAAGCAGAGATGCGATCGCCGATCTGTGCATCGCTGCTTTATCCCAACATCAAGCAAGCAACGTTACTTTTGAAGTAAAAGCCATCGAAAGTCCCAATCCATCTAATGATTGGCAACAATTATTTGCATCTTTACAACCAGACTAACAATGTACAAGAAAGCTTTACTACTTTGTCTTGCCACAATTTTGGTAACAATTAGCTGGTATGGGTTAAATAGTGCCGCATTTTCCCAATCGTCACAGTTCAATCTACAAACAGATATTTCTAGGATAGAATCGCGGCTAAATCGGATAGAAGCACAACTGAGCCAAATAACCAGAGGACAAGCCCCAGTATCCCCACTTCCATCGCCTATAAATCCAGGACGCAAACCACAATTAAGCCGCGACCAAATGTTTGACAATCTGGCAACTTTAGTTGTTGAAACCAAAGATCAATTAAATAAATTGCAAGCTCGTGTTTCTAAGCTAGAAAAACTCCGCGCTCCTCGTTAGTTAGTTATGACTACATTAGATACTTTTGAAGGTGGTTGCCACTGCGGGGCGGTAAGGTTTCGAGTAGTTGTAGATAAATATAAGGTAGATGAATGTAACTGTTCAATTTGTCTAAAAAAAGGTTTTCTGCATTTAATCGTCCCGTCAGAAAGATTTACTTTACTGCAAGGCGCGGAAGCATTAACTACCTACACATTCAATACAGGCGTTGCCAAACATACATTTTGCCGAATTTGTGGCATTTATAGCTTTTATACACCGCGATCGCATCCCGATGGTTTCAGCGTCAATCTGCGCTGTCTTGATGGCGAAAATATACTATCTCGCTTTGAAATAGTCCCTTTTGATGGCGCAAATTGGGAGCAAAATATTCATAAACTAGACCCAATTTAAAGTTGGTGGCGAACAAAAGTACGGATTTTCGCCCCACGCTAGAGCTAACGCCTAAGAAATAGAACTTTATACTAGAGATAGACAAAATAATTTCACTTGAGGGAAGGGCATGGCTCCAAATCCCGCCATCATGGAGGCTGTGGAAAAACTGGGTTATCGCGTCACCGTTGGCGATGTCGCGACTCAGGCAGGATTCAATGTAAATTTAGCCGAGCAAGGACTACTAGCTCTAGCAACCGATGTCGGCGGACACTTGCAAGTAGCCCAAACGGGGGAAATTGTTTATCTATTTCCCAAAAACTTACGAGCAATTTTGCGGAACAAGTTTTTGCGCTTGCGGCTGCAAGAGTGGTGGAAAAAAGTTTGGCGAGTGTTGTTTTACTTGATTCGCATATCTTTTGGAGTTCTGTTACTTGCTTCTATTGTCCTAATTGTTGTGACTATTTTTGTAATTTTGACTGCGATGAACCAAAGCAGCGATGACAATAATAGCGATCGCGGTTATGACGGGGGCGGTTCATTCTTTATGCCCTATTTCTGGATTGGTCCTAATTGGTATGGGGTATTTTCTCCAGACTACGACAGGCGTTACCAGGAGCGGCGAGAGGAAGAAAGTCAGCTAAACTTTTTCGAGGCAATTTTCTCCTTTCTATTTGGCGATGGCAACCCAAATGCAGACTTAGAAGAACGTCGCCAGAAAGAAATAGCCGCCGTAATTCGCACTAATCGCGGTGCAGTGGTAGCAGAGCAAATAGCTCCTTATTTAGACGATATTGGCACAGGATACGCTCAAGAGTACGAAGATTATATGCTGCCCGTGCTATCTAGGTTTAACGGACAGCCCACGGTTAGCCCTGAAGGACATATTGTGTATGTATTTCCTGAGTTGCAATCTTACGCCTCAAGGCAACAGCAGCGTTTAGCTGTACCACCTTACTTACAAGAACTACCTCAGCGTTTTAGTGCCGCAAGTTCAGGGCAGCTAGGGCTAAGTATTGGGTTAGGAGTGCTGAACTTAGGCGGAGCGATATTCTTGGGTAGTTTGCTGTCAGATGTAGCCGTCGCCGGGGGACTTGTGGGCTTTGTCCAGGCTATTTATTGGCTGCTATTGGGGTATGGAGTGGCTTTTCTTGGTGTGCCTTTATTGCGTTATTTTTGGCTGAAGTGGCGCAATACAAAAATTAGCCTCCGCAATGCCCAACGTCAAGAGCGCTCTTTGCAGTTAGCCGACGCTACTGTACGACAAAAAATTGCCTACGCTCGTCAATTTGCTGCCCAAAACGTGATTACTAATGAGGATTTAACCTACACTACCGAAACCGATCTGCTAGACCAAGAAGCCGAAAACTCAGCCCAAATCGACGCTGAATGGCAGCGCCGATTACGAGAATCTGGACATTAAAAGGTTAAAGAGCTAGAAACAATCCTGAAACTATTTGAATATTTATTTAGTTTTAATCGTAGCTAGTTTAGTACCTCGGTAGTAATGTCCCAAGATCTGCTTGTAATTGATGCCTCGCGACGCTAAGGTATAAGCGCCCCACTGGCTCATTCCTAGCCCATGACCCCAACCGCGCCCATCAAAGCGTAAACCTGTTTGTTCTTGAGTAATAGTAAAGCGCGTACTTTTTAAGCCTAAAGCGTTGCGTATTGCTTCTCCCTTTAACTCCCGCGTACCACTCGTGCCGACAATTTTCATTAACTTAATGCTGCCGTAAGGGGTAAGGGTGGGGCTAATGGAAACTAGGTTCCCTACTCCTGAAAGCCGCTTAGTTAATTCTTCGCCGGAAAAGCTCTTTGCCCACTGACATTGAGTTATCCCTTGGTCGTAGTCTTGTACGCCCCGCAAATAAGGCAAGGATTCTGACCAAACATCTTCTACGTTTCCTGTATGTCCGCCGGAACACGCATGAAAAACTGACAAAATTAACTGGTTATTGTAAGTTAGCACTTGTCCCGCCGTACCATTTACTGCCGCCTGGGTACTACTAAATTCACTAGCAAGACCTTTATAAACTTGAGATGCTTGAGTGTTACCCAGATCGTAAGGAGCATTGCGTTCCTTTTGCTGCTTGTAGATGGCGTAGGTACGAGCCGCCACTGCTTGAGCCTTGAGCGCTTCTAAGGGCCAACTAGCGCTCATTTCGCTGCCAAGGACGCTGTAAAGGTATTTTTCGAGATCGACATAGTTAACTGCTGTCAAACCTTTGCCTGTGGGAAATACTAAAACTTCACCCCGATACCAGGAGTCGCCTACGTACACGTAACCTCCCGCTAATGGCTCGATCCACATTGCTCCAGAGCGCATTGTATCTACCGCTACGCCGCCTTCACTTGGGAAGGCATAAAAAGCATTCATTGCGGCAATATCGCCGAGTTTTCGCCCCGAAACATCCTTGACTACAGCATTGGTAGAACTACCAACCTTAAGCCGCTCAACACCTTTTTCAACAGCAACTCTCAACTTTACTGCTGCTTGCGCTGGGGCAAGTAGGGCAATCCACAGCACCAGAGTCAGCAACCACTGGCGTTTTGTAAATTGAGTAACAATGGTCAGTAATGAACGAGAATTCTTCATGCAGGCTTGGCTCCAAGTCGGGGACATCAAAACTATAAAAATTGCAAATACACTAATATAAGCTAATTAGTTAGGAAGTTGCAGTAAAACAATTCTACTGACGAGAAAATAGTTAGAAAGATGCGTCAAAAAGCAAAGGTTACATATTTTCCTTGTTCTGCTCTCCGTGCCACCATAGAAATAGCGATCGCAAATAAGGTTGACTAACATAAAGTGCAGATTACATTTTTAGGGACAAGTTCCGGCGTACCAACTCGTGCGCGTAATGTTTCCAGTGTGGCTTTGCGTTTACCTCAACGAGGTGAGTTGTGGTTGTTTGACTGTGGCGAAGGAACCCAGCATCAAGTTATGCGTAGTGACTTAAAAATTAGTCAACTGACGCGCATTTTTATTACTCATCTACATGGCGATCACATTTTTGGGTTGATGGGGCTGTTGGCTACCTGCGGTTTGGCGGGTAATACCAGCCACGTTGATATTTATGGCCCCCCTAACCTTAACGAATATCTCCAAGCTTGTCGGCGTTACTCTGGTACTCATTTTTCTTATCCAGTACACGTCCATACCGTGCAACCGGGGATAGTTTACGAAGATGACGAATTTACAGTAAGTTGCGACTTGCTTACCCATCGCGTTACTACGTTTGGCTACCGCGTAACGGAAAAAGATCGCCCCGGACGATTTGATATTGATAAAGCTAAAGCTCTTGAAATCCCCCCAGGGAGAGTTTACGGACAACTCAAACGCGGGGAGACAGTCACCCTCTTAGATGGCAGAATAATTGACGGCAAAACTTTGTGCGGAGAAACAGAGGTAGGACGGAAAATTGCCTACTGTACGGATACGGTTTATTGCGATAATGCTGTGGCTTTAGCGATGGATGTGGATGTATTGATTCACGAGGCAACTTTTGCTCACGTTGATGCCGATCTTGCTTTTCAGCGCTTGCATTCTACTTCGACAATGGCAGCGCAGACAGCTTTAACGGCAGGAGCAAAGCAGTTGATTATGACGCACTTTAGTCCGCGCTATGCCCCTGGAAATAAAATTGAATTCAAGGATTTACTCACCGAAGCCCGTGCTATTTTCCCCAATACCCAAATGGCTTACGACTTTTTTACCTATGAAGTACCGAGAAGAAGGGAATCGGGGTTGGTTTCAGCCTAAAGGCGATTGACTATTTTCCCCAGGTGCGATTTTGCACCCGATCGCAAATATCTGTTAACCCCGCTTGACTATTGACAGGCGATCGCGGTGCGGGTAATTCGGGGTTGGGCCAGTTGCTTAAATCGTTGCAAGGGCAACCTAACGACGCTATGCCCACGTTAATCAAGGGTACGGGCATCGTGCAACGAGCGCAGGGCATAATGTGCCAAGTATCGGTCAATAACTCGCTAATCGTTTCTGGCGTGCCTTCTAAGTGACTATCTCCGCCATCGATCGATGTCACTTGCTGCCAACAGTTTTCAAATTCCTGGCTGTAGGCTTCACCCTGCATGATGGGTTGGGGTAGTAAGGCTTTGCCACTGCTGCTTACTATTACTTTCTTGCCTAGCTGAAACCAGTAAGCAAGATACTGTTTAACTGCTTGTTCTGATGCCATTGCTTAAATCTTGCTTGCACTATTTGCTTCAAATACATAGTAACGCTTGAATAAATTTGCTGCTGAACCTCCAGCTTATCTAAAGCAAGTTCTATAATTGCAACAGCACAGTTTATGCAAATATGTCTGAAGAACTCCAGCAGATTATCCCCGCACTTCCACCCCAAAGCGTTCAAGAAACTTTTGCGGCGATCGCCTCTACCAGCGATTTTTACCGAGAAGTGCAGTCGCGCGATGCTATGAAGGTTTATTGCAATTGGTATTACACTGTAGCCCAAAAGCACCGTCAAGAACTACAGCAGATGCGAGGCGAACTAAATATACTAAGTTGGTTTCGATCTAAGCGGCGTTAGGATATTACTTCTAATTCGTTTTCCCGCAAATGAGCCTTGAATTTTTTACTAAACTGAACGTAAATCGGCAAGTTAGCACTTACGGGTCTACCGTGCCATTCGGTAACAATGGCGATCACCTCCCCCTCTGAGCCTTTGAGGTCAAAAGCCTGACTGCGATGCTCTGGGTGATGGTAAACAATTATTGATTCTATAATCCGAACTTTATCGCCAACTTTCATAAACCTGTAACCTAGTAGTTCTCTCCACCAAACCTGCAATAGATGCCAGTTTTCAGTAAAAGTGCTTGTTAAACAATCTTTCTATTTTTGCATAAGAATGTCCTTAGTCTACTTTTGACTCTGTTTTTGTTAGCAAATCTAGCCATACCAAGGTTTCTTGGCTAAAAGTTAGTTTTGGTATATATGAGTTTTTTCTCTATGGGAGTAGGGAGATTTTAGGGTTTCTGCGCTTTAAAAATTGCTAGGAATGTAGATTAGCGGCGACTTGCTTCGATAATTCTGCGGCAATTGTAGCTAGGGAAAATAATTTAATCTGTGGTTTGGGCGATCGCCGCCTCTGCCAAGTTTTGCCAGTTGTCTAAAACGTCCTTAAGACAACTAGCCAAAGGCACAGCAATTAATAGCCCCAGCAATCCGGCAAATTTGGTTCCTACCGCCAAAGCCGCCACAATCCCTACGGGACTAAGACCTGTAAAACTTCCTAGCAACCGAGGGGCGATCGCTTGATCGATGATTTGATCGACAGCTACGGCAACAATTATAGTTTTTATTCCCAGCCAAAAGTCATGAGAGGCGACAAGTAGACTAACCAAACTAAACCCCAACACATCCCCGAAAGGAATTAAAGTTAGTACGGCGATCGCTAAGCCAAAAATTAAACCAAAAGGAACCTTTAATATTAAAAATGTTGCAGTCATTGCTACCCCAACTAGACCAGCTAAGGCGATTTGAGCGACAAAGTAGTTTTGAAAGTTTTGCTGGAGCGATTTTTGGATTGCCTGCCCCACATGAGGCGGCAACCACTTAAACAAGTATTGCCAAATTCGTTCGCCGTCTAATAACAAGTAAAAAGCCAAAACTATAGTTAGCACTACCTCAGAGACGCTATCAACCGCTCCTATAGCCAAAGTAACAAAGTGTTCGGCAAAAGATTGAAGTTCGTCAGGCAAGCGCTCGGTTAGTTGAGTTGCTAAGCGATCAAAATTAATTGGCAAATTCCGCGCTGCTGCCCAATTGTTGAGATTTTTTAGTTCTTGAGTCCCAGAATCAATCCATTTGGGTAGTAGTAGTAAGCTTTCGTTCAACTGCTCTAAAAGAATTGGCAATAAAGTAATACTCAAAGTAATCAACAGCGCTAGGCTAACTAAAAAAACTAAAATAACTGCATAGGTGCGTTTGATATCGCGTTGCTGAAGCACTTGCACTGGGTAGTTGAGTATAAACGCCAACACCGCAGCTAAAACAAAAATAGTTACAAGTGGTTGAAAGTATTGAATAACTTGTAGTGCCAGCCAACCATTAAATACAATTATAGGAAAGGGTAAGCCTAGTTTTAACCACCGATCGACTTTAGGAGAAGCTGTCATCTATATTCGTAATCGCGTCTATATTACCCTATCTTGTTTGGGGGAAACAACGTTATTGCTTAAGATAGAGCGATTTTGGGCTACTGTACTATGTGTATGGATCTTTGTAACTTGAACCATTGCTGAGATTGATAACTACCCACTGCCAGCAATTGGCTTCTACATTTGCCCGTACCCAAATCGTTACTTGAATAATAGAGCGATCGCATCTAAGCAACTGGGTGGCAAAATTATCTATTTTGCCTTTGGTTTGAAGTTCCGATAGTATCAGCTTTTGATCGTTACAGATTTCTGTAAGAGCTTTGTGGGCAATTACTTCGCTCGATTGAGCGTAACCTAGCATTTCAACAAAATGCTGATTAGCTTCTACGATTAAACCATTGGTAATTTGGGCGCTAAAGATGCCAACCGGGGCATTTTCAAACAGATTGCGAAGTTTTGCTTCGCTTTGGGTTAGCAGCGCTTCAGCTTTTTGGCGATCGCAAATTTCTTTTTGCAGTTGGAGATTGCGGAGTTGTAGTTGGTTCTGCAGCTTGCGGATTGTCAAGTTATTTTCTACACGAGCAAAAACTTCTTCTTCACTAAAGGGTTTGGTAATGTAATCTACTCCTCCAACAGCAAAAGCTTTAACTTTATCTAGTACCTCATCCAAGGCGCTAATAAAAATTACTGGAATATCGCTTGTTAATGGGGAAGCTTTGAGGTGTTGACAAACTTCGTAGCCATTCATATCGGGCATCATCACATCTAGCAAAATCAAGTCCGGTGGAGCCGCTTGCACGGTCTTCAAAGCCGTTTGCCCGTTAATTACTTTGCGAACTTCATAGCCTAGTTGGGCGAGCATAGCCGATAAAAGCCGCAAGTTGTCTGGCTTGTCGTCCACAACGAGAATATTTGCTTTTTCTTGTTGGTGATTCATTTTGCACTTGGTTGAGTTAAGTCGATGATTTGGTCAATCTGAAAATTGTTAACCGCCTCAGCTAAGGCAGTTGCTAAAGGTGCATTTGCTACAGGAATTTGCTGCAACAAGCTAAATATTTGTTGTTCATCCGTACGCAGAGCGGCTTGATGTAGCTGTGCTATCCACTCTGGAGGCATAACTGTTAAGCTTTGAACTTTTAGCACGTAGTTTGCAGTTTCTTTGACCTCTGGTTGACTATCTTCGTAGAGGTAGCCCACCCCCAAATACTTAGCCATTTTTTCAAGGATGACTGATTCTAAAAAAGGCTTGCAAACAAAGTCATCGCATCCAGTAGCCAATATTAAAGCTCGTTCTTCATCAAAGGCACTAGCAGTAAGGGCGATAATAACTGTAGGTTGTCCATTGACATGGCTTTTAATTTGTCTAGTAGCTTCGTAGCCATCCATTACAGGCATTTGCATATCCATCCAAATTAGGTGCGGCTGCCAGGTTTGCCAAATATTCACCCCTACTTGTCCGTTTTCAGCTTCGCGGACTTCAAAGCTGAGGGAAGTCAGGAATTTGACTAATAGTTGACGATTATCGCTCTTATCTTCAACTACCAAGATGCGGTAGGTAGGTTGATCGGGTGCTAAAGCAGTAACCTTTTGTTGTTTGGTTGTGGTTTCTACTTCCTCAAGCATTTGCGCCCTGCTAACGGGAACATCAAAGGAGAAAATTGTGCCTTGACTGGGAATGCTTTTTAGAGCGATTTCTCCTCGCATTAAACGGGCAAATTGCTGGCTAATAGATAAACCTAAACCCGTGCCTTGGTGAGATCTTTGCCCAGCTTGAGTTTGCACAAAAGGTTTAAACAATTTTTCTAACTCAGAGGGGGCGATTCCCGTGCCTGTATCTTCAACTTCAAAGTGGAGAGTTAGAATTTCTGTCTGTAATGAGTTGCCAATTACAGAGGCGCGTAAACTTACTCTCCCCGTCGCCGTAAACTTAATTGCATTACCCAACAGATTAATTAATACTTGACGCAACTTGCCTTCATCTGCCCAGATGTACTGGGGTAAGTCCTGGCTGCGCTGAAAAATCAACTCCAAGCCCTTAGCTTGGGCTTTGATTGCGAACATTTCTGTCAAAGAATCCAGCAAACTATAAAGATTAAAGCTGTTTTGATCTAGGGTTACGCGCCCCGCCTCAATTTTGGACATTGACAGTACATCATTAATTAAAGCTAGTAAGTGTTCGCCACTGCGATTAATAATTGCTAAATTTTCTTTTTGAGAAGCACTAAGATCGCGATCGCGGCTGGTTAATTGAGTAAAGCCGAGGATAGTGCTAAGAGGTGTGCGCAACTCGTGGCTCATATTCGCTAGGAATGCACTTTTGGCATGGTTAGCAGCTTGAGCTTCTTGGGCTTTTTGTTCTAATTTGTGGCTGTAATTTTCCAATTGTTCGCGGGAAATTTGCAACTGCTGGGTTAGCCAATATACGCCTATTGATAGCAAAGCGACGGATACAAGCCCGACTAAAACAATCGTCCCAGCTAATTGACGCGCCGGGGTAAAGGCTTCTGCTTGCTCCATTTCTACTAATAAAGCCAAGTCTTGCTTGTTCAACCAGCGATACACGCCGATTATGGGCATCTTGGCATAGTTTTGATACAGCCCAAAGCCACTAATTCCACTGGTGGCGGTATCAATTCCTTGGCTGCTAATTCCGGTAGAAAATGCCTCGGTGTCCGTCCGATCTGCTTTAGAAATAAACGTGTTTTTGACGACTAAAGATCCGACTAAATAGGTTTCGCCGCTTTTACCTAAGCCTGTACGCTCCCGCACAATGCGATCGATGCGATCTAAATTCAAATGAGCCAAAATTACGCCTTGACGTACTCCTGCCCCATCTCGTAGGGGTGTGGCGAAAGTTACCGTTAGTTTGCCTGTACAGGGTGAAACGTAAAAAATTGGTGCGGTATTTCCTGACTCAATTTTCTCAATATAGGTAGTGTCGGCTAAGATTTCGTACTCACCTTCACGCAGCTTATTAGTAGATAAAATGACTTTATTGCTGCGATCGAGAATAAAAATTTCTCGAAAATCTGGCTTAGTTTGAACGATCTCCACCAGGTAGTTTGAGATGGCTTTATAAGTAGCAAGGTCGTAGTTTTGAGAAGGTTCGAGGCTGTGGATTTCGGGAAACTTGGCGATCGCAAAAAAGTCTTGTTGGCGATCTTGAAACCAGCGCGTAATTTCTTCTTCTTTTAAAGTAGCGGCAACGCTAAGTTGGTTGAAAGCCGCTTGCTTCAATGCTTCTCTTGCTCTAAAAAAAGCAACGCCACCTACAATTCCAATCGCTACTAGCGACCAAAGTAGGAACAAACTAGCGACTTTGGTAGTGAGGTGCTGATTGCCAGAACGCATAATTTACCATTGAGCAAAAATTTGTTTAATGCGGGAAACCGCTTCATTGGCGGCAGTTTCGGCTGAAATACCTTCCACCAGTACCTTTTTGAGTGCTTGACCCCAAATATTTTCTTTCAGCACCATGCTATAAGCGGGATTAGAAAAAGTATAAAATAAGCGCGTTTGACCTTGAGTAATCGTCTTTGTCGCCGTTGAAACGTGAGGATCTTGGGGATTTGTCCAAAAAGGATCTTGCCAGTTTGGTTTTAGCACTGGTGAATGACGACCTCCAGCAACTTTAAGATAATTACCAATAACTTCCGGTTGAATTAAGTAAGCTAAAAAATCTTTGGCAATCTTTTGATTTTGAGAGTTGGCAAATAAAATCACTTGCTGCACCGTAAGCAAGTAACGCATTTTTTGACCGTTAGGTTTATTTGGCAATTCCAATACTCCTAGCTTTTGACGATAGGCGATCGGATCTTGGCGCAGTGCTGTAGCAATGGAAAGGGTGTCGTTGGTTGTCATCAACACTTTACGGTTGAGCAAGTTGCGGTTGTTGTCTGGATTTAGCCAGTGCAATGCATCGGGCGGTATATAACCTTGTTTGTAGGCTTGGATGTACCAATTTAAAATTTTGATAATGTCTTGACGTACTTGGGGTTCGTCAACTCTAAGTTGACCGTTGGAGTCCAACATTTGAACATCGTAAGCTTCTAGTAGTTGCTCAAAAGTCTGGTATGTATCTCCGGCGGCTACTGATAGCGGCAAGCCCAAACCATAAATATCGATGTTTTTTGCCCCCAATGCGTCCTGGCTTTGCATCCAATATTTCCAAAAACCATCCCAATCAGTTGGAATCTCTTTGTCCTTGCGTCCTATTTTTTCTAGTAAGTCTCGCCAATAGTAGACGTGAATTGTTGCTTGATGAATCGGTAAGGCGTAGTAACTGCGCTTTTGAGCCGATTGATTGTAAAAATTTACAGTTTGCAAGACATTGTCGGTGTACAGGCTTTTGACGGGGGCAATTACATCGGAAACATCAGCAAGTTTCCCTTCCCAAGCTAGACGAGGGGTAATTGATTTTTCGCTTTTGAACATGGCGATCAAATCGGGCAAGTCTCCAGTTCTCAGTTCTCTTTCTGTTTTTTGCGATAGCTCGTCGGTACTATAAAAAGAAAGCTGGACTTTATTACCGCTCTGTTTTTCCCAATTGCTGACAATTTGCTGGAGCGCTTCATCTTCTTCGAGAGTAAAACCTTTGTCCCACCAAATTTTGAGGACTTTGTTGTCAGGCAAAGCTGCGCTTACCAAATCGCGATCGCTAGTGAAAGAGCGATCGCAAGCAACAATTAAGCAGCTACAAATTAGTGCTAAAAGCAGATATCGCCAGTGTTGCCAATATTTAAACCTAGGAAGGCGATCGCTCTGTATTTTGGGTATCATAGGTTTTTCTGCCCCAGTCTCCACACCTTTACACTATCGATCTACCGATTAGAGGTACAGTTTTACGGATAGTTGTTTAGAAATCGTTTAGATTGCGGCGATACTCAAAGTTTTATTTAGCACGTCAAACTAAGAGCGATAAAATAATAGCAAAGCGCCAAAAGGTATTATTTATGGCAACCCAGGTTAGTGAAACTACTTCTTCAACTAAACTTGTTATCTCTTGGGAACCATTGCCCGATGACTTTCACTTAGAGGACAATACAGATCAGCCACTCTTGGCTGGTGCTTTGCGTGAAAGTCTAGAAATTAGTGGTTTCATTCAACCCCAGATGTTGATAGCCTCAAATTTTGCTCTTTGTGCAACTCTCAACGGACAATTTATTGCCAAAGCCCCCGACTGGGTTTATATTCCTCGTGTCAATCAAGTCTTAGCTAACCGCAGAAGCTACACACCCAACTATGAAGGTGATGTTCCGGCAGTGGTGATGGAATTTTTATCTGACACTGAGGACAGAGAATATTCAGTAAAGCCCACTTATCCACTGGGAAAATGGTTCTTCTACGAGCAAATTTTACAAGTTCCCATTTACATAATTTTTGAGCCAAATGGTGGGTTGCTGGAATTTTATCAACTTGAAAACGGACGCTACGAGTTGAAGCAACCAGATGAAAATGGTCGTCATTGGATTGCGACGATGGGACTATTTTTAGGAACTTGGCAAGGTACAAAAGAAGCCCGACCAGGTTACTGGTTGCGGTGGTGCGATGAAGCAGGTAACTTGTTATTGTGGGCAGTAGAACAGATTGAACAAGAACGCCAGCAAAAAGAACGGTTAATTGCTTATTTAGAATCTCAAGGTATTGACCCGGCTAATTTACCTGATGGAGCATAATATAAAAAAGCTCGATTCGTTCTGCGGCAATAAAACCATTGCTCCTAAAACGAGCAATATTAAACTCAGGGCGATCAGAAGTAACTTTTGCATTCGAGCAACTTTTATTAACTGTGTCTCTACTTGCGCGCGATCGCATTGTTGGCTTTTGAGCAAAAATTGATAATCTAAATCACTTAAGTTTTTGTCACCTACCCACTCTTGGGCTTCCTTCAAGGCTTGTCCGCGCAATAGAAGTGCTGGATCGCGTATCCGTACCCATTCCTTTAATGCTTGAGCATAAGGGCGTAGTTTAGTTAGTTGTTTTTCTACCCAAGCAAGGGAAAAAACTTCTTGATAAATACGATTTTTGATTTGCAATCGCCCGTTTTGCTCGATTACTAAGCCAGATAGTAGTAGTTCTATTTGTTCGGTAGAGTTGTCCGCTACGACTTCAACTCCTCGTAATATTTGTTGAACGAGTTTTAGCAACGCTCCCGCCCGGTGTTCGCTTCTCAGTATGCGATCGCGCACAGTTTGTAAATGCTCTGGTTCGTCCTGTGCTTCCCAGTTTTCAATAATATGCGATCGCACCAGTTTTTCTAGCAGGAAGGGCGAAAATTGGTAATAAAACCCAATTAGATGATAATTAACAATTGGTAAATGGGTATCTAACTTATAACGATCTTCAATTTCCTCTCCGTCACTCGATTGAGGATCGTTGCCACTAGATCGCTGTTGAATAACAAGCTGACAGAGCTTTTGAGTTAGAAACGGTTGCCCGTTTGTCCATGCCAAAATTTCTTTAAGCACCGCCAATGGATTAGCTACTTTTTCTTCTAATCCGTCAGCTAAGGGGGCAATTTCTGCCAGTTTGAAACCAGATAAATTGATAGATTTACCAATATTAAAGGGCGTACGCTGGCAGTCGCCAATTAAATCTGTAGGTGTTGCGACTCCAAATAGCGCCCAAGTAAGACGATTGTAAGCTGGGTTTTCGGAGCGCTGGTTGTAGCAATACCGAATCAAGGCAAAAAAATCTTCCGTCGGAAAATCAAGCCCCAAAATATTATCAATTTCATCAACAAAAATATAAATTTGCTCTTTGAGTTGAACTAATAAAATATCTTCAATAAAGTAACTCAAGCGTTGAAGCGGCGATAAATCTTCCTTTTCTTGCCACCAAGCTTTCCAATTCACTTTGCCGTACAGATTAAAACCCCGTAATAAATCTACTACGATGCCCTTATACCATTGAGCCGGGGTAATATTGTCGCTGCCTATCCGCGTCATATCAATTGATGCACACTTGCAGCCAGCTTTTTCTAGCCGATACCGAGTCCGCGTCCGCAAACTAGATTTGCCCATTTGCCGAGAGCTAAACACATAACAAAATTCGCTCCTGAGCAAGGCATGATAAAGTTCATAGTCTGCTTGGCGCTCTACGTAAGTTGGAGCGTCCATTTTTAAGCTACCGCCGACTTGATACTCGTACTTATTCATAGCTTTAGCTCAATTGTTCGCGGAAGTACAGTCGATACAATTGGCAGCTTGGTGTTGCTTGGTTTTCCTGTAATTTGACTAAACCCATGCTTTCTAATTTATAAGCCGCGATCGCTTCTAAGGGCAATGGCTCAACTGCCATTACCACCTGTTTGTAGGCTGCGGCTAGTTCTGGATGCTCTTGGAGGAAAGCTAAATGATGCCGCAAATGGTCGCTATAAACACCCGCTACCGTGGGAGCAGTTTGTAATAGTTGAGTCAAGGATATTTCTTTACGTGCCAAATGGTAGAGTGCAAGCCTTACCAGGTATGGATGTCCGCCAATGGTTGCTAAAAGGGTAACTAATTGCTTATCGGTAAGCCAATCGAGGTGGTGACGGTTAGCCAAATCTTGCACCTGCTCTCGGTTAAATTCGGGCAATTTAACTTGTAAACCAACATTAAAGGGAGACTGATTAATCGCTAAGGGAATATACGATTCAGTAGCATGAACTATTACAAGTCGGAGTTTTTGCCATTTCTCTAATTCCGCCGCATCCTCATACCAGGAGCGTAGTAAGGGGAAAAAGTCTTTAGAAATTTCGGGATACTCAAAAATGCGATTTACTTCGTCTAGTGCTAAGACAACTGGAGAGTCAATCTCTGTCAGCAAATACTCCTGAAAATATAAAGTACAACTAACTTTGCTGCCAATATCTTCGTCCCAATAGTTATTTAGTTTTGGTTCTAAGTTAAGCTGGCGACTAACATTGGCGCACAACCACCGCAGAAACTTATCTAAGGACGTAAAAATGCTGCTATCTGCCTGCTGCAAACTCAGTAGCACCGTGCGTAAACCTATTTGCCTCCCATGAGCCAAAATCCTGTGCATTAAGGAGGTTTTGCCCATCTGCCCTGGCGCTTTGATCCGAATTAACCTGCCCGTGCTAACTTGTGCGTAGGCGCGTTCTTCAAGGGGAGGACGTTTGATATAAAAAGGTGAATTGAGCGGTACTATGCCGCTCGGAATTTCTAAAAAGTCTTCATTGAGAGTATCTAGACGTTTGTCTGCCTGATTGTGCGATTTCCAATGCCGTTCTAGGGCAGTTTGAAAGTTGGTTTTGCTAACGTTCTCGCCTAATACTTGACTCAAAAGCTTCCAAACTTTTGGTCCCACATCGCGGGTAATGTAGCTTGTGGAATAACCGGAAGTAAAAGCAATTTGCTCGTAGGTTTGACTTTGTAAAGCCCCACTTAAGATTGCCGTTTCCACATCTGTTAGATATCTGCCAAAACGGGCAAACACTGATTCATTTAATACTTCTAGCGCTTGCTCAAAATTCATGCTTTGCCATGGGTGTATCTCTGGCTGTGGTTAGATTTTACCTGATATTTTCAGAGGTCAAGAGATAGCACTGATTTCCTTTAGAAATTTTGGCTTATTTTTGGGTAGCGCATAAATTACAACTGTTACGGCACAAAGATTTTGGAGTTTTTCAACTAGCTGCTAAGTCCAGAGATTTTATGTAACGACGAATACATAATACTCCCTTACTTTAGATGAAGGTTGTTAATTCGATTAACCATCAACAAGTCAAAGCAATATCCAGTTTCAACTTCTTTAAGTTTAAAGAGGTAAGGTATGAATCAGCAAATTATTGAGCAGTCTGCGATCGCATTTGCATCGCCACACCAGCAAATATCAACTAAACCTTGTAGTCAAACTAAGCTAGTTGCTTTATGGCAAAAGGACAAATATTCAAAGCTTTATTGTCAGTGGGTAACACAGACAACCAATAGCAATAAATAATTAGGGCAAAACCTATGCAAACCTTACGAAAATGTTTCGGAACCCTTTTTATAACTAGCTTGCTGCTTACAGGCTCTGTAGCCTCTTTAAAAGAAGTTAGCGCCCAACTTCCCCAAATACCAGCAACTAACGAAATTAGCACAAATCTACTTATCCAAGATGAGTTGTATTTTGGCAGAAATAAACCAGTGGGGCAAGTTTCTAATCAAGATTTTCAATTATTTTTGCAAAATGAAATTACCCCTCGCTTCCCTGACGGACTTACTGTATTAGATGCCGACGGGCAGTTTCTGGGTAGCAATGGAATTATCAAAGAAAAGACAAAGCTGCTGATTTTGATCCACTCCAATAGCCAAGAAGACCAACAGGAAATTCAAGAAATTATTGACGAGTACAAAAAGCAATTTCAACAAGAATCTGTACTGCGAGTCACAAGTACACCTCAACAAGTTCGGTTTTAAATATGCGACACCAAATAAATACTACTCAAGTGGGGCAAGCAGATCGCTTTACCTTTACTAATACTAATACTGGTGACATCAACATAGTTTTTCTGCCACAAATACTTAGAGGTAATCGGAGAATTCCGCAGTTGGATTACCGAGGTGAGGAAGGTCAATTTACTTTCCGAGGTGAGGAAGTCAAGCAACAGCAGAGCAGTCTCGGTTTATTAATTTCCGTCACCTTAAAGCCTAAAGCAGATGGCACATTAGATTTTGCTTTGGTGCTGTCATCGATTAACTTAGAAGGGCAAAAATTCCAAGATTTTGAAACAGTTGCGATCGCTACAACTAGAAACCGAAAAATAGTTGCAAATCACACTGGCATGGAATTTACCTACAAAATTTTGACGTTAAAAGGAGTAGCCCAAAAGCTGCCCTTCGTTACCCCCAACTCCGTACCATCAGAAGATTGGCGCAATCCTAACACCCCGTTGCAGGAAGATCGCTACAACTTGATAGATTTTCCCAGATTTTGATGTTTTCTCATTCACCTAACTACAACTAAGGATTTTACAATGATTCACCACATTTCAATTTCGGCTCACCAACCCCAACACGTCGCTCAAGTGTTAGCTCAATTGTGCCAAGGACAATCGGCTCCCTTTCCCTATCATGAAGGCAGCTACGTTGTTCTTGCTCTCGATCCTCACGGAACTATGATTGAGGTAATGCCTCAAGGCACTAAACTAACACCAACTTCCAACGACTTCGTTTCTGGTACTACACTGGTACGAAGTTCGGAAGACTCCGATGGGTATAACGCTTTTCATGCGGCGCTCTCCGTTGCGACTCCGGAAGCGACAATCCACGAAATTGCAGCCCGTGAAGGCTGGCACAGCAAGACGTGCGATCGCTTAGATCATTTCAGCATTATTGAAGTTTGGGTAGAAAATCAACAATTGCTTGAGTTCCTACCGCCAAATTTTGCAGCTCAATATATCGATTTTATGCAGCCGCAAATTCTTCAGCAGTTCTTAGCTCTACCTGATAATGAATCTTTAGAGGAACTTCTAAAACTATACCGCAAGTCTTAGCATTGCCAGCGTAAAATCTAAAAAGGCAGGTAAACCGTTGAAAATCGAACTATATCAAGACGTGCTGCGGTTTTGGTTTCCTATTCTACCAAAAGGCGATCGCTCAGCAATGGTACGTCAGTGGCAATGGTGGTTTTGTGGGGGTGGAGATGCTGATATAATCGAGCATTTTGCACCCTTACTAGAACGAGCTACGCGGGGTGAACTTGATGCCTGGTCGCGCCATCCATTGTCACGACTGGCACTAATTATTATTCTCGATCAGTTTTCGCGATCGCTCTATCGGGGAACTCCTCTAGCTTTTGCCCAAGACTCCAAAGCTTGCGCTCTAACCCTCGAAGGCATCAAAGTCGGTCATTACGAGGCGCTCAAAACTCCTTGGGAAAAGACTTTTTTCTTCTTACCGTTGGGACATTGTAAGGAGCTCGAGAAGTTAGATTTGGTGGTCAAGCTGGCAGAGGATCTTGTACAAGAATCACCACCAGAGTATCGCGAACTACTAGAGTTTTCCGCCGCCCAAGCACGCAGACATCGGGCAATAATTGCTCGATTTGGTCGTCATCCGCATCGCAACGAAGTTCTAGGGCGCAAGTCAACTTTTGACGAACTTGAGTATCTAGCAAGCGGTCAGCTTGTACATGCGCAGCCGATGCCGCCCCATTTGTCGCAACTTCTTACCAATTCTTGAGTCTACACGTACGTAAAAATAGGCTAAAGTTGCTATTGAAAAACTGACAATCTAGATAAAGTATGCAATTATTCGGTGCAAGGTAAGCGATCGCATTTCCATAGCTTAATTGATTTTATAAGTACAAAAGTAGCTCATAGATTAGATTGCAGCTTTAAGTAAACCTAGATTAGGGCAGGAATTCAGCCAATGCAACTTCAATCTTCAGAACAATAGCACGCCTAATATTGGTACTCCTGAAGAACGAGCAGACTTTGTGTACCCTATCAATACAATTGCCAATCAGACTTTCACAATTGGCACAATTAATTACACTCTTTCCTTAGATGGTTTTAGCCAAGACGGAGGTTTTACCACAGTTAATCAGTTCCGCGTCCTTGAAAACCAAAGCACTACCGCCGGGGTTTTTGGTAGAATTACCGCCGCGCCTATCCCGGAACCAGCTTCGATGTTGGGAATTTTGGCTTTTAGTGCTTTAGGCGGAGGTATTTTGTTGAAGCGCAAGCACCAAAAGACGAGTTAGATGGTAGTGCATTGGTAAGATTAGTTTTGTGGGTCTCCGCGATTTCCTTTGGTTGCGAATACAGCTAGGGCATTTCCTGGCTTTGGCTATTTCGCTAGTCAAGCTGAAAAACTTTTTTCTTCGCTTTGGGTCAACTCTAAATCTATCTGAGCCACCATCTGCTTGCCTTCATTTAAAAGATATTCTAGAAAAGTGCTGGCGACAACAGACAATTGTTTGCTGGCTGGATAGACAATATACCAGTGGCGTTGGATAGGAAACCCCTCAACATCCAAAATAGTTAGAGGACCTTTTGTGCCTTCAAGCGCCAAAACATGGCGTGACAATACCGATACACCCAAACCACCAACGATCGCGTGTTTGATTGCTTCGTTACTACCAATCTCCATCTCTATATTCATCTCACAGCGATTTTCTGCAAAGAAACTTTCCACCGCCATTCGCGTCCCCGATCCCGCCTCTCGGATAATAAAAGGCTCTTCCGCAAAGCGCTGTAGGGTAATGTTTTTTTCCCCAGCTAGGGGATGATCTGAAGGTGCGATCGCAACTAAGGCATTTTCTAAAATCGGACGCAGATTAATATCTAGTCCCTCCGGTGGTTGTCCAAGAATATAAAGATCGTCCACATTTTCGCTCAATCGCTCTAATACTTGCTTGCGGTTTGTGACTTGCAAGAAGATTTTGATGCCTGGATAACGGTGACGAAATTGTCCGAGCAAACGCGGTACAAAATATTTAGCTGTTGTAATTACAGCTAGGCGTAGATTTCCCTGCTTTAGCCCTCTCAAGTCTGCTAAAGTCATCTCTAGTTGTGACATTTTTTCTGAGATATCCTTGCACGCTGTTAAAACTTCCTTCCCAGCATCGGTAAGGTAAATGCGCTTGCCTATTTGTTCAAATAACGGTGTTCCTACGGCTTTGGTTAGCTGCTTGATCTGCTGAGAAACCGTAGGTTGACTCAAAAACATTTCCTCTGCTGCTTTTGTAAAGCTCCCGGATC
>QQTW01000555.1_pt1 | contig 23609 bp, 15 predicted proteins | sample 1904831 | NCBI WGS metagenome assembly QQTW01 (sample SAMN09435610, study PRJNA476489) | Subsurface metagenome, whole genome shotgun sequencing project. | reverse complement strand
TTGGGTGAATGTCAAATTCGTCTTCTCGCTCGACGTACTCGACGTTCTCCTCTACTTCACCGAAGTCCGGGGCGAGTGCTGACCAGCGTTGCGGCGATATAATTGACCACAAGTATATACGACCGGTCTCGAGTCCGCAGGCCGCGACGAGGGGCCGGTGTGGATGCCACTGGCAAAGTTTAGTCTTGCGCTGAGGGGTGGAGGGACTGAAGTTATATACCTCTACGACACCGAGCTCCTCTTTCGGACCTTCAAGAATCTTCACCAGGCTGCCATGACTTCTTTCCCAGACATAGATGTCATGGTTCATATAGGTGGAGGCCGTAACGTACTCTCCAGTTGCACTGAAGGCAACATGATTCCAGGAAAGTCGATTAACTACATCCTGAAACTTATGCTCCACTTCGATCTTGATATTGTCGATATCCAGATCGACTTGGGACAGGTCCGGGATCGGAATGGTCCGAATAACTCGGTCACTCGAATTGACTACCATATCCCTCCCAGATGCAGTGAGGCGTAGAAATATTACAACACCATTACATAGCCTTGTCGAGTGTATAGTCTCGCATGACTCTGTCTCAATTATATTAAGCCAACCTTTGCTCGTGCCGCTAATGATGTGGTTGCCGAGCGCAGTGAAAATTGTAACACACGTCGATTGCTTTGCATCTTGAGCCATCTGTTTCTCATTGAGCTCTTCCCCATCGATATGAGGCCGCCTGGGGGCAGAGGGCAAGGTGCGTTTGACGGCAATGGTAGAGGATATATCAACCAGCATAGGCTGGTCTTCAAACAATGAAGCGACGAATAGAAAGCTGTCAGTGATGTCAGCTGTATTGCTCACTCCTGGTCCTCTGTAACCGCTAACTGGTTGTATGGATGTAGCTCAGCAATGTAGACCGGCGCTTCAAATCTCACGGTTCTAATTCTGGAACCATCTCGCAAGTCCCATAATACGCACTTCCAATCCTGAGACGAGCTTAATAGATATCGCCCGTCGCGGGACCAACTGATTTGTGTAAATTTATTGCCCAGCTCTTGAAGGTGTGAGATGGTACCTCAGCGACTGTATCTGCCGTGTATGACCCCGTAGCTTACGAGCCACTCCACTCGTCTCTACATCGAATATTATGATGATGCCATCGACCTTGAGCTAGGTTAGCTGATGTCTAGGTCGTGAGTTCAGCTCCGCTGCTTTCGGACCCTTCCAGAAGCAAGAAAATCCCCCTTGCGGTTGAAGCGTATACAGGTTGCATGCCCACTTCCTTTATCGGAAGATTAGCTAACAGTATATTGTGCGAGATTTCAAGGCTCTGCGTACTGAGCTTGCCAGTAAGAGAGTCTGGGTAGTCCTGCGCAAGAACAAAGGGATCAATAAGTGAGAGGTTCATGATTCACCCGTTGATAGCCATTCACCAATCGTCAAAAGCTTTGTGGCTTGTCACGGAGCTCCTGGAAACAGAACTCTGATCGGAGCTTGCATTCGTCATATCATAGAGCGTAGTGAACACAGGTCACACGAGAAATTGGGCGATTCATTTGGAAAGGTGTAGCCGTGAAGTCAATCAAAGGGCGCTTGCGGTGTTACATAAGCGAATGCGGCTCAGCTGGCGGCTCTTTTGACGATCAAAGTCTAGTGAGGCGACTTGACTCCTTGTCATCTACTACATCCAACCTCACCCCATCCAATACTCAAGAATATCGCGTCCAGCATCGCGATATCTCTTCCAGACCGTACTTCCGCCATTAGGACGCGATCACGCTCATTTTCAAGATCGATCACGGCTTACCAGGAGCGCAGGACAGTCGGAGGCGCCCTCGAGGCAGGGTTTGCCAAAGGCCCGTCGGGTGGCTAAGAAGGCAATATTGTTGCGCAAAGCTTAGTCTGAGAAGAGTTCAAATCTTTCAGGGTAGGACAAGGCTTTCGAAGTCACTGAGGGTGTGATCGGATTTGCTGGTCGAATCTGCTGAGTTCACGGCGTTGAGTGAGAATTCAGGCACCAGCCTCAGACCGCGAAACACCTCTGTCAAAATGTCAAACCTCAAGTTTCAGTACTCCAGTGCGCCACTGCGCTCTATACAAGAGATTCAGTTCGGACTTCTCTCGCCGGAAGAGATCAAGAATATGAGTGTAGCTCACATTCAGTATCCCGAGACAATGGTGAGTGCCGTGTTGGGTGTTACTTCCTACTGCGCCTCAAATTGCGATACTAATACAGACACTCACAGGACGAGCAAAAGCAACGACCAAGAGAGTTTGGTTTGAACGATCCTCGCCTTGGTTCTATTGATCGGGCCTTCAAATGCGGAACGTGCGAAGAGAATATGTCTGAATGTCCCGGTCACTTCGGCCACATTGAGCTTGCCACGCCGGTGTTCCATGTCGGTACGCTGCTATACCTGCGCTCTATCCATCATCACTGTGCTAAAATACTACAGGGTTTATGACCAAGATCAAGAAACTGCTGGAGACTGTTTGCCACAACTGCGGGAAGCCTTTAGTAGATGAAGTTAGTCATCCCTCATGGGATGGCCAATCTTCTCTTGCTGATCTCTGCTGACAACCTTTAACTTAAAGGACAATCCAGCGTTCGTTGAAACCCAACGCTTTCGAGATCCTAAGAGACGGTTCGACGCAGTCTGGCGACTCTGCAAACCGAAACTAATCTGCGAGACGAGCACAGCTGAGGATAATGACTTTGACTCGAAACCAGAGAAGGGCAAGAAGATCTCGAGGCACGGTGGCTGTGGCAATGTCCAACCGGAGGTACGGCGTGAAGGTCTTAGGCTTACTGGCACGTGGAAGGCTCAGAAAGGCGATGACGAGAATGAGAACCAGCAACCAGAGAAAAAGGCGATAACACCACAAATGGCTCTGAATATTTTTCGACACATCTCCAACGACGACGCGAGGAAGCTGGGGCTCAGCAACGACTACGCAAGACCGGAATGGATGATCATTACAGTCCTTCCAGTTCCTCCGCCACCAGTTCGACCTAGCATATCAGTGGACGGCACTGGACAAGGCATGCGCGGGGAGGACGATCTGACTTACAAACTTGGTGATATCATCCGCGCGAATGGAAACGTTAGGCGATGCGAACAAGAAGGCTCCCCAGCCCACGTGGTTAGTGAATTTGAAGCACTGCTTCAGTTCCATGTTGCAACATATATGGACAACGACATCGCTGGCCAACCACAGGCACTACAAAAGTCTGGCCGGCCGGTCAAATCCATCCGCGCACGTCTAAAAGGCAAAGAAGGGCGACTGAGAGGCAATCTGATGGGCAAGCGTGTCGACTTTTCGGCTCGCACAGTCATTACGGGTGATCCTAACCTGTCATTAGACGAAGTTGGTGTTCCGAGAAGCATAGCAAGAATATTGACATACCCGGAAACCGTAACGCCTTATAATATACACAAGCTTCACCAGTTGGTGAAGAACGGACCCAACGAACATCCCGGGGCGAAGTATGTCATTCGTGATACAGGGGAACGGATCGATCTCCGGCATCATAAACGCGCAGGAGAGATATCCCTGCAATACGGCTGGAAAGTTGAACGTCACATTGTTGACGGCGACTACATTATCTTCAACCGACAACCCTCGTTGCACAAGGAATCCATGATGGGTCACCGCGTTCGAGTTATGCCTTATTCTACCTTCAGGCTCAACTTGTCTGTGACTTCTCCATACAATGCCGATTTTGATGGCGACGAGATGAACTTGCATGTGCCGCAAAGTGAGGAGACAAGAGCAGAGATCAACCAACTCTGCATGGTGCCGCTCAACATTGTCTCGCCTCAGCGTAATGGGCCTCTGATGGGAATTGTCCAGGATACCTTGTGCGGTATTTACAAGATGTGTCGACGAGATGTGTTTCTCACCAAAGAGCAAGTGATGAACATCCTGCTGTGGGTGCCCGATTGGGACGGTGTCATCCCTCTGCCAGCTATCCTTAAGCCACGTCCCAAATGGACTGGGAAGCAGATCATCAGCCTGGTCATTCCAAAGGGTTTGAACCTTATTCGCGGCAGCGAAGAGGGTCTATCACCTGCGAACGATGAAGGCCTTTTCGTGCACGGTGGGGAGCTAATGTATGGATTGTTCAACAAGAAGTCTGTTGGGGCTAGCGGTGGTGGTATCATACACATCATCTTCAACGAGAAAGGATCGGAGGTTGCCATGAACTTTTTCAACGGAGCTCAAACCGTGGTCAACTATTGGCTGTTACACAACGGTTTCAGCATCGGGATCGGTGATACCATTCCGGATCGAAGAACCATTCAACAGATCGAGGATGCGGTCAACAAACAAAAGGCCGATGTTGCTGACATAACTCGGAGTGCAACTGAGAACGAGCTGGAGCCACTGCCGGGTATGAATGTACGCGAGACGTTCGAAAGCAAGGTCTCTAAGGCTTTGAACAATGCCCGTGATGAGGCTGGTACTGTGACTGAGAAGAGCTTGAAAGATCTCAATAACGCCATTCAAATGGCTAGGTCTGGGTCAAAGGGTTCCACAATCAATATATCTCAGATGACTGCAGTTGTGGGTCAGCAGTCAGTGGAAGGCAAGCGTATCCCCTTCGGCTTCAAGTATCGAACGCTGCCGCACTTCACCAAGGACGATTACTCACCTGAATCGAGAGGCTTCGTCGAGAACTCATATCTCAGAGGATTGACTCCCACCGAGTTCTTCTTCCATGCCATGGCTGGTAGAGAAGGTCTTATCGATACAGCAGTCAAGACAGCAGAAACTGGTTATATTCAGCGACGTTTAGTCAAAGCACTTGAGGATGTTATGGCCAAGTATGACGGCACTGTACGAAATTCTCTCGGGGACATTGTTCAATTCGTGTACGGAGAGGATGGATTGGATGGTTCTCACATCGAACAACAACGCGTTGACATCATCGCCTGCTCCGACAAGCAGTTCGAGAAGAAGTTCCGCGTTGACTTGATGGACCCGAAAGCCGGCATTTCTCCCGACGTCTTAGAGGTTGCCACTGAGATTGCTGGAGATGTGGAAGTTCAGCAATATTTCGACGAAGAGTGGGAGCAACTCAAGGTTGACCGAGCCTTCTTGCGAAAGAACAAACATGACGACAATGAACAGCTGCAACTGCCCATTAACGTTCTCCGTATCTTAGAGACAGCTAAAACCACATTCAGAATCAAGGATGGAGCACGTAGTGACCTTCACCCATCACATGTCATTCCAACAGTCCGAGATTTGCTCGATCGCCTCATTGTTGTGCGTGGAGAGGACAAGCTCTCGAAAGAGGGACAGGACAATGCCACGATTTTGTTCAAGGCTCATCTTCGCTCTCGGCTCGCCTTCAAGCGTGTTGTGACCGAATACTCGCTCAACAAATTGGCTTTCCAACATGTCGTGGGCGAAATAGAGAGTCGCTTCGGTCGTGCTGCTGTCAATCCAGGCGAGATGGTTGGCGTGCTTGCAGCTCAATCCATTGGCGAGCCGGCTACGCAGATGACACTGAATACATTCCATTTCGCCGGTGTGTCCTCGAAGAACGTCACACTAGGTGTTCCGCGGCTAAAGGAGATTCTCAACGTCGCAAAGAATATTAAGACGCCGTCAATGACTGTGTACCAAGAGGAGGGCAATACTGGCAACAAGGAGACTGCGAAGCTTCTCCGGAGTGCTGTCGAGCATACGACATTGCGATCCGTGACCGAGACAACAGAAATATACTATGACCCGGACGTGCAGTCCACGGTTATCACAGCCGATGTCGACATGATTGATTCATACTTCATCATACCCGAGGACAATACCGACAATCTCCACGCACAATCGAAATGGCTGCTTCGCATTATACTTGGGCGCCGGAAACTGCTGGATAAGGGATTGACTGTACAAGACGTCGCGGCTAAGATCAAAGAGAGTTATGCAAAGGATCTTGCGGTCATTTTCAGTGATAACAATGCGGACGAGCAGGTTATTCGTATTCGCATGATCCATGATCATGGCAAGGGTAGCGAAGATGATGATCTTGAAGAAGATCTGATGCTCAAGCGATTGGAGAATCATATTCTCGACACGCTGACATTGCGTGGTGTCCCCGGCATTGAAAGGGCTTTCCTTAACGAGAAACCAAAACTTCGTCTAACCGAAGAAGGTGCATTAACAATGAAGAAGAACGATCCGCTTTGCCAAGAGTGGTTTCTTGATACCAGTGGTACCGCTCTGGGCGAGGTCCTGACCATTCCAGGCGTGGACCCTACCAGAACATATTCCAACTCCTTCATCGAGGTTTTTGAGGTTTTCGGTATTGAAGCCACCAGGTCTGCCCTCATGCGAGAATTGACGCAAGTCCTGGCTTTCGATGGTTCTTATGTCAATCATCGTCATCTAGCACTCTTGGTAGATGTTATGACATCTCGTGGGCATCTCATGGCGATCACGCGTCATGGCATCAACAGAGCAGATACTGGTGCCTTGATGAGATGTTCTTTCGAAGAGACTGTGGAGATTCTCCTTGAAGCGGCTGCGGCCGGCGAACTAGATGACTGCCGCGGGGTTTCTGAAAATGTTATGCTCGGGCAGCTGGCACCGCTTGGCACAGGAGAGCTCGAAGTCTTCCTCGACCAGAAAATGCTGGACACAGTAATTTCTGACAACGCAAGACTGGGTATTATGCCAAACATCGGTATCAAAGGCAATATCATGGCAGATGGTGCAGCGACACCGTACGATAGTGGCTCTCCAATGCAGGAGACCGGGTATCTTGGATCGCCAGATTATGGCGCGTCTTTCTCTCCCATTGTCAATTCGGGTGCGGAGACACCGGGTGGTTTTACAGAATACCAACCTCAAGGCTTCGGTGGCGGTCTCAGCCCTTATTCTGCCCGCAGCCCCGGAGGAGGGTACTCTCCCAGCAGTCCCTTCAATACCAGTCCGACATCTCCTGGATTCTCGCCCGCTTCGCCTGGTTACTCTCCCACGTCTCCTGGCATGAGCATTAGCAGTCCTGGCTTTGCATCTTCACCCAGATTCTCGCCTGCAAGTCCCGCATTCACTCCAACGTCACCAACATACTCCCCCACGTCTCCGGCATATGGACAAGCAGGGATCTCACCGACTTCGCCATCTTACTCTCCAACTTCACCAAGCTACTCACCGACATCACCAACCTCTCCCAACTACAGCCCCACATCACCCAGCTACAGTCCGACATCGCCAAGCTTCAATAGTCCGACATCCCCAGTCTACAGTCCTACAAGTCCTCAATTTGGTGGGGCGGCAGTGGCAAAGCAGCACTCTCCGACTTCGCCAACATCTCCAGCAAGTTACAGCCCTACATCACCCATGTACAGCCCTACCAGCCCTGCTGGTAGCTATTCTCCAACTTCTCCGAACTTCAACGGATCGCCTACCTCCCCTAGCTCGGCACCATACTCCGCTTCGTCTCCGAAGTGGTCTCCTACATCTCCCACATACTCTCCAACATCTCCAAGATGAGATTAGGTAGCAGCTACCATCTAACGGCGAGGTTGAGAACTCTGTAAGAGTTCGTTCATACTAATACTTTGATATTGGCTAATCACGTGCAGAGGAACATCACCTCGTCTGGCCGTGATTACCTCTTCATTCCAAGTCAAAATTTCACACTGTATTTCTAAAAAATCACCTTTACAAGCGTACAAAGAACTTGTGCATTATCAGGAGCAGGACGGTATTGGTTACTAGGAACCTCGAGCTGTTTCTCAGGCGTTCTACTATTGCATGTGGTGGCTATCGCGGTGATTCGATCAGGGTTGTCCCTCGATTGTCATTCTCGGGCTCCTCCCTTCTGTTTTCATACCAGACTGAAATCATAGACTCTTGCGCTCAAGAGCAGCATATGCTTGTGCTGATGGGGAACTGCGGCGTCGAAGCTGCACCTGGAGGATAATGTCAGATAACCTGCCGGGGTGATAAACAAAAATCAATAACATCAATTACAATGAGTGCTGCCGCCTAGTAATCTCCACCATGATTGTGACTTTTTCAAACCCTTTAGAATATCTCCATGAGTCACCGACCCGTAATCCAAAAAATGGATATTGAACCATGACCATGTAGACAATACAGCATGATCTTGCCCAGGTATCTAGGGCCTTGCCACAACCCATAATTAGGTAAAGACATATGAAGCAAGCAATATGGCCAATTCTAAGTACGCATGCTCCTCAGTCCCCCGAAAATAGAGTGTCAATGTTGAAAAACAATTGAACAGATACGAGTACGTCAAAAGCTTCGAACGACCCGACATCCTGCTCCCCAACACCTGGATTGTCGTCCGTATCGATGGCCGCGGTTTCCACAAGTTAGTCTTTGCCCTCACCCTCGTGATTCAGGAGCCTGTTTCCGAACTACTGCTTAGTCTGAGCCCAACTGCCTGAAATCCATCTCACTTGTGACGATATTCGAGTTCCTACTATGGGCTAATCCTCAGGTGCATCAGGGTATCCACAAAATACAATTTCGAAAAACCAAATGACAGCCGAGCGCTGCATCTCATGAACGCGGCTGCCGCGAGCGTGGTGGCGGAGTTGGCCGATGTGGTTGTTGCTTATGGGGTTAGTGATGAGTTTAGGTGCGTTTTCTTCCCTGTGCCCCTATCAATACCCTGCGTGTTAGGGTAGGGGTTAAATCAGTCTGTATACTGACTTTATGGGTTGAGGATACAGCTTCGTGTTCCAGAAATCATGCTCGTTGTTCGAAAGAAGGGAAAGGTTCTCACGCTCTCTTTACAGTCACCCCTTTCCCACAAAGGCATTCATCAAAAGAAAGTCATCGACCTTCTAACGCAGTAGGGCTTTCCCAGCAAAATTACAACAACAGTCGTATCAACGTTCACAGCAGCCTACATTCACAAATGGCCCTCTTTCTTCCCGGACCAGCCCCTGACTGCACCTCTGCCCTCCTTCGACGGTAGGGCGGTGCTGTATCCTAGTCTGAGGAATTTGAGAGATTATTTGGCGTGGAGGCAGGTCGATTGTACGTCTTCTCTTTTGCTGTTCTCCTAATCCATTGTTCTGTGCGTGGCGGAATCCAAGTCCAGGGGGTAGAGTTGGGATAGTGGTGGATTGACAGGGGCGACTAGGTCATGTCAACAATCTCTACAATACGACGTTCTGGGCTATGGTTTTGAAGGGCGGTATGAGCTCTACTGACGCGGAGGAGGAGCTTAAGGTTTTGTTTCCCCAGAGGATATTGAGGTTGAGGGACGGTGACTGATGATGATAGTAGGGCACATACGCGGCGGATAAAAACGAGATTCTGTTCACAAGGTTCGGGATGAATTACAACAACGAGGCAGAGATTTACAAGAAGGGCAGCGTGGTTTTCCGCGATGTGAATACAATCCAAGCACAATCTCACGCTTCTCCGACACTGTAAGGTGCTTATTTGGCTGACGAGACGTAGTATGGAGTCCTCGAGATGCCGGCTGGGCCTTCGAGCTACGGGGACAGTGAACTTGCGAATGCAGATGCTGGCGTGACGGGGGAGAGCACGGAAATGTCCAAGACGCAACGGGAAAAGGAGAGGAAGCGTCGTGCTAAAGCTTCGGTCGTCGTTGAGCATGTTGATATCATTAAGGATGAGTTTTGGGAGAGGAGGCCTTGGTTGTTGTCAGATAAACCTGGCTAGACGCTCTTGAAGTTATACGATAACAATGGTGGTATGATTCGTAAATGCTCTCATGGTCTATACCTAAGTCCTCTAAGATTTGCCAATGGCGCCGCTGATCGATTTTAATTCGACGTAAGGCTACTTTTCCATATGCTTCCTCTTTTTCGTTTTACGATGCGATGTTGCGTTTGTTTCGGACCGGTCGTGAGGTTGGCCTTGACGGGGGGATGTTGGTTTGGTCTCCAAGGCCTTTCTGACCGCTTTGCGCCGTCTGCGCTCCAGCGACTCTGCCAAAGTCTTAGCTTTCCCGTCGCCTACCTCTCCTAAGTCATTGCTTGGAGTGCCAGTAGGGATGAAGTTAGTCGACGTAGCATTGACCGAGCAGGAGTCGGTTGATGTGACTGGTTCCGAAGACGCGCCATCCTTGTTGGCTTTATCTTTCCGTTTCTTCTTTCTCGTCGGGGGAGGGCTTGACGCCTGCACAGTTACTACTGTAGATGTAACAACCGGGGCGGCCGCATCCTCTCCAGATGTTTCCTTCTTCCGCTTTGCCTCCTTCAACACCTTTGAGTCTTTCGCATCCGGACTTTCATGGTCTTTCACAGCAACAACCTCAGCAACCTCCCGCAATTTCCTCTCTTTCCGCCTTCTCTTCCTCTCTTTCCGCCTTCTCTTCCTCTCTTTCCTCTCCTCATCATCGTCCCTATCCTTCCTCTTCCTCCCTATCCTCAGATCCTCACCAACACCTACAACAACCCCCTCTCCCTCCCTCAATGTCCCCCTCAATCCCTCCCCACGAACAAAACACCCGTACAACCCTCCCTTCCCAACCCACTTCCCCCCACCCCTCCTCACCATATCTAGCGCACCGCCCTGCGCCCGCACCGTAACTTCTACAACACCCTCACCTCCCACCTCTTTTCCTGCCCCATCACCATCTTCCTTGCTAACGTTAAGCCCCTTCAAACTACTGTCAAAAGCCCGCGCCCACCATTGATCCGCATGCGAGTCGTGCTTCTTCTTGCCGACGCCTAGAACATTTTGTTTGTGCGATACGAGGAGCGGTTTGTGGAGGCCGCGGCCGGTGGGGTGGAGGGCGTGGCCGGTGCCGAGCCAGCCGTGGCGGTGGAGGTAGGCAGATGTATCCATAGATATCTGTGTTAGAGTAGAAACATGGTGGTGGTAGAAATTGTGGTTTTTTTTGAAGCGGCGGGTTCGCACTAGTGGTGGGAGTTTTACAGGTACTGTGATTGTCGGGCACACAACGCAGCGTCACTTCCTAGGATACAATAATCTCCATTGGAAGTAATGAATTCTAGGGCACGTCTGCTTGTCATAGCTTCTCGATACCGCTCTATATAGTTAAGTCACGTCTACTTGTATCATAGGTCACAAGATGTCTGAGAAAATGCTGATTTGGCGCCCTATGAATATTATATGATGGCCCGTAAAGTGGTATATAGATTCTGCTGAATGCTTAATAGCATGGAATAAGTATATCTCGAAATATTGTGCCTATGAGCTAGGATATATAGCTCCTCCTAACATCTCAAGGCCGATACTTTCGCGATATGCTTCTTTCCATACCACCAATTTGGCCCTAGATGATCAATCATCCTCCTCTTCCCCAGTCTCACTAGCTTTCTCGCTCGCCTCGCTAGCAGCTTTGTCATTCTTCCTCTTCTTTAACAACGTGCTCCATGAAATACTGCTCCTGTTTGCCCGGTCACTCTGAGAAGTACTCGTGGTGCTATCGTAGCTTTTGCCAAGGTCAGTCCCGCTAGGTCCGTGCTCCTCAATCTCACCGGGAGTATTCCTTGAGAAAAGACCGCCTTTGTCTTTATTCCACGGAATGTTGAACTTGCCGGAGCTGCTTTTACGAGTGATCTTCTGCATCAATGTCTCTTTTCCGGCAGATGGGGTCACGACGTCTGACGGCGTTCCGGAAGTTGAGTGATCGAGCGTGTCGTGAGAATCTGCCACCGAACTCGCCGTAGCGATAGATCGGGAGTCTCTTGATAGTCGTTCGTCTGGTGGTGAAGCTTCCTCCTGAGAGAGTGGTTTTTCTGTGTCTCTGCTCTTTTCTGATTCCTTATTCTTACTTTTCTCCGCTTTGATCGCCGCCTTTTCTGCTTTCTCCGCTTTCTTCGCGTCGCTCCGGCTGAACAGTGTTTTGAAAGACGGTGCAGCTGGATTCAACTTTGGTGTCACTGGCCGCTGGATTGACTGAGGTCGAGTACCGATGGGCGCCGGCGGAGAGACGTGGTTTCCCAGAGCGTTTTGAAAGCTGTCAGGATCAAGAGGTGTAGAGCCAATCGACAGATTGCTTGTCGATCCATGATGGATGGATGCCCGACGAGATGGATTGTTTGACCATGTTCCACGCATTGACCAGTCTGTACCGAGAGGACTGCTTCTATGACCGTGACCTAAGGTCTCCGTTACCGGCCATCCAAAGCGCTGACTATCGGTTGAAGGGCGGGGGAGTGAGTTCTCAAACGAGTATGTAGATGATCTTCGTGATGTAGGATCAATACCAAGTTTAGAAGGATCTAAAGGATCGTATTTTGGGCTGAATAAGTTGAAACCTCGCCGGCGGCTCGCTACATTCCGTGCCAAAGCTGGTGCAGAACTTTCGCTGATATTGGTCGATACATCGTTGTTCCGATTCAGAAAGTTCGACATTGGACCGACCCATCTCCCAGAGTGACTGCCTCGTCGAGGGCGTGTGCCAATGGGGTCTAGATCACCCTGGTCCAGATTCCTCGGGAATGATTGACTTTGTCCAGACTTGAGAGAGCCAAGAGGCGGCGGCTCGTTCACTGATGCCTTCCCTCGTGGTCGGTTGAAGTTGAATAGGTTAGAAAGCCTCGCTGAACTGAGCAAGGGATTTTCCGCTGGCCCAGACCCAATTGCACCGAATGATGCACCAGAAGAGTTTACCGATCGTCGATCGCTGTCTAGCCGGCCATCAGATCCCGCGGGAAAATTGTGTAGATTGTTCAAGCTCTCCCTTGGGCTTGAGAAAAGGCTTGGAGAACGACTACTGGAAGATACTGGAGAATTTGGGACCCTAGCGGGGTTTTCGTGACTGGGTGCGCCAAAACCTGGAAACATGCCGTTGTTGAAGACACCACGAAAGTGCAAGTCCCCTGATACAGTCCTGGGACCCGAGCTGAGTGTCTCGTCGTTATCAAGCAGGTTTGATGGCAGTAGTGAGTTTGCGGTTGGGCTCATGGGGCCACCCCCAGTTAGCATGTCAATATCACTCTGGCACATAGGCGTAGTTTCCGATGTTGGAGGGATAGTCATGCCGTTAGTTGCGTTGAAGAAAGCCGAGGCGGATGAAAACGAGGGCGAGATACTGGATATACTACCAAAAGCGGAGGAGCCCATAGGGAAGCCACCAGCCGGAGAAGAAATGGTACTTCCTCGCGAGCTGGCTTGATGTGCTCTTCGATGCTTGCCTAGTTGGCTTCCGTAGTTGTTCAGCTCTGAGGGTAAGATGGTTGAGAAATGGCCAGAACTGGGTGCACGGCGAGCATTCCAACCAGCCAGTTGCTCTTGCGCCTCACGATAGTTTGTCTCTGCCTAATGAAGCCTGTTTAGTAAAGGCATTGGGACTGGTACGTGGGCCCCATAACATACCTGCTGAAAGGTGTTCCATAAGGCCGTGTATCTGGCTTGTAAGCCTCGTAGTTTCATGTCCCACTGCATGTCATGCTCCTTTTCGACCTTGTCACAGTCACCTCCTTCTTCAACGTCAGCACCTCCGCAAATTTTCTTTCTCTCCTCTTCTAGGTCCTTGATATGCACTCCCTTGACGCGGATCTCTTCTTCCATCGTCTTCATTGACTCATGACAATCCCGAATATCTCGCCGAATCTCTACAGTCTTTTCGTCCTTCGCATCGGCGATTACCAGTTTCTCCTTCTCCATCTCTTCAATGTCTCTACACATGTCCGCAATCTCTCTGTCCCACCTCAATATATCCTGCTTCATCTTCCTGCGCTCCCCTTCCTTTTGTTGCAATACCTTCTCTTTTGCCGCTTTCTTGCTCTGCGCGGCCCTGTTCGCTCGATCTAGATGTGCCACTTGCTTCCTCAACTCGCTACTGGTCTCTTCTCTCTCCTTCAGTGCATGCTTAAGATGGTCACGCTCTTTCATGAGGGCTGTCCGGGAAGCTTCATACTCTGCGTCTTCTTCAGCAATTTGCCGCTCGACTTCTTCATTCTCATGCCGCAGTGCTTCAAGCGTCTCAGTGAGTTGTCGGATCGTTTGCTCCGAGTCTTGTTGGTCGCCGAGATCGTCCGCGGTCGCACTCCGGTTCGTGATAGAACCAACCTGATCAGGACCAGTGCTAACGGGCGAGTTCCGTCGTACGTTGCCCAACTTTTTTATTTGACTGTGCCCACTACTAAGCTCTCGAGCCATCGCAGGAGTGGTTATTGCGAGAGAGGCCGGCTCGATGTGTGCCCCAGCCGAGATGCTTGTCGCAGCAGCCCCAGCGTTGCCGCTGTTCGATCCTCCATGACCTCCAGAGTGAGAGCCTGGCAGATCAGTTTCATCACGATCTGGTGCGGTCCTTAGCCTGATCAACGATCCCTGAGCTTGGAAATTTGAGGCGTTCGTAGCAACCACACGGATATTGTAGAGATGACTGGGCCTGAGACCGTTGACGGTGACTGTTGTAACCGAACGGGGTGACTCGCCCACTGTTGCCCAAGATTTAGCGTGTCTCCACAGCATCAAGGACAAAGGCTTGAAAGTCTCACCATTTATTCCATTGACCTGTATGTAGTACTTTAGTACAGTGTTATGGGCTTCTGGTGGTTTCCAGAGTAATTTGATTGAAGTGGGTTGAATGTCGCCCAACGAGACTTCCGGCGGCGCAGGGATATCCAGACCAAGGATGTCGATTAATTCTACATTTGGCTTCTGAAATATTTGCCAGGCACGGTAGCAGAGCCTGATGTGCGTAGTGTGTTAGGCCGATTACCTGTCCATTTCTATATCTGAAAGAAAACCTACCACAGAAGAGCACCTAAAGTAATGATCGTGTGTAGTAAAGACATGGTTGGGTTAGGCAGTGGCGGAAGTGGCTCAGAGACCCACTCCAACGCCTCTAAGTACCATTGCATTTGCTCCATCCACTGAGGACAGCGATATGAAGAATCACGACTTAAGGAAAGAAACAACGTTTTGTCTCTATGACGGCAAGAGCCGTTCGGGTACTTCGTGCAACCAAGTGCGCAAACCACGTCACGGAATCGCGCCTCGGTACAATGTACTAGTGAGGTCCTTGTGCGGACACCCCCCGGGCTGCATGGGGGAGAGCTCTCCTCTACCTAAGCATGTGCTGACAACACCACTGTGTCCTATAACAACACTTCTATCTACATCTCCCTTCATTATCTACTACATTCACCCGCAAAATCACACTCGCTCAGTCTATTCTTCTTGTATCATATTTAGCCTTCATTTACAGAGGCATCATATTCCATAATCCCCCGTTACCTCTGAAACGGGGAATCGGGGAAGACGGAACTGGGCCTCCAGCACTACACGGCACTACCAAATTAAAAGGCAACAACGAAGCTATATCAGTGATACCGTAGCCAACAATACAGGTTGCTGCTATCGCAGCTAGAAGCTAGTCAAAGCTAGACATTCCGGCGGTGGTGCGGAGTTCCCTCATAGTCCCTAAGAGGTTCGGTCATCGACCCTCATCGGCTCCTGAAAATGCAATATGTTCGAAGTATCAGTGGCTCGGTGTCGAAAACGTGGAACTCCATCAATCCGGCAACGCTCAGTGGTGCCATTGATGTTATTGTGATCGAGCAGGAAGATGGTGAGTAGCACCAGGACATGCAGAGGAGCAGGACCTTATGGAGATAGGATCTTTGAAGTGCTCTCCATTCCATGTTCGATTTGGCAAATTCTCATTGCTACGTCCGTACGAGAAGAAGGTATGGCCGGGTCAAACGTTAGGCCTTTGATGAACGCTGAAAGTTAATAGGTTGAATTCCGAGTCAACAATGTCAAGCAAGACTATGCCATGAAATTGGGAGAAGGCGGAGAAGCGTTCTTCGTCTTCGAGACTTCAGACGATATTCCTGAAAGCCTACAAACTTCACCTCTAGTATCTCCGGCAAGTAGTCCACAGAGCCTTGCGGCACAAGATGCTGCGACCGGTGACTTGCAGGAACCGGATTTTCTAGATATAACGACAGAGGCGAAGAAGGGTAGAGCTGAGAGCAGCGGAGCAGGTGGGGCTGGAAGGCCAATCTTCTCTGCCGACCGCCGTGCTCAGAGCGAGCTCGGTACGTTGTATAAGGCTTCATTTCAGAGGGTTGTCTAATCAGATGTAGGTACCTTGGCGCGAGCTTCGCTTCCCTCGGAAAGGACTATGAGAGCGATTGGGTCCGAAGACTGGGCCACTGCAGGACGGCTCGCTCCACTACCGCTCCAACGTTCTACATCTGATGAGGCTGTACCAAGATTGGCCCAAGCGCGTCTGGATGTAATGGATACCTCTCATTCTCAAGGGATACAGCATTCTCAGCCAAAAACACCACCAAACGGATCTACTGTTCCCGGAAGCTCGGAGCGATCCAACAGTCCCCCGCAGCTACCCGTCAATGAAGCTGTCAACCGAGCTATGAAGCTTTCAAGGAAGTTATCAGGCTCAAACATACATACTAAAGTTACTGAGACTGGCGATTTGATGCTCGATATGACCGGCTTCAAGAGTACAGAGGATGATGCCTTGCGTGCCGAACTCATAGCCCGCAAGATACTCGCCGAAGAACTTGAAGGCAATTACGACATAGGTGCTCTAATAGGGGCAGATGAGCAGGGAAATCTCTGGATCTACAGCAGCGAAGAGGCGAAAGAGTCAGCTCAGCGGAAGGCAACTTTGCATAGTCTAAGACCGAGCGCTTTATTAAGCAGCGATGCCGTGTCTGATCCAGGTTACCACAGTGACGATGGACAAAGCTCAGCAAGCGCCGAGGAGTCTGTCTACCAAAAAGACCTGCCATCAGCCCCAAGTGGCTTAATTACTCCACCCAAAAGTCCCCCGGAAGTCCCTAAGGTTGCCGAATCCAACCGAAATTATGCCAAAACTCTTAGGTTGACGAGTGACCAACTGAAAGCGCTGAATCTCAAGCGAGGCATGAATTCGATGAGTTTTAGCGTTAACCGGGCGACCTGTCAAGCTTATATGTACTATTGGACACACGATGTGCCAATCGTGGTCTCTGACATTGATGGCACCATCACGAAGTAAGCACAGTGTTCTTTTGGTTCTATTTGTCCATCAGGTCTAACCTCAGTGCTAGGTCAGATGCTCTCGGTCATGTGCTGAATATGATAGGTCGGGATTGGACTCACATAGGCGTAGCGAAGCTCTATACAGACATCGTTAACAACGGTTACAACATTATGTATCTGACAAGTCGCTCCGTCGGTCAGGCAGATACAACCAGGGCTTATCTCAACGGTGTCACGCAGGAAGGGTTCAAGCTACCTAAGGGTCCCACTATTATGAGTCCTGACAGAACGATCGCGGCTTTACGAAGAGAAATCTATCTGCGCAAACCCGAGGTCTTCAAGATGGCTTGTCTCCGAGACATACTCAGCCTCTTCAGCCCGAACCGAAACTTATTCTACGCTGGGTTTGGGAACAGACTCACCGATGCGCTGAGTTACCGTTCCGTCAACATTCCCTCGAGAAGAATATTCACAATCAACTCGAATGCTGAGGTCTCCCTTGACCATCTGAGCTTAAACAAGTACAAAAGTAGCTATGTCACCATGAGAGAGCTTGTGGACCACTTTTTTCCACCGGTCGGACTCCTTGTGACGGGTGGTGGTGAGGAGTTTACAGACTTCAACTATTGGAGGAGCCCTCCGCTTGAGCTGGAGGACTTCTCGGCTAGTGAAAGCGAGGACGAAGGACCCAAAGTCGACGAGGAACAGAGTTTAAGAAGCGAGGATGAGGGAAGTGAGGGCCTCGATGAGGACAACCAAGCTGATGACATGGTGGATAGCTACATGTCACGCGAATCGGATGACGAGACAGAAGCCTTGATTGATTCAATCCTAGAAAGCATCGACGGAGTTGACATTGCAAATGATCCCACAGCGGAGTCAGGTATTGCACAGGCGACAAACGTAGACTCTCCCGAGACTGCTGTTGCAGAACTTACCAGAGTTGGTGTACCCACTGGTGGAGGTCCGGAAGGGGCTAAGAAGAGCCAGATTATTGCTTAAAGGGTAACAAGTTCGAAATCCTAGTTGGAGATCTAGGCTTTGACTTTGGGCTTCCGGGAAGGTAAGGTGTCACTGCGAGTTAGAGATACCCTCGGCGTTGTTTCTTCAGCCATCAGAGCGTCTTGCATAGCTCGGTACACCTTCAACAGGCGCAGGGGTTTCGACCTTGATATAGAGTAATTAGACTCTTTGGATGTCGTGGAAGCAGCGATGTACCTTATTGAACGCACAGCGAGGCGCAACTTGCATTCGAGGTTGTTTTGGAGAACTAGATCTGTGCCCCGGTGTGAACAGAGAGAACGGCCCCCGAAGAAGATTCCGTTGTAGCAAGTCAAGAGAAAGTTGATACTGAATATCCGGAGGTTCCTAAGCCATCCCTTCCTAACAGTAACTGATTGGAGAGAGTTGGACTCGTCGCAAATCGCTTCATTTGGTCTAGCGCGTGCCCCGTACGGTAATTTACCAACCTCAACTCCAATTCATTTCACTTCTGGCAAACAGTACTCGAATATTCCAGCGCCGGAAGGAGGACCGCCAAGTTGCGAGAAACTCAGCAATGGCTCAGCCTAATGGCGGAAACTCCGATGGAGCAAACGATCTGCAACCGAACAAAGATATATCACCCTCCCAACCGCAGAAAACCCCAACAGCCTCTAACCTCCCCGCAACCTCACTTACTGACAATGGCCTCTCAAAACGACCTCGCGATGCACGACTCATCCACATGATCTTAGCCAACCTCGGCGTCACCGCCTACCAAGAGCGCGTACCTCTCCAACTCATGGATTTCGCCTACCGCTACACCTCATCAACTCTCCAAGACGCACTACACCTTTCGTCCGAAGGCTACGGTGCCGGTCGCGGCGGAGGAGCAGGAGCAGCGAACAATGATCTAAGCTCAATAAACCTGCCAGCGTTGAGATTGAGTATCGCCAGTAGACTGAATTATCAATTCAATCCGAGTTTGCCTAAAGAGTTCCTCCAAGAGGTGGCCCAGGAGCGAAATCGAGTCGCCTTACCGGCTGTGGGGAGAGATTGGGGGGTTCGGTTGCCGCCTGAGAGGTACTGTCTTACGGGTGTGGGGTGGGGTTTGAAGGAGGAGTGGGATAGTGACGGAGAAGGGGAGGGGGAGGATGGGGAAGGTGGTGGGCTGGAGGGGAAAGATGAGAAGATGGGAGGGGAGTGGGGGGAGGGAGGGGGAGAAGGAGAAGAGGCGGAGGATGAGGAAGGTGATGAGAACATGGAGGATGTTTTTGGGGATGAGGAAGGTGGGGCTAGTGGCGACAGAGAGATGGATGGTGCATAATTGGAACATCGTATGGGAAGTTTAACCGGGAATGTGGTTTGACGGATGATACCATTTCAGCATAGCATTGGATGGGGCGTTTTGGACCGGACTCAGGGAGTTCTAGCTTGCTCAAGTTTGGATCATAGGCAATCGCCGGAGATAGGGCCACAAGCTGCAAGACCATATATTGTGAACACAACTCAAGCGCCGTTCCTAATGCGTCTTGCCCTGTTCAATACGCCAAAACGCCAAACGTGCACATGCAGCAACATGCCCACCCACAAGTCCAGTCCCAAGAAAAGCTCGCTAGCTAACGTCATCTCTGCTTCCCTTCCCCCTCCCCCACCCCATCCTTCTCCTCCGGAGGCATAGACAACCCCCACCACTCCCGATGAAACTTCTCCTGCTCCTTCCTCTTCCTCTCCTTCTCCTCCCTCTGCCTCGCCCTATCCTCTCTCGTCGCAAACCACTCTTCCCTTGCGGCATCCTGCTCTTGCTGCGTCGCGTGTTCCACCATGCACGAGTTCATCGCTAGGCGTTGGGGTCTGCATTTCCAGGTTGCGCTTATAGTTCGGTTGAGTGCGCAGGTTGCGAAGTCTGCAGTCATTGAGGTTAGTGCTGAGAGCTTGGACGCTGTTGTTTTGAGGGAGGCGTACTTCTGATTTCGTCGGCGCATTTACCTCGTACCCGTTTGTAGTATAGCTCTCGGACCTGGCCTTCTTGAGATGCGGAGAGTGGTAATGGGTTTCGGGAGGGTAGTGGTGAGGGACCGGGCGTTTGGACTGTGGGGGTAGCCATCATTTCGAGAAAGGAGCCTCACAACTACTCTTGGTTGTAAAGAGCTCGAGTTGATGTAATGGTGTGCGAACAGTTGCAGGATCAATATGTTGTTGGCCAATGATGAGCTTCGACGCTGGAAAGGCAACATTCAAGAACGTCGACCACCCCCTGTTTGTCTCTCTCCCCAAATATGTGCCCAAGATGGACTTCTGCAGTGCCATGTGTTTCCGGATGAACCGCAGTTATTCAGGAAACTCCCGGCGCTAGTGCAGTGGGAGCTTCAATTTATCGACCGGCCACCGTGCTCAACGATACATTTTGGTAGAACTTCGCTGTTCTTCCAACAACAGCTGTTCTGGACTTGGCTCAGAGTTGACTGAAATCAGCTACCATGTCATCTATGCGCAATGCAGTACAGCGGCGGAATCATCGGGAGCGCGCACAGCCTTTGGAGAGAGAGAAGTGGGGCGTTCTTGAGAAGCACAAAGTAGAGATCCGCCTCGTAGCAGTACCTACGAAAGCTGCTGATACATATCGCAGGACTATTCTCTACGAGCCAAAGACTACAATGAGAAGAAAAAGCGCCTCCGGATCCTTCGCCAAAAGGCGGCGGACCGCAATCCGGACGAGTTCCATTTTGGGATGATGAGCAGTCGAACGCGCAACGGTCGCCAAAAAGTCGCAGACCGAGGCAATAAAGCACTGAGTCATGACGCTGTAAAGTTGTTGAAGACGCAAGATGCGGGGTACCTCCGGACAATGGCACAGAAGGCTAGGAAAGAGAGGGAAAGGCTAGAGGAGGACTACTTGTTAGGAGAGGGTAGGGGTGTCCGTGTCTTGGGCCAGGGTGCAGAAGCCAAAGAGAGGGAGCATACGATATTCGTGGAGAGCAGGGAGGAACAGCAGGATTTCAGGCCGGAAAAGTGGTTTGGGACGACTGAGGAGGGTCTAAACAAGGTATACAACCGGCCACGGGCCGTGGAAATTTATCATTCCCAGAGAAGCGACGACGATGGTGGTGCAGACAAGGGCAATTCAGAAGCGGTGAAGGCAAAGTCGAAACGTGCCGTAGAAGCTGAGCTCCAGGCGCGAAAGGATAGAAAGGCATTGAGGAGACTGCATAAGCGGGCAGAGGAGGCCAGGCGGCACCGATTGGAGGCTGCGAAGGTTCGAGAGCGTAATCTCATAGCTGCCGAGCGAGAGCTTGATCTTCAACGCGCGAGGATGAGCAACAGCATAGGCGGTGTCAATCGTAATGGCATCAAATGGAAAGTCAAGGAGCGCAAAAAATAAATAAAGCTTACAGAGCGCCTTTGGAGTCTTGTGCAATCGTGATAGATAAGATGATTATGGAGTTTAAGAGCGGTTCTCATATGCTATTGTACCTTTTACAAGTTTGGTAGGTTTATACCTACCACTTCTTGCTCGGCCACCATTTCTATAACAGGGCGTTACATAACCTCTTATGACAAGCGAGGTTCAGTACCTATGTATGAAGCCAAAAGTTTTTGTGGTGGTATAACAATTTGTAGCCAATCAAGAATTCTCTAACTGCCCAGAAATCTCTACGCTTAAGGTATTTGACTCATGTTCTGAACCTATTATATGACATTTAATCTCAGTTCCTCTCATAAGCAGAAGCTGGAGTTCAGTTTTGCAGCATCACACCATCCAGCATGGCCCCAACTACGCTACACCTTCGGTCTGAATGCAAGCCATTGGAGCACCGGTCAGCATGTAGGTCACAATCGCGAAAACATGTGCATTTATACTTATGATTTTTCTGCAGTAACTCCAACTACCACAAAAGCTCTTTTGGATGCCGGCTATGTCGTGAACGTGGAAAGAAGCCCTGAGCGAATATTTGATGACGCCGAATTCGAAAAAGTAGGTGCCACGCTGGTCCCTGAAGGGTCATGGATGGAGGCACCGCACGACCATATCATCATCGGGCTCAAGGAACTACCTGAAGATGACTGTGAGTCTCTGAAATCGTATCCTTATGAGCCGGCTGTTAAGTTTCGGCCACACATGAGGAGTTGTAATGAGTATGCGCGACCTGCTGACTGCACACAGTTGCCCTGAAACACACACATGTCCAGTTCGCGCATTGTAAGTTTTCCTTAAAATGATTTGAAAAATATAGGTCATTGACAATTATTTCCAGGCTACAAAAACCAGGCCGGTTGGGACTCTGTGCTTTCTCGCTTCCCCAATGGCGGTGGAACTCTGCTTGACCTCGAATTCCTTACCGATGAGTCTGGTCGTAGAGTCGCGGCTTTTGGGTATCATGCAGGTTATGCAGGTGCAGCTCTCGCGATCGAAGCCTGGGCTTGGCAACTCACTCATCCACCGTCCGAGCCTTTACCGGGCGTAAGCAGCTATGCCAATGAAGATCTCCTCTTGGCAGACGTGAAAGCGTCGGTAGCTAAAGGCACAGAACACGCCGGCCGCGCCCCCCGAGTCTTGGTCATTGGCGCTCTTGGCCGCTGTGGTAAAGGAGCCGTTGATCTGTGCCGAGCAGCAGGAATTCCACGGTCCAATATCCTTGAATGGGATATGGCAGAAACCGCGAAAGGGGGTCCTTTCGCAGAGATCATCGAGTCCGACATATTCGTTAACTGCATCTACCTCTCATCACCTATCCCACCTTTCGTTGATCAGAAGAGCTTGAACGGTCCGAACAGGAAATTGGCAGTGGTTTGCGATGTCAGCTGCGATACTACGAATCCTCATAACCCAATACCCATCTACGACGTCAATACCACTTTCGACAAGCCCACCGTACCCGTCAAGGTGGAGAATGATCCACCGTTGACAGTCATCTCAATTGATCATCTACCTAGTCTGCTACCCAGGGAGGCGAGTGAGGCGTTCAGTGCGGCGCTTTTACCTAGCTTACTGCAACTAAACCAACGATCCAGCTCGCGGGTGTGGCAGCAAGCTGAGAAGCTGTTCAAGGACAAGGTTGGGACTCTTTCGAAAGATATGAAGCAAGTCAAGGCGTTTCTAGGTGGAGCTGTGCCGGTTGCTAGATAGATCTTAGATTACGCCGCAAGTTAAACATCAAAAGTCACACTCTTCTAGTCAACACCTCCGCTGACTGAAATTGAGTTACCCCATGTGTATCTTAATTACCAGAAAGGATTGGTATGGAAAATGTAACGATGATGAGCGAAATTCTTACCTTGTCAGAAAAATCAGCCCTGGCGGAGCAATGGCTTGGCACGCACTCGGGAAATGGATCATCCGCTTCTCAGCACTTCTCGTAGATCCACCTCGATCTCAAGCACAGAACGTCCGCATCAACCACCCTTTCCTTCCCTCGTAATGGCTGATAACAAATACAATCTGGTTCCTTCAGAACCCCCACCATCATACGAAACCGCCGCCCACTCACCAACCCGCGCTGGCGTCCCCACCAAACCAACACCACCTCGCGCACCCCCACCACTCGATCTCCCAGCTTTGAACGCAATTCGAGGCAAAAGAATCATTCTAGCATCAGCATCGCCACGGCGAAAACAGCTGCTCGCCCAGGTAATACCAACGCCAGACTGCGCAAAGGTCAAATCATGACGAAATTGTGCAGATAGGTCTCTCCAACATCGAAGC